>Ga0185299_10002398_pt1 | contig 29136 bp, 26 predicted proteins | sample PaiPotPPA55metaG_FD_128002 | JGI IMG/M metagenome (GOLD analysis project Ga0185299, IMG submission 128002) | Iron sulfur acid spring bacterial and archeal communities from Banff, Canada, to study Microbial Dark Matter (Phase II) - Paint Pots PPA... ...
CCCGTTGTGTTGTGACAGCGGCCATTTAGGGCCGGGGCCAAGAGATCAACGTGCGGTTGAAGCTCGCGAGGATGTTTTGGCGTACTCCACTCCGGCGATGGCGAAGGATATGGAAGTGACCGGGCCCGTGAGCGTAGAACTGTACGCCAAGTCTTCGGCAGTGGATACGGACTTCACCGCCAAGCTGGTGGACGTTGGGCCGGATGGCTTTGCGCAGAACATGACGGAGGGAATTGTCCGGGCGCGGTATCGGGATTCGCAGGAACAGCCGGCGCTGATGAATCCGGACCAGGTGTACAAATTCACCATTGATCTGTGGGCGACCAGCAATGTCTTTCGCAAGGGGCACGTTCTACGGCTGGAGATTTCGAGCAGCAATTTTCCGCGCTTCGACACCAACCTGAACACCGGGGAAGACGCGCGGCTGGCACAAAGATCCATTGCAGCGACCAATACCATTTACCACGATGCGCAGCATCCCTCGGCGGTGATTTTGCCGATTGTGGCCGCACATTAATTCGTGCACCATTGGTTCGTGCACACAGTAGGCAAAATCCAGATCGGCGTCATTTCCGACACGCACGGACTACTTCGTCCAGAGGCGCTGGATGTGCTCGCGGGTTCCGACCACATCATTCACGCCGGAGACATAGGTGAACCGGCGATACTCGACAAGCTGGCCGACATCGCGCCGGTGACCGCCGTTCGAGGAAATGTCGACCACGGTATGTGGGCACAGAAGATTCCGGAGATCAAGGTCCTCGAAGTCGGCGGCGTTTCGATTTACGTCATTCACAATCTACAAGAACTGGATCTCAAACCCGAAGCGGCTGGATTCTCCGCCGTGGTTTACGGCCACAGCCATGTTGCCAAGCAGGAGATCACGAATGGAGTGTTGTATTTCAATCCGGGGAGCGCAGGGCCGAAGCGCTTTGTGCTCCCAGTGACCGTTGGCAAATTGCTGATCCGAAATCAAGAGCTTGAACCCGAAATCATAGAGCTTGCGGGATAGTTATCGCCACTATGAGCAAGGGCGGCTCATGCGCTTCCAGGTTTCCAAATTCAACGGGCAGCCGAATTCGATCAGGTGGCGGCGCTGGAGCTCGGTGAAATAGACTTTGTCGTTTTGCAGGGCGTTCCAGTCGGGCGGGACGGCGTCTCCGCCATTGCCCAGGTAGAGGAAGGCGTCCGCGGCATCTTCGAAGCGGCGATCGAAATACCGCTGCTGGCCGAGCCGAGTACCGCGCAGGGGATAGAACGACGGCTGGGTGCCGCGCAGGGTGGGGTCAGAGTCCGGTTGCGCCGCAGTGAGCGCGATCAGGTAAGTGGAATGCCGGGCGCGTTTCTCAATCATGCTGGTCAGGTCAGGATCGCCGCGGCGGTCGCCTCCGCGAGTCACGTGGTTCAGCCCCATAATGACCAAAGCTTTTCGGTTCTTAGCCAGGACTTCGCGTTCGATGACGGAAGCGAAGAACTTGTCCCCGCCAAACGCCTTCTCATAATCGCGTTGGTTGTGGATCTGGCTCCAATCAATCGGAGAATCGGCCGCGATTACGCGTATGCGCTGGTCGGTGGGAAGGCCGCGGTTTACCTCGCGCACAGCGGAAATCAGATTGGCGTAAATGGGAGACTCCCATCCCACAACTTTGGTGGTGTTGCGCCAGACCTGGGCGATCTGTTCGAAGGGAACGTCCTCGCCGTTTTCGTAGCGGTCAAGAATCGGCTGATAAAGCGAATTGCCGCATTCCAGCACCAGGGTTCCAGCCCGCTTGGCGAACTCCGGATGGCGGACCAGTTGGACGTAGAACTCGCCATTGGCGCGCTGCCAGTGGTCTTCGCCAAAGATGACGATGGGATAGTGGTCGAACAGGGAGAGGACGGCGGGGATGGCGGGTTGGGGAGCGGATTGGGCGACGGCCGCAAGCGCAGCGACGAGCAAAATTCCCATCGCGGTGACGCCAAGCCGAAAGTTCATGGCTGAATTATTGCTGAAAACCAAAAACAGTTCACCACAGAGGCACAGAGTCACAGAGGAATCGATTTCTTAATTTTGTGTCTGTGGCTCGGTGCCTCTGTGGTTAAACGCCTTTCTGTTCCCTCCTTTACAATCGCTCGCATGTCCAGTGCATTTCAGATCCCCGCGCACGCTGGTTCGGCGCGGCGGGGGCGGCTGATTACGCCGCACGGCGCGGTTGAAACTCCGGTCTTCATGCCGGTGGGAACGGCGGCTACCGTGAAAGGCGTGCCGCAGGATTTGCTCGAAGAATTGGGCGTCGAGATTCTGCTGGGGAATACTTATCACCTCTATTTGCGACCCGGGATCGAGCAGGTGCGGAAGCTTGGCGGGCTACACCGGTTCATGGCTTGGCCGCGGGCGATCCTGACCGACTCTGGCGGGTTTCAGGTTTTCAGTCTGAGTGCGTTGACGAAGGTCACGGAAGAGGGGGTGACGTTTCGGTCGCATCTGGACGGGTCGTCGCATTTTTTCAGTCCGGAGAGCGCTATGGCGGCGCAGATTGGGCTGGGCGCGGACATCATCATGGCGTTTGATGAGTGCACGGAGTATCCGGCGGATGCAGGGCGAACGCGGGGGTCTATGGAGATGACGCTGCGCTGGGCGGAGCGGAGCAAGGGGTATTTTGAGGAGCATAAAAGTGAAGTGCCGTGGGACAGCTATCAGCCCCTTCGACTTCGCTCAGGGCAGGCTCACTCCGCTCGGAATGACGATGCCCTTGGGGGGGCGGGCGGGAACAGAACCCAAGCGTTGTTCGGCATCGTTCAGGGGGGGATGGATCTGGCGTTGCGGAGGGAATCGGCGGAGCGGACTATTGAAATTGGGTTTGATGGGTATGCCATTGGCGGGCTTAGCGTCGGCGAGCCGCGTGCGCGAACTCGGGAAGTGGTTGAATCAACGCTGGAGCATCTCCCGCGGGACAGGCCGCGGTATCTGATGGGGGTGGGTACGCCGGAGGAGATTGTCGAATATGCCAACACGGGCATCGACATGATGGATTGCGTGCTGCCTACGCGGGCCGCGCGGCATGGGCTGCTGTACACTTCCGAGGGAAAAATCTCGATAAAACAGGCGCGCTATGCTGGAGATGCAGGGCCGCTCGATCCGAACTGTTCGTGCCGAGTCTGTCGTCGGTATTCGCGAGCCTATTTGCGTCATCTTTATGCATCCAACGAAGTGCTGGCGCAGGTCTTGAACACCATCCACAACCTGAGTTTCTACCTTGACACTATGCGGCGCGTCCGGCATTCTATTGGACTTGGGGAAAGCGCGCATTTTCTTTCTGGTGAGCAAGCGGAAGAAAACTCTTAGCTCACCGTCCCTGGTTGTGCCTTATTGGCAGTACCTGGCGGTAAGACGTCCGGTTTGAACACACGATAGCTTCCATGATTTTCGCACCTGAGCGCCGCAAGGCCCGAAACCAGGGCCTGAGGCAGGCGAGGCTCTGAGTGGCTGAAATGAAGGCATCAGGCGAGACACGATACACAGCGTGATGAACTCATACATATTGGCATTGCAAACGGGCGGGGCACCGGGGTGGCTGGGGATCACGCCCTTAATCTTCATTTTCGCCATTTTCTACTTGGTTCTGATCATGCCCCAGCAGCGCAAGCAGAAGAAGTGGCAGGCCATGCTGGGCCAGATAAAGACCGGTGACAAAGTGGTGACCAGCGGCGGGCTGCATGGGATTATCGTGGCCCTCAAGGACGACTACGTTCACCTGCGGGTGCCGCCGGACAACCTGCGGCTTGAGGTTACCCGAGGGTCGATTGTTTCGGTGACTACGCAGGATGATGTGGCGACGACTAAGTGATCGGCAAGCGAAAAGCAGAGCCTGCCCTGAGCTTGTCGAAGGGTTCGGCGACCGCGAAGATCGTCCGCGTTGCGGGCAATCTTGTTCGATCGGAATGACAAGGTTAGATTCAGGAGCGGCAAGTAATCGGTCATGAATAAAAATTTGGGTTGGAAACTCGTCGTCATCGTCGGCATCCTGCTGGTGTTTGTGTACGGCATCTTCGGAGTGCCGGGTGGGGTCTCCGGACGTGCGTTGCTGGCTTCGCTGCAAAAGCGTATCAACCTGGGATTGGACCTGAAAGGCGGGACGCACTTGATCCTGCAGGTGCAGGTTGCGGACGCAGTCAATGTGGATTCCGACAACGCGGTCGAGATCCTGAAATCGGGAATGCGCGCGGCGAAAATCAATTACGCAGACGTCACCAAGCCTGACCCCAATCATCCCGAGCAGGTTGTAGTCAAGGGCGTGCCCCCGCAGTCGAGCTCGGACCTTCGGACTCTGGTGCAGGACAAACTGCCAGAGTACGACGCCACTTCCGGCGCGAACAATACCTGGACCGTCACCATGAGGCCGACGGCCCTGAACGACCTGGAAAAGAACGCGGTGACGCAGGCAATTGAGACTATTCGCAATCGGATTGACCAACTGGGCGTGAGCGAGCCGATCATCGAAGAGCATGGCTTGGGAAACCATCAGATTCTAGTACAGTTGCCTGGCGTCGACGACCCTGCGCGGGTCAAAGAGATCATGCAGTCCACGGCGATGCTGGAGATACGGCAGTCGCTAGGCGGGCCCTATCCCAGCCAGGAGGCGGCGCTGCAAGACCATAGTGGTGTCCTGCCCGAGGATTCGGTCCTGATGCAAGGTCACAGCAGACCGGGAAGTGATGAGCAAGCGTGGTACCTGGTCTCGCGGGTTCCTGCGGTTAGCGGAAAAGATCTGCGCGATGCGCAGCCCAAGCGCGACGAAAACGGGCAGCCGAGCGTCGGCTTCACCCTCACTAACGAAGGCGGCCAGCGTTTCTACAGCTTCACGTCGGCACACATCGGTGACAGTCTGGCTGTGGTGCTGGACAATAAGGTGCAGGAAGTCGCGACCATCAAGGGATCCATCAGGGATCAAGGTGAGATCAGCGGCGGCAGCATGAACGATCAGCAGTCGAAAGATCTTTCCATGATTCTGCGGTCGGGGGCGCTGCCAGCGGGGATTAAGTATCTGGAAGAGCGGACAGTGGGGCCGTCTTTGGGCAGCGATTCAATTCGCGCGGGAGTTCGAGCAGCTGGCGTGGGTATGACTGCGGTGTTGATCTTCATGCTTGTCTATTACCGCGCAGCGGGGATCAATGCCGATGTCGCGCTCATTCTGAACCTGATTATTCTGCTGGGGTTTCTGGGTTACACCGGGGCGACGTTGACGCTGCCGGGAATTGCGGGAGTGATTCTGACGGTCGGTATGGGGGTGGATTCCAATGTGCTGATTTTTGAGCGCATCCGCGAGGAATTGAGAAATGGGAAAACGCCGCCTTCGGCGGTGGAGCAAGGATTCGGGCATGCCTGGATCACGATTGTGGATACGCACGTAACGACGATTGTTTCGGCGATCATTCTGTTCTTGTTTGGCACTGGGCCGGTGCGCGGGTTTGCGGTGACGCTGAGCTTCGGATTGTTTGCGAATTTGTTTACGGCGGTTTTTGTTTCGCGGGTGATTTTTGATTGGGTACTGAGCCGGAAGCGGGTGGGCGAGGCGCTGAGTATTTGATTTTGATGTCATCCCGAACACGCCCGAAGGGCGTGAGAGGGACCTTACGATGCGGTTGCACTGTCAGGGACGCTGTAAGGAAACAGAGGGCGATCTGGCGCATGCCGCGTGTTGAATCCTCGCGGTTGCTTGGCTGTACAGACTGACGTAAGGTTCCTCCCTCGCCCGCTTTTGCGGGCGTGTTCGGAATGACAAAGTTGAAGGGATGTTGACTGCGTGGAATTTTTTAAGAATGCGAACATAGATTTTCTCGGGAAGAAGTGGTACTTCATCGCCTTCTCGCTGATCTTCAGCGTGGCGGGAGTTGTTTCGCTGATCGTTCACCACGGGCCGAACTGGGGCATAGATTTCCGCGGCGGCACGCTGGTATACGTGAAGTTTTCGCACACGCCGGACGACAACGCGGTGCGTGCGGCCATGGATCGGGCCGGGCTGCACAACGCCCGCATCCAGAGTTACGGTGGCGCGGGTAGCAACGAAGAACTGATCGATCTTCCGGTACAGGAGACCAGCGAGCAGGCACTCGATCAAGGTAAGATCAAAATCATCAGCGCACTACAGAGAAACGCCCCACCCGACAAGCAGGACTTGAACAACACCAGTTCCCTGTCTCTGAAGGCTTATCTGCTGAAAAAAGATGCCCTGCATCTGGGTACCGACGCGCAGCAGAAATACGCGGCGACGGCTCAGGCCATTGTGGACTACCGCGACAAGACCCTGGGCGGGGTGCTGAGCAGCATAGATCAACTCAGGGGAGTAACTGATCCGGCCGTACTGGCGTCACTGCAGGATGGTTTCTTTCTCTCCGATTTCGGTATCTATCAAGTAGAGATTGTAGGGCCGCAGGTGGGGTCGCAGCTGCGTAAGCAGGCTTTTCTTGCGACCGTTTATTCGCTGGGTGGAATGCTGGTTTACCTGGCTTTCCGGTTTGAGCTGATCTATGGAGTGGCGGCCGTAATTACGGTATTTCACGATACGCTCATCACTATCGGGGTATTCTCGCTTACCGGTAAACCTATATCCCTCACCGTGATAGCGGCAATTCTGACCCTGATTGGGTACTCCAACAACGACACCATTGTGGTGTTTGACCGAATCCGAGAGAACCTGAAGCTGATGCGGCGGGAGAAGCTGGCAGACGTGGTTAACCGCAGCATCAACCAAACTTTAAGCCGAACCATCTTGACAGCTGGTTTAACATTTCTGACGGTCCTCGCTTTATTCCTTTTTGGAGGCGAAGTGTTGCATGGGTTTTCCTTTGCCCTAGTAATTGGCATCTTAATCGGGACATATTCGTCTATCGCCATTGCGGCGCCGATCTTGGTGGCGTATCAGGATTGGAGGTCAAACCGCAACAAACCGCCGGTGATCATAGCGGGTGGCGGGACTGGACGCACGGGCGGCCCGGTCGGCCGACGAGAGAAGGCCAAGGCCTAGAACGGCGACCAGCGTGCAGGTGGCAGGAGGATTTCCAGCCACCGGTCGCTGAACCCTATCTTTATGGAACATGGGAGCAAAGTGGTGATGGCTGGTGTCTAAAGCAGTGTAGCTCTGTGCAGGGGGACATTATGTTTGAAGACAGCCTAATCGAATCGGGTGGGAAGTTGAAGACCAAGAGGGGAGCAACCACGACTGTCTCCTTCTTGGTGCAAGTGGGGATCATTGGTTTCATGGTTCTGATCCCGCTGCTGTTTACTGAAGCTTTGCCCAATATGATGTTGGCGACGGCGCTGGTGGCGCCTCCGCCTCCTCCGCCTCCTCCGCCTCCGGCCGAAGTTCACATCGTCAAGCAGGTTCAGACCGATATCGTGAACGGGCAGCTTCGCACTCCAACCAAGATTCCCAAGAAAGTGGAAATGATTAAGGAAGAAGAGGCGCCACCTCCCATGACCTCGGGCGTGGTAGGCGGAGTCCCGGGCGGAGTTCCGGGAGGCTCGATGAGCGGAGTGATGGGCGGAATTATTGGTGGATCAGCCCTTATTCCCAAAGTGGCGGTGCAGCGTATTCGAGTTTCGTCGGGCGTGACCCAGGGCATGGTCATAAAAAAGGTGGATCCCGTTTATCCCGCAATCGCCAAAACCGCGCGCGTACAGGGGACCGTGATTCTGGCGGCGGTCATTGGCAAGGATGGAGCCATCCAGAACCTGCATGTGGTCAGCGGACACCCGCTGCTGCAAGGGGCAGCAATGGATGCGGTGAAGCAATGGCGGTACAAGCCCTACATCCTCAACGGCGAACCGGTCGAAGTAGACACGCAAGTCGAGGTGCATTTCACGCTTGCGGGCGGCTAGTCACTATCGCATGTGGTTGTGAGCTGCGCTCTACCCGATTTACCGGGTGCGCAGATACGTAGGATTCGCATCTAAAAGTTTCTCAGGAGGAAAGCAACTCATGTTTGCAGCTCAGGCAGCACCACACTTGGTAGCTCACATATCCAGCACAGCCACCTGGCTTCTGCAGGAGGCGGCTCAGCCGCAATGGGACCCGATCTCGCTTTGGAAGCAGATGGGATGGGTAGCCCGCACCGTGGTATTCATTCTGTTCATCATGTCAGGATGGTCGTTCGGCGTGATGATCGACCGCTGGATGGCTTTTAACGCGGCCCGCAAGCAGTCCCGGGCTTTTGCTCCGGCAGTGGCAGGCGCACTGCGGGATGGCAAGATTGACGAGGCCATCAAAGTGGCCGAGCGCAACAAACGGAGCCATCTGGCCAAGGTAGTCACAGCAGGTTTGATGGAATTCCGCGCCCATCAGGACTCGAGCGACATTCCAGGCGAGACCATTGAAGCTTCCAAGCGCGCGTTAGAGCGCACCGAGGCCATCGTACACGCCGAATTGAAGCGCGGGCTGGGTGGGCTGGCCACCATTGGCTCGACGGCGCCGTTCGTTGGGCTGTTCGGGACGGTGATGGGCATTCTGAACGCCTTCAAAGGGATTTCGTCCGAGAAGCAGACCGGTCTGACCGCAGTTGCGGGCGGTATTGCGGAAGCCCTGGTAACTACGGCTTTCGGGTTGCTGGTCGCCATCCCCGCCGTCATGATGTTCAACTACCTCACCGGACGCGTGGAAGCGTTCGACGTGGAGATGGACAACTCGTCGAGCGAACTGATTGATTACTTTCTGAAACGCCGAGGAGCAGTGCGGCGCTAACCGGAAGTTTGCGGGTTGAAGTGAGTTGCTTGAAGTCCGGCAGCCTGATGCGCTGCCGGACTTACTCCATCAAGCGCGACGGAGTGAAGAGCAATTCGTAACCGCGTCGCAGCAGGAGAGGAATTATGGGAATCGCAGTAAGAGACGAAGGCGCGAAAGTCAATTCGAACATCAACGTTACGCCCATGGTGGACGTGATGTTGGTGCTGCTGATCATCTTTATGGTGATCACGCCCATGTTGCAGAAGGATGTTTCGGTGGATCTGGCGCAGGTAAATAATCCTACCCAGATGAAAGATGCCGATAAAGAAGACGCGCTGGTCGTAGCCATTACCCGCCAGGGAGACATTTATTTTGGAAAAGACCTGATTCGGGACACCAGCCAATTGACAAACAAGATCAAAGACCGCATGGCCAAACCCGGAGCGGACCATACCGTATACCTGCGGGCGGACGCGCGGGCGAAGTATAAATCGGTGGTGGATGTAGTGGACAATGTTCGCGCCGCTGGCGTGGACGATCTTGGCTTGCTGACGGAACAGAAGAAGGTGAAGCCGGGAACTCCGCCAGCAGCGGGCGGAACCGAATAGGATTTACAAGGAGACTTGTTTTATGGGAATGGCAATTGGTGGGAAAGGCGGGCAGACTTGCGAGATCAACGTCACGCCCATGATTGACGTCCTTTTGGTTTTGTTGATCATCTTCATGGTGATCACCCCGGTGGTGCCCAAGGGCCTGGACGCGCTGGTGCCGCAGCCGCCACCGCCCAACCAGCCCAAAAACACCCAGCCAGACCGTACCATTGTGGTACAGGTCATTGACAAGGGACCGGGACAAGAGCCCGGAGTGAAGATCAACCAGGATGATGTGACCTGGGATACGCTACAAGGGAAGCTGACGGACATTTTTAAGACGCGCGCGGAGAAAGTGATGTTCGTGAAGGGCGACGATAATATTCCCTTTGCCGATGTAGCGAACGTGATTGACATCGCGCATGCCTCAGGCGTAGACAAAGTGGGCCTGATCACTGCCAAGATTGAGTCTGGCGGCTAAATCAAAGGCGAGAAGAAAATTGCACCACGGTCCGTTCAGCTCTCCGCCGACGGGCCGTGTTGTGTTATCGTAGGCGGCTGGGTTGTGGCCTTATTTCCTGCAAGGGGAGCAATCATCCAATGAAAACAAGCCTGAGAGTGATGGCGGTGGCGGGCGCGGTTTTGGTCATGCTGTCGGCGACGGGCTGCAACAAGCTGATGGCGCGCGACAAGCTTAACAAGGGGGTGGCTTCCTACAAAAACAACCAATTCGAGCAGGCAATCAATTTTTTTAAGCAAGCGGTTTCCCTCGATCCCGGCCTGAAAAATGCCAAGCTTTATCTAGCCACAGCCTATGCCCAGCAATACATACCTGGAGTTGACTCGCCGGAAAATTTGCAGAACGCAAACTTGGCCATCGAACAGTACAATGCCGTGCTGCAGCAGGACCCGAAGAACGTGAACAGCATCAAGGGAATCGCGTTTTTGTATCTGAACATGAAGAGATTTGACGATGCAAAGAACTACTATCACAAAGCGATAGATCTCGATCCCAACGATCCGGAGGCCTACTACTCGGTTGGGGTGATTGACTGGACCCAGGCTTACCAACCGCGAATGGAAGAACGAGCGAAGCTCGGATTAAGGCCGGATGAGCCGCTGAAGGACAAGAAGCTGTGCGCCAAGTTGCGCGAAGCGGGCAGCGCGGTGATCCAGGACGGACTCGACAGTCTGAATAAGGCCATTCAACTGCGTGAGGACTATGACGACGCAATGGCCTACGTGAACCTGCTTTATCGGGAAAAGGCTGACCGGGAGTGCGACATGCCGGACCAGCGCGCTGCGGACCTGAAAACAGCCGACGAGTGGGTGGATAAGACCATGGCGGCGAAGAAGGCCAAGGCGGAGAAGCAAGCCGGATCTAATGGCATCACCATGGATCAGCCAAAGTAAAGCTGGTTCAAAAAGAACAACTTTCGTCAAAAAGCCTTCCGCTCCGCGGAGGGTTTTTGCGTTTCGCTACATGACCCGTTGGCAGTGACGGGCCGATTCATCCGAAGCCAGAGAGAACCTGCAATCAGCCAAACGACCAGCAATGGCAGAAGGCTGCCTAGCCCACGCAAGCCCATGAGTTCTCCAAGATTGAAAGCGTGGCCGACATGGCTCGCTCCGGCTTCAGCCGATGTCAACATCGAGTCTGACTCGATTGAAAGCTTGCCCGCCCAGAACGAAGGCACGATGAGCTGGAACATGGCACACTTCAGGTCACTGGGGGGGTGTGAAGTGGTGGCAACTGCCATTAGGGTGAATAAACCGCCGCAAGCGGCCAGACCGGCAGCGATCCTTCGCCAGAGCGGCGGCGCATAGTCATAGACTGGCGACAACCCAAGGCAAAGCAGAGGCAGTCCCGGACTCAAGTATCTCGGACCGTATGACCAGCCCGAATATGCGGAAAAGGACGACTGGAACAGGAAGTAATATGCGGCGACAGCCGAGGCAGCGACAGCAGCGGCCCGGCTCGCCTGCTGCTTCCAAAGCCACCGCAAGCCAAAGGGAGCCGCGAATATGACTGGTCCGGCGAACAGCAGTCCGCGCCGACAGCTGAACAAGATTTTGAGCGCGACATCAATGTGGGGGTAGGTGAGTCCCAGATAGCCGCGTTTCATCCAGGGGAAGCTTCCGGCGGGGTAATAGGAATAGCTGGGATGAAATGCGGAACCAAAGGCACTCCACTGGTAAATTAAAAGTACGGCAACACCAGGCAAGGCGCCCGCCGCAATGCCGGCTGCCACGCGCCAGCGTCGGGGCCAACCGTCTTTCCAGACCAGGGCCAGAGCGAATATAGCAAGAATCAATGACGCTGGGGCTGCGGGATATTCGGTGACCGTCGCCCAACCGGCAGCCAGACCTGCGATCGTTGACCATCCCAGATCCTGTGCTGCATTTTTACTTCTGAGTAATTGCAGCGCGGCAGCAAAAGTGAACAACAGACAAGCGCCCGCTGGAGCGTGTCCAAAAAACAACGTAGCGTATGCCCACATGGGAGTAGCTAATCCCATGGCACCTGCGGCAAACGCTGCTGCTGGCACGCTGCCTCCCAACCGCAAGGCAATCAGGAACAGACCCGTGCACGCCGCAGCCGTCGGCAGGGCGACTGTGAAGATCGTCGCGAAGTACGAGATCGCCACCAACCCTCGAGGTGATTCCGGATCTACCCCCACGGATCGCAGCACAGGTCTGCTGGCCAGCGCGACGGGTACAGCCAGCAGAGCCACACCGGGAGCCTTGTCGGAGTAATAATGGCCTCGGTCGAAGGCTTTGTCCTGCGTATTTTCGTGATACTCATCAATGCGTAGCGTGTGCTGCTGGAGGATGGCGCGCACCAAATCAAAACGGGAGTTCTGATTCCACCCGCCACCTTCGTAGAAGTACGCGTAGGAAATAAAAGTAACAGCGGCGATCAGGAGGGCGCGACTGCGGACGTGGGCGGCCGAGGCCATGGCAAGTCTTGCGTTTATCATACCCGGGCGTGGTAACCCGACGCCCAAGCGGCAACATTAGTGGGAATGCGGCGAGTGGACTAGAATTTCGAGTTCGCCCAAATCAGTCACATGTTCAAGAAAATTCTAGTTGCGAACCGGGGGGAGATTGCGGTGCGAGTCATTCGCGCCTGCCGCGAAATGGGGATCACTGCGGCGGCAGTTTATTCAGACGTAGATCGCGCTGCCTTGCATGTGTTGAAAGCGGATGAAGCATACGGGATTGGGCCGGCGGCCGCGGTCGAGTCGTACCTAAACATTGACCGCATTGTGGAGGTCGCCAGACGTTGCGGCGCGGATGCGGTGCATCCGGGGTATGGATTCCTGTCGGAGAATCCCAGATTTGCGCAGGCCTGCGCGGAGGCGGGAATCAAGTTCATTGGCCCTTTCCCGGAGTCCATGGAATTGATGGGATCGAAGACGCGGGCGCGGCAGGAGATGGAAAAAGCCGGGGTGCCGTTTGTGCCGGGAACGTCACACGGAATTGAGTCATTGGCAGAGGCGCAGAAAGTTGCCACGGGGCTTGGCTATCCCATCATGCTGAAAGCTGCTGCGGGCGGCGGTGGTAAGGGAATGCGGTTGGTCGAGAGCGAAGGCGACTTCGCCTCCGCGCTCGAAGCGGCCCGAAGCGAGTCGCAGCGGGCGTTCGGCGACGGCGAAGTGTACATGGAAAAGGCAATCGTCAATCCACGGCACATCGAAATGCAGATACTGGCGGACGAGCATGGGAACTGCGTTTACCTCGGAGAGCGAGAGTGCTCCGTGCAGCGCCGTCATCAGAAGGTGCTTGAGGAATCTCCGTCGCCGCTTGTGACTCCGGAGATGCGCAAGAAGATGGGAGACGTTGCGGTCCGGGTGGCCAAAGCGGCGGGCTACGCGAATGCCGGCACCATCGAGTTCCTAACCGATGGCGAGGGGAACTTTTATTTTCTGGAAATGAATACACGGTTGCAAGTGGAGCATCCGGTGACCGAACTGGTTAGCGGTCTGGACCTTGTGCAATTACAAATTCGAATTGCGGCGGGGGAAAAGCTTCCGTTCACCCAGCGGGACGTAGAACTTCGTGGGCACGCAATTGAGTGCCGCGTCTATGCCGAAGATCCGGCGAACGATTATTTCCCCAGCCCGGGAGAAATCACGGTGTTGAGTGAGCCTTCGGGGCCGGGAATCCGGGTGGATAGCGGAATCTACCAGGGATGGAATGTGCCGCTGGAATATGATCCGCTGCTGGCAAAGCTGATTGGATACGGGTACAGCCGTGAACAGGCAATTGGGCGATTGAAGCGTGCGCTCGAGGAGTACGTGGTCGGCGGGGTGAAGACAAACCTGATGCTGTTCAAGCAGATTCTTTCCAATCCAGAATTTCTTGCCGGCAACACGGACACGGGATTGATCGGGAGATTGCGGGCGTCAGACTTGACCGGCAACGATTCGGAAATCGCCGTTATTGCGGCGGGGATCATTTTTACCCTGGACGCGGAGCAGCCTCAAGGAATCGAGCCAGCGGTCAGTATTTCTTCAAACTGGAAAAAGGCCGGACGCGACGAGGGACTGAGATAAGCCATGCTTTATGACATCGGCCTCAGCGGCAGAGTCTATTGCCTCGAACTTCAAAAAAAGGATGAGAAGTGGCAGTGTCGGCTGGATGGGCGGGAAATGTTGGTTCAGGCGGTGGAGATCAGTGCTGACACGATTTCCATGTTGATCGGCGGAAAGTCGTTTGAGGTCAAGCATGAAAGCGGCGTGCGAGGGCGCCTGCCCCACACGGGCGGGAGGATCGCGGTCCTTATTCGGGGAACGCGGTATGAGGTATCTGTCGCAGACCCCCGGTCCTGGCGAGGCAGAAGGCGCGGGGTTCAGGGCGAAGCAGGTCCTCAGAGACTGGTTGCTTCTATGCCCGGCAAAGTGGTGCGGCTTCTGGCGGAGGAGGACGACACTCTTACTGCAGGACAAGGAATTGTGGTGGTTGAGGCGATGAAGATGCAGAACGAAATCCGCTCGCCCCGGGCAGGCGTGCTGAAGAAGATGCTCGCGCACGAAGGCATGAAGGTGAACGCAGGCGATGTGTTGGCAATCGTAGAGTGAGGTTAGGGCTGGTGGAAGCGGGGAACTTAGTGGGTTACGCCGGTCGTCTCCAGCACCTGTTGCGCGTAGTAATTCTCGACTTTGGCCTGATCGCGCATGACTTCGTAATAGGCGGCCTTCAGAAGTTGTTCGCGGTGGTCCTGCAACTGGCTGCGAATTTCCTGCTCTACGCGCGGGTCGGAGATCTGTCGCTGTCCCGCAGGCTCCAAAGCGATAAGTCTTACAATCTGGAACGCAGCAATCTGCTTGTTAGGATTGGCGAGCGGGATGATTGGCGTGAACTGGCCGGGCTTCAGTTTCAAGACACTCTCGCGAGTGAGGGGGTCGGTTTGCTTCAAAGCGGATTCGGGGACAATTCCGATGTCTCCACCGTTGGCCGCGGTTGAGGTGTCCTCGGAAAAAGTCATGGCCAGCGACGCAAAGTCATCTCCGGTTTCCAGAGCGATCAGCGCTGCCTGAATCTTCTTGCGGGCTTCGGCTTCGTTGTGGGCCTTGTTCCCGCTTTCCTGTCCTTGTGGTGCGGGGGAAGTGGTCACTATGATGTGAGCGAGATGATAGCGGGACTCGATGAGGTTGAACTCCGACCGATGCTGGTTGTAATAGGCGACAATGTCTTCCTGTGTGACGTTGATTTTGGACGTGACTTCCTTATGCAGGACCTTGTCAGCGGTAAGAGCGCGGCGGATGTCACGCTTGAAGTCCTCCACTGAGGTTTTTCTCTCCTGCAATCGTTGTGCGAACACTTCGGCGGTATAGGGCGACTTGATCTCAGTGAGTTTTCGGTCAACCTCTTCGTCGGTGGCGAGCAGGCCCAGCTTCTCGGCACGGTGCATTAGGATTTCGTTCTCAATCAGTTCCCGCAAGATGCTGAGGCGCATGCTGGTGGCTTGCTCGTCGCTGAGCGGCTGGTTTGAGCCTGCGATCTGCCTGTCGAAATACTTCTCGAGGTCGGCACGGTAAATCTTTTGCCCATCGACGGCGGCGGCGATGTCATTACCCGCGGGCTTCCGGTTGCACGCTGTGGAGAGGCCCACTGACAAAGCGAGCGTGACGATAAAAGCCTGCCTCAAGCCCGGATTGAGTTGCAAAATTTCCCTCCCTTTCAAGAGACAGTCAGCGCGGGACAGCAGCGGGTTGCTGGGCCGCAGAGCCAGCTGGCTGAGGAATAGCGCTGGCCGCCGGGGCGGCGTGGGTAGGGCTCGGCACGCCAGCTTGCTGCAGTGCCCTATCGAACAAGATGCGGAATTCAGCGACCGGGCGCGCTCCATCCAACATCTCACCGTTTACGAACATGGTTGGAGTACCGCTTACTCCCAGGGACTCTCCTTCTTTGACAGAAGCCTTTACCGCATCATCCTTCTGGTCTTTGACGCAAGATTGCAGCTTGGTTGCGTCCAGATGAAACTTACCGGCTTCTGAGAGCGCGGCACGATCGAGCGCGGCGAATTGATTGTCCAATCCCTTCTCCGCATTCACGGTTTGTCGGTTGGCGTGGGTGTAATCGGCGAACTCCCAGTAGGCTTCGCTGTTCTGTGCCGCAAGGCAGTTCGCATCCACTGCGGCATGGATCGCCCAGGGATGAATTTCAGACAGTGGGAAATCCTTGTAAATAAACGCGACTCGATCGCCATACTCTTTCAGTAATTCGGGAAACAGGATTCCGTGTACCTGCGAGCAGTAGGGGCACTGAAAATCGTCATAATTGACCACGACGACTTTGGCATTCCCGTTCCCGCGCACCGGACGCCCTTTCACGTCGATTTTCTTCATGGCCTCGGCATAGGGGTCTTTGCTGAGATCCATCTTGGTCAGACGCACCAGTGTCTTCTGGTCTTTGGAGATCAGGAAGTCAAAATTCTGTTTTTTTCCGTCGCCATCGAAAGTGACAGTCACGGCGTCATAGTTAGCGAACTCGCTGGGGTGAAGGGATGAAATGATCACCTTAACAGAGGGAGGCACGCTATACGAAGCACGGAGCTGGCGCTCGATGCGCTGGCTCAGCTCGGTGGGAGCGAGTTGCGCCGAGCAACCGAGACAAACCAGTAGAAACAGTAGAAAAACGCGCCTAAACGACGTCACCAAAAGCTGCCTGATCATCGGGAATAATTCAGATTATCTCATAGGGACTGGCTGCCGGGAGCACTCAGCCGTCAGCCTTCAGCACTCAGCCAGATCGTGGTCTGGCATATTGCCGAGTCGGCGGAGAAGGTTGTTGCTGAATGCTGAGTGCTGAATGCTATCTCTTAGAGCTGATCACAATTTGATCGGGTGGAAGCAGGGTGTTCATCGAGCCAGAGCGAAAACCCTCGAGGTCGAGAGTCACGAACTTGAAGCCCAAGGACTTGAAAATCCGGGTGAGCGTAGCGCTCATTTCCAGGGTTAGGGCGCGCGGTAGTTCGTCCTGAGCGATTTCAATGCGGGCGATTTCGCCGTGATGGCGGACGCGAAACTGGCGGAAGCCGAGTTGTCGAAGAGCCTCTTCGCCGTGCTCAATCGCACTCAGGGCCGCGGTGGTGACCGGACGACCATATTCGATGCGGGAAGACAAGCAAGCCGAGGCAGGCTTGTTCCAGATACGCAAACCGGCTTCTCGGGCCAGGGTGCGTATGTCTTCCTTCGTCAGGCCGGCATCGAGAAAAGGGGCGGCAACCCGGTGTTGGGAGGCTGCGGCTTGTCCGGGCCGGAAATCGCTCTTGTCATCCAGATTCACCCCGTAGGCGATGGTCTCAAAGCTGCGGGTTGCGCCGAAGTCTTTCATGACGGTGAAAAGTTCGTCTTTGCAGTGAAAGCAGCGCGCAGAATCGTTGCGAACGTATTCGGGACGGTCTAGTTCGTCGGTAGGAACGATTTCGAGCGGGATGCTTTGCTCGTGGGCAAAAGCGATGGCGTCGGCGAGTTGGAAGCGGGCAAGGCTGGGAGAATCGGCAATGACGGCGAGCATGTTGTTGCCAAGGACCTGATGCGAAGCCCAGGCGAGAAATGCAGAATCGGTGCCGCCGGAGTAGGCAACCAGGGTGCGTCCCAGCGACTGCAGAGTCTTTTCGAGCGCAGCGCGTTTGGCGGTCAGTTCGGGGGAGACGACCATCTAGATATCTTAGCCGAAACAGGGGACAGTGGAGGAACGGCGTGTCGCCCGTGCTGCCCGGTGGGGGACCCCGGCACTCCACGATCTTGGTGTGGCCCCACAATCTTCGCTTAGAAAAGGCGCTCGGTTCGCCTAAGGTTGCCGAAGGCGCCAACGTTGGCCAGCGCGAAGGTAAAGCGGAACTGATTCTCGTTGCGTACCGAGGCCAAGGCAAAACGGCGGTATTCGACGTTCACTCCGCAGCAGTCCCAGTTATAGGCCAACTGGCCCGAACCGTATTGCACCTGGTTCAGGTGTGCGTCGAAGCCCAGATTGAACGCTCCGCTGAATCCGCGTTTATTGGTGCTGCCGTAGCCCAGAACCGTGCGAAACTGATTAAAAATTTGTGGTGGCGGGTTGGTAGTGGTTGAAATCTCGCTCGGAACATGCAGGAAAGCGTTTCCCACCCCCACGGTGAATGCGCCGAAGTGCTGATCGAACAAGGCGGTGCTGGTGTTGATACGCCCGTGGCGGAAATCGTAATCCATATCCCATTCCACATCGTTGCGGGGGCCGGTGGAGATGCGTAGCCTGGAAATCAGCGGAGAGAGACGGCGAGCTTCGGTGAGAAAAGCGATTCCGGTCAAATCCACAGTACTGGTGAAGACGTTGCGTTTTCCCGGGACCAGTGCGCCTCCAAAGGTAGGGTCCACAAAGTATTTCTGGGCGATTTCCCAAGTGACAATCTCACGTACGGTTGGTTGCTTGGGACACGGCTGCTCCGCAGTGCGCTGGCTGTGCTCCCAGGGGAGGCGGCCGGAGGGCGGAGCAACTCCGACCATCAACGCGGGCATTCCTTCCGGGCCGCAGTTCTCCGGTTGGGAAGAAGTCCGTTTGGCGTATAGGCGGTTCACCACAGCGTACTCGACTTCGTTCGAGTCGCTCAGAATGTCACGATCGTCGAAGCGAAGGATGTGAGCAAAGTTTTCCACTCCGGTGACGTAGTTATAGGTGACGCGCGTTTCGACGACGTGTTTCCACTTGCGGCCGAGAACCTCGCGGTCAAAGATGCGATCGAGTGCTGGGGGGCGAATTTCGACTGAGCCTCCAAGTGACTTGCGATTGATCACATCTGAGATGGCGGTCCCCACGTCGGTGAGGGCAATGCCTCCCGAGGGCACAAGTTGCTGAGTGTAAATAGTGTCGCGGAGAGAGAGCTCGGGGCGAAAGCTCCAATTCTTGAATAGCAGCGGAAGAGAAACCACCGGGTCGAGGTCGAAGCGTCCGACCAAGGGAGCGGTACTAAACGAGGGTTCGCTGCGGTATAGCCCTCCAGCCGAAGCTTCGATGGTGCCGTGCAGGGGCGAGTGCAGGAGCGGACGGTCCAGGCTGGAGACCTCGATTCCGGGGGCGTGAAGAATGGTGATCACATCGCCGGGGATAGTACTTTGGAAATCCTGATAGCGGCGAGCGGTGGCATTGAGAAATAGACTCCCGGTGGTATTCGAAAGGAAAGCCGCCGACTTCACTTCAGAATTCACCGCTTGAGTAAAGACATCACTGAACGCCAGCCGGAAAACATAGGAACTCAGGTAATCCAGGTCGGCGACGGCGCGGATGTTGTGGGCGAAGGCGCCTTCGGAGTTAAGGTGGGCCTCAGTCCCGCCCTGATTTACGCCGTTAAGCCCGCGATCGAAGAGGCTGAAATACGTCAGGTCCAGAAAAGAGGTTTCGGTTGGCCGGGCACGGAATTCAGCTTGCGGCGCCCAGCCACGGCGAGAAAAGTATTCGGTTCCGGCGAGCAAATCCATACTGCGGTTGATGGCCCAGAAGATCGACTCCCCAAACGTGTTGCCTCGAGTAGAAGAGCGCCCAATGTTAGGAATCAAGAATCCCGACTGGCGCGGTTCTTTTTGCACCGGGTGTGTAGCGAAGGGAAGATAGAGGACGGGGACGCCTTCAATACGGAAGTTGCTGTGATAGATGGTCGCGTTGCCCCCGGCTTCGACCACAACTTTGTGTGCGAAAAACTGCCACTTGGGGCGCGGCAGTTCACAGGTGGTCACGCTGCCGTCGGTGACCACGTAATGGTCCGGCCCTTTTTTTTCTACGATCTTGCCGGTAAAGAAAAATGGGTTAGAGGTAGTGAAGACGGTGCGGTTCTTGTTGGTTTCGATGCCAATGCTTCCGGTTACGTTCTCGAAATGGCCGAATTCACTGTTCAGGTTGTAGGTGCCACGGGCGGCCTGGATATGCTCATGGTTGGGGCCTCCCTCGAGCAGGAGGTGACCCTCGGCATGGACAGCGCCGGAATCGGAGTCGTAGGTAATTTGGTCGGCGTAAATCGTGTAAACGCCGTAGTCAATTTTTACATCGCCCTCCAGATTGTAGACGTCTCTGTCCTTTTCCTGATGCACTGCGCTAATGCTGACCGGCTGGGACCGCTTGACCCGGGCAGGCGCAGGGTTTTGCGGAGGCAGGGGAGCCGGAAGCAACTGGCTGGTTACTAAGCGGGGCGCGAGTAGCAGATGACAAAGCACCGCCGCCGTGATAAGCAATCGAATGCGGGATGTCATCGAGAGCGCAGGAGTCCAGATGCGGGACTTGGCGTGAAGGTAGCACGTTCGCCTGGCCGGAGGCAAAAAGCGCGATGGGGACTCGGCTTTCATTCCCAGCGTGCGTCCTGCCCGATGGATTGCTTTACGCCGCGCCGCGCCACTGTTGGTTTCGATGAACTCACCTAACACCCAGCCCGGTCTAGATCCACCCGGTCTTCATCCGGAAGAATACTTCGACCCCGACGCGCCCGACACCAGCGAGCAGGAGTTCTCCGCCAGTCTGGAAGCGCCGGTGGAGCGGCCGCGATTTGTGCTGGATGTGCCGGAGGAGCCGGCGACGGTGAAGCATGCGGAGATCGCTGGCGATCCCGCGAGCAAAAGCAGTATGACGGAGGAGCCGCATACTACAGCAGCTTTTTCGGAACAGGGGTCGAAGGCGACGACTGAGTTTGCGCCCGAGCCCGGCGTTGGCGAACCTGACTGGCGAGGCCAAGTGAGCGCCAAGGTAAGCCACTACCGTTCGCGTAAGCCTCGAATAGACCGCTATCCGTCATTGCAGTTGCGGTTCGAGGGGACGCCACTTCGAGATCAGGCGTTACGAGTGTCTGCCCTGGATGCCCAGGGCGATTCAAGGACATGGGTTGAGACTGCGGACCTGCAGTCCCCGCGGGAGACACTGGTCACGCTGGGGGCGACCGCCAGGGTGCTTGAGTTTCCTCGTTTCGCTGCGTTTCCAACCCGAGATGAGGAACTGGCGGAGCCAGTGATGGCGCGTCCCCGGATCGTGGAGGCTCCGGATCTGCTTCCTCCTCCGCCAGCGCTGGGGGGAATTCTGATTGAGCCCGCCGTCGCGGCGGAAGCGGAGCGGCGTCCGGGATTCGATATGCCGTTGCGATCCTCGCCCTTTTCACAGCGGCTGCTTGCCGGCGCGGTTGATGCCGGAATAGTCTGTGTTGCGCTAGCTGCCTTCGCGTATGTCTTCTTCCGGATTAGCGGTGCTTTTCTCCCCTGGCGGACCGCAACCGAAGCTGCGGCTGCCCTGCTCGCTGGCTTTTGGCCCGCTTACCAGTACGTCTTCCTCGTGTTTTCGAAAACTACCCCCGGTTTGCGCGTGGCAAAGCTGGAAGTGACTCGTTTCGACGGTGGGCCGGCTTCACGAAGTCTTCGGCGGTGGCGGGTGCTGGCGTCGCTGCTGTCTTGTGCTTCACTGGGGTTGGGGTACGCGTGGTGCTTTCTGGACGAAGACCAGCTTTCGTGGCACGACCGGATTACCAGAACGCATTTGGGTACCACCCCTCGCCTTCGGTAGAGGTGCGGTTCCTCGTCCTGGTCTCTTCCGTATTCTGAAGGGATAGAGGGGGATCTAGGGGTGACGTCCGTCCGCCTGGATGCCGGCGCTCTTTGCTAACATCTCTTGGTGACCACAAATCCCGTACGCGTCCGCTTCGCTCCTTCCCCAACTGGACACTTGCATGTCGGCAACGCGCGCACTGCGCTCTTTAACTGGCTTTTCGCGCGGCAGCAGGGTGGGACGATGGTACTGCGCATCGAAGATACCGACGTAGACCGCAGCGAAGCCCGCTTTGAAGACCAGCTCATCGCCGACCTCAAGTGGCTGGGCTTGGATTGGGATGAGGGGCCGGACGTAGGTGGCGGGTTCGGCCCGTATCGGCAATCGGACCGGTTGGCGATTTATCGCGAACATGCCGAGAGGTTGTTGAGCGAGCGCAAGGCTTATTTGTGTTTTTGCGGGGAAGAGGAGTTGCAGCGGGAACGCGAACGCGCGGCGGCCGAGCACCGGCAGCCGATTTATTCGGGCAAATGCCGCGCGATTGATCCGGCGGAAGCACAGCGTAGGCGAGCTGCGGGAGAGGCTTGCGCGATTCGTCTGCGGATTCCGGAACATCCGATTCGCTTTCACGACATCGTTCACGGAGCGGTTGAGTTTTCGAATGAAGTAGTAAGTGATCCCATCATTCTGCGTTCGTCGGGGATGCCAGTTTACAACTACGTGGTCGTAATAGACGACGCGCTGATGAAGATCACGCATGTGATTCGCGGTGACGATCATCTTTCGAACACCCCAAAACAAGTTGCGGTGTACGAGGCCCTTGGCTGGCTGGTCCCGGAGTTTGCGCATCTTTCAACGATTCTCGGGGCGGACCGGGAGCGGCTTTCAAAGCGTCATGGGGCGACTTCGATTGCCAACTTCCGCGACATGGGGGTTCTGCCCGAGGCGCTGGTGAATTATCTGGCGCTACTGGGCTGGGCCCCGAGCGGCGGGACGCGGGAAATATTTTCTTCGCAGGAGCTGATCAACGAGTTTTCGCTGCAGCGGGTGACGCCTTCGCCGGCGGTGTTCGACATGGAGAAACTGTACTGGTTGAACCGGCATTACATCAAGGAGAGTTCGCCTGAGCGAATCGAAAAGCTGGCGCTGGCTTATTACACTCGGGCCATCGGACAGGAACTCGCCTCCCAGCACGGTGGCGGCGTGACGACTGACTATCCGTGGCCGCCCGAGGTTGTGAACTGGTTCGGCACAATCACGCGGATGCTAGTGCCTTCGGTGGACCGACTGGAGCAGCTTCCCGATCGCGCGTTGCTGATTTTTCATTATGACGCCAAGGCTGCGCTCGCCTCCTCGGACAACACCGAGGTGCTGGGCTGGCCCAACACCGACGCGGTGTTGGCCAGGTTCACGGTCAAGATTCTCGAGGATGAGTCGGCACGTGAAGGAAAACTTACTCCTGAGCAATTCAAGAAGATCGTGAACGAAGTGAAGGCCGAAACCGGAACCAAGGGAAAGGAATTGTTTCATCCAATTCGGATTGTGGTCACTGGGTCGCATTCGGGGCCGGAGTTTGACAAGTTGGTGCCTATCGTTGAAGAAGGCAGCCGCTTGCCGCTGCCCAAGCATGTGTTGGGAGTGCGGGAGCGGGTAGAAGAGTTTGGGAAGGCGAAGGCGAAGTAGATCGTTCTTCGTGGGGACAGCCGCCCTCGGCTGTCCTCTGGGCCACAAGCCCGGTCGGTTCGTTGTACACATTGGTCGGTGCCAGCACTGTTCGAGCAGGGCTCGATTGGACAGATGAAAGCACCTCTCCCTACATAGTCTGGTTCACAGCAAGTTTTCCAGTGCTGACGCGAGATCAGGCAACCTGAACTGCAAGCCGCTTTCGATCAAATTCTTCGGCTCCACTCTGGCGCTGGCCAACAGCCCTTCATCCGCAAACCCTCCGAAGGCAAGCCGGGCCGCAAATGCTGGAACCGGCAGGGTGGCAGGACGCTTTAGGGTCTTCGCCAAAGTTTTGGTGAATTCAGCATTGGTTACGGGATCGGGGGAGACCATATTGATCGGACCCTTTACGGAGTCGCTCCGCAGAATGTGATCGATGGCAGCCACTAAATCCTCGATGTGGATCCAGCTCCACCACTGGCCTCCGTCGCCGATTCTGCCTCCCAAGCCGAGACGAAACGGCAAAAGCATCTGCTTCAGCGCTCCGCCGTTGCAGCTGAGGACGATTCCGGTGCGCAGGCTGACGGTTCGAATGCCGGCATTTGAGGCGGGTTCAACGGCGAACTCCCATTCGCGGCACACTTCGGGAAGGAAGCCATCGCCGGAGAGGCTCGCCTCAGTCAAAACCTCGTCGCCGCGATTGCCGTAGTAACCGATGGCGGAGGCACAAAGAAAAACACCAGGCCGGTTCTCGGCTTTGGCGAGAGCTTGAGCCAGGAAATCCGTACTGAAAATCCGGCTTTCGCGGATGCGGTTTTTCTTGCTCTCGGTCCAGCGGCCGGCCACCTTTTCGCCCGAGAGATGGATGACAACATCGAATCCCGAAACCAATTGCGGCGGGATTGGGTGCATGGGGTCCCACTGTGCTTCGTTGGCGCCGCATGCCTTCCGGCGGACCAGGCGCATGACCTCGTATCCCTTTGATTCGAGCGATGGCACGAGCGCGGAACCGAGCAGTCCGGAAGCGCCGCTGATCAGGATGCGGGGCATGGCGACACTGTAGCACCTGGAGATGACCATGTGGGGGACCGCGGGTGTCCTGCCGAGCGAAGCTCGACGTTTGTAGGCATGCACGAAACGCGCTCCACTGCGCGGAGCGGGACACCCGAGGGCGGCTGTCCCCACATTCAGCGAGTTTCAGCCGATATAATCAGCTACAAAGGAAATAGGCCGCGCCATAACGGCGCTTTCCCGACTTTGTCGGACAAGGGCGTCCGGCCCACACAGAACATAGATGACGACGCTGCGCGAACAAATCGCGACCAACATGCTCACGGTGACGAAGTTCCGCGAGCTGTTGCGGGACATGAAGGAGAACCGTCCCAACGACGATCTGGAACTGGTTCGCAAGGCGTATGAGTTTTCGCAGAAACAGCATTCGGGACAGCAGCGGGCGTCGGGCGAACCTTACCTGGTGCATCCCCTGGAAGTTGCGCTGGCGCTGGCGGAAATGAAAATGGACGCGGTGGCGGTGGCGGCGGGGCTGTTGCATGACTCGGTTGAAGACACTTCGGTGACCATCGTTGATATTCGCAAAGAGTTCGGCGAGCAGGTGGCGCACATTGTTGAGGGCGTGACCAAGATCAGCCAGATAGATTTTTCTACACGCGAAGAGCAACAGGCAGAGAACCTGCGCAAGATGATGCTCGCCATGGTGGACGACATCCGCGTCGTCCTGATCAAGCTGGCTGACCGCCTGCACAACATGCGCACCCTCGAACACCTTCCACCGGATCGACAGCAGAAGATCGCACGCGAAACGCTGGATATTTACGGTCCGATCGCGCACCGGCTGGGGATGGGCAAGATTCGCGGCGAGCTGGAAGACTTGGGATTCCGCTATCTGGATCCGTTTGGATACCAGCAAGTGCATGACGCGGTCGAGGCGCGGCGCAAGAAGGGCGAGCAGTTTCTCGGCAGCGTGGAACACGTACTGCGCGACAAGCTCAAGGAAGCGGGCATCACGGCCAAGGTCGAGAGCCGCATTAAGCGGCTGTACAGCGTTCATAAGAAACTTCTGAAGCAGCACATTTCGGTGGATCAGGTTTACGACCTCTACGCCATGCGCGTGATCACGCACTCGGTGCAGGATTGCTATGCAGTTCTGGGAATTGTGCACAACGTGTGGCGTCCGGTGCCGGGGCGAATCAAGGATTTCATCGCCATGCCCCGGCCGAATTTGTACCAGTCGCTGCACACTTCAGTGATCACCGAAGAAGGCACGAGTTTTGAAATCCAGATTCGCACGGAAGAGATGCACCGCATGGCGGAAGAAGGAATCGCGGCGCACTGGAAATACAAAGACGGCCCGGTTTCGGCGCAGGATGAGCAGAGGCTGGCATGGCTCAGGCAGGTCGTCGAGTGGCAGCGCGACGTGTCCGACCCCAACGAATTCTTATCTACGCTGAAGATTGATCTTTATCCGGAAGAGGTGTACACGTTTACGCCGAAAGGCAAGGTGGTTGTCTTGCCGCGGGATTCCACGCCCATTGATTTTGCGTACACTATCCACACCGAAGTTGGACACGCCTGCGTGGGCGCGAAAGTGAACGGCCGCATGGTGCCACTGCGTCACAAGGTGCATAGCGGAGACATTGTCGAGATCATCACCCAGCCGGGGCACAAGCCGAGCCGCGACTGGCTGAGCGTGGTGCGGTCGTCGCGCGCGCGCAACAAGATTAAGCACTGGCTGAATATCCATCAGCGCGAACGCGCGATCGAAATTGGCAAGAAGTTGATCGACAAAGAAGCCCGCAAATACCGGATCTCATTGAAGGAGATTAAGGACGAAGATTGGCAGCGGATCGCGTCAGATTATGGCTTGGGGCAGCCGGATGATTTGATGGCGGGCATCGGCTACGGAAAATATTCGGCGCGCCAGATTCTGGGAAAACTGACGCCGGCGGCGGATGCGCCGGCTCCGGCCGAGGAAGAGGGTACAGGCGGCATTGGCAGTGTTGTGCGTCGCGTGTTTGGCGGCGACCACAGCGACGCCATTCGCGTGAAGGGCCACGGCGATCTGCTGGTGTATCGCGCGCGTTGCTGCAATCCGATCCGCGGCGAGGCCGTAGTGGGCTATGTGACGAGGGGCAAAGGTGTAGCAGTGCATTCGGTGAACTGCCCGAATGTCATCAACCTGATGTACGAACCGGAACGGAAAATTGATGTCGAGTGGGGAAAAGAAGAAGGCGCAGACGTCGCTTTCCCGGTGAAGCTCACCGTTTTTTGCGACGACCGGTTTGGAATGCTAAAACAGATTACGGCGGTGATCAGCGACAGCAAAACTAATATACGCAATATCGGAGCGCGGACGGAAAACGGGCAGGCGAACGTGGACATCGTGATCGAGATTGAAGACCTGAAACACCTGGAATCAATCATTCAGGGAGTGCGGAAGATTCCGGGGGTGCATGAGGTGCAGAGGCTGCAGCGGGTGTGAAAAGCCGCCTTTGGTCGTTGGCCGTTGGTAAAACCTGCGTTGGCGCTGCTCCTTCAACTTTGCTCTGCGAGCTTTTCAATCTACAATCTGAAATCTGCAATCTGAAATCAGGAGACTCATGCGCGAAGTTATTTCAACACTCAAGGCTCCTAAGGCCATCGGACCATATTCGCAGGCGATTAAAGTCAACGGGCTGATATTTAGCTCCGGGCAGGTGGCGATTGACCCGGCCACACAAGAAGTGATCGCGGGCGACGTTGGTGCGCAGACCGAGCGGGTGATGAAGAATCTATCTGCGATTCTGGCGGCGGCTGGGAGCAGGTTGGATCATGTATTGCGCTGCACCGTTTTCCTGAAAAACATGAATGACTTTGCGGCGATGAATGCGGTTTATGGAAAGTATTTCAACGCCTCGCCTCCGGCACGGTCCACGGTCGAGGTGTCACGGCTGCCGAAAGATGTGCTGGTCGAGATTGATGTGATTGCGCAGGTCGAGTGAGATAGTTACTAGCTGCTAGCTGCTAGCAGGCATTCTGGTTCGGCATTCCCTTCAGTCTTTGCCTGACCGCTAGAAAGCTAGAAGATTCTTCTTCCTTCAGGAGTCGAGTAATGAGTAAGACCGTAGCTGTGGGCGTCATCATGCTTGTGCTGGGAGATGCGTTTGTTCTGGCGCAGACCGCGGCCCCAAAGAAACCGACAAAGTTGCCGCCGAAGATCTCAGTGGTTCGTCCTAACACCAAGGTTCCCACCAAGGTGACTGGCGATGGGGTTAAGACGGAATCCGGACTGCAGTATTGGGACATTACAGTCGGCACAGGCGCGGTTGCCAAGGAAGGCGACCGCGTGCGGGTGCACTATACCGGCTGGCTTACGACTGGCAAGAAGTTCGACAGCTCGGTGGATGCGGGGCGTCCGTTTACTTTTGCGCTGGGCAATGGCGAGGTCATCCGCGGATGGGATGAAGGCGTGGCAGGAATGAAAGTCGGCAGCAAGCGCCAGTTGCGCATTCCTCCGGAGCTGGGCTACGGCGAGAACGGAACTCCTGACGGGACCATTCCCGCGAATGCCACGCTGATCTTTGATGTGCAACTGCTGAGCGTGCAGGAGCCGGCACAGTAGGGCAAGGCATCGTTGGTCGTTCGTCCCTTCGGCGCGCTTCGCTTGTTGAGGGCAGGCTAAGAGCGGTCATTGGCCAACCCGAGGAAAGTTCAGTCGTGGGCCGTCGGGCAAACCCGTTTGTCAATACAACGAGTCCTTCTCTAAGGAGGGTTGCTAACGACTGACGACCAAGACCGATGGCGGGTTTCTAGGCTTTCACAACTTTGCCGCTGCGCAGGCAGGAAGTGCAGACGCGGATACGCTTGGCGCCGCCCCCAACTTTGGCGCGGATGGGACGCAGATTGACGTTCCAGCGCCGCTTAGTCACATTGTGGGCGTGGCTGATGTTATTTCCAAATTGCGGCCCCTTGCCGCAGATCGCGCAAATTTGTGCCATGACTACTCCGGATAGGTATAGTGCGTGACGCTGAGACTATAGATTTTAAGCTATTTTGATGGTTTTGGCGAGTTCAACAAAAGCTTTACCGCCGAACACGCAGACGACGCCGAGAAGGACAAGGTCAAGTCTGGGCCTGCCCGCCTGTAGCTGGATGTGCGGACAACGCGGACGCGTTGGGCTTCGGCCAATGACCGCTCTTAGCCTGCCCTCAACAAGCGAAGCGCGCCGAAGGGACGAACGACCAACAACGGCTTCTGCGATACTGAAACCCGTGCCATCCCATGACCCCAAGACCGTGAAAGTCCACCTGCAGGCGGGAACCGGGGTGGAAATCGAGTGGAAGGACGGGCATCTCTCGCAGTACACATTTCCCTTCCTGCGCGACGCCTGTCCCTGCGCGCTATGCGACGAAGAGCGTAGCAAGACTGGGCGCGAGCCAGGGGAGTCTCCGCAGGCCAAGCCGGGAGAATTGGTCATGTTCAAGGCCGCGGCGAAACCGGTTTCGGCAGGGCCTGTCGGCAAGTACGCGCTGAAGTTCAAATGGAACGACGGGCATGAGCTGGGGATTTATTCCTGGCAGTTTTTGCGGGATGTGTGTCCGTGTAGGGAGTGCCGGGCGGCGAAGGCCAAGATGGGTTGAGGCGCGGTTCTCAAACATTTCCCTGCGAACTTGGTGACTCACACTGTGCCAGCCGCGAAGCGGCGAAAGAATGCAGCCCAGGGCGCAAGTCCTGGGTGGGCCAGCGAACCAGCCAAGCCCCGAAGGGGCGAAAGAAACTAGTGCCAGATGTAGCGCGGGTCGCGATGAATTGGCTTTGATTGCCCGCGCAATTTCCGCAGGTGCGTGAGCTGGTCGAATCCTCGCCAGCACATGAACGTGATCAGCGGTGCCGTTGACAATCAACGCCCTACCGCGCATTTCGTGGATTATGCCGCCGAGATAAGCGAAAAGGTCGGCGCGGACATCGGGTTTGATTAATGGGAGCCGTTGCTTGGTGCTGAAGATCAGGTGAAGGATGATGTTCCCGCAGGTTTGTGGCATGTTGTTCTTTCGCCCTTTTTAGGGCTTCATGTCCAACCGAGACCTACCCAGGCTTGCGCCCTGGGCTGCATTCTTAAGCCGCGTCGCGGCTTTTCGATTGTCACGTGGCATGGTGTGATGATCGTCACATCATCTGTGTGATATCT
>Ga0185299_10002399_pt1 | contig 29119 bp, 30 predicted proteins | sample PaiPotPPA55metaG_FD_128002 | JGI IMG/M metagenome (GOLD analysis project Ga0185299, IMG submission 128002) | Iron sulfur acid spring bacterial and archeal communities from Banff, Canada, to study Microbial Dark Matter (Phase II) - Paint Pots PPA... ...
GCGGCCATCAGCCCAACGGCGCAAGCCCGCGGCGTATCCCGGCCACAGGGGTTTATCGACCACGCTGCGGTGGCATCTTTGCCACGTTCCGTGCGTAACCCCAACGCACTCCTACGGGAAAGGCCGGCCGCCATGAGCACCTCGGTGACCTGTGAGCTGCAGTTGCGCCTGGTCGTCTCCAGCGAATCGTCACTACCGGTGCCCGCAGGCCTGCGGTACGACTCGGCGGACCCCTACGCCGTGCACGCGTCGTTCCACACCGGCGGCAACGAGACGGTGGACTGGGTCTTCGCGCGCGATCTGCTCGCCGAAGGCCTGCGACGGCCGACGGGCTGCGGCGACGTCCGGGTCTGGCCGTCGCGCAATCGCGGCCAGGGCATCGTCTGCATCGCGCTGTCCTCCCCCGAGGGCGAGGCACTGCTCGAGGCGCCCGCCCGCGCGCTGGAGAGTTTCCTCAAGCGCACCAACGCGGCCGTGGCCCCCGGTTCGGAGCATCGGCACTACGACATCGACAGCGAGCTCGCGCACCTGTTCGCGGACAACTGACCGGTCGGCCGTTCGTCCGCCGCCGGAATCCGGGCCTGGAGCCCGAGGAACCCCGTCGCCCCTCGCGGCGGGGTTCAGTGTTTCCGGCGGCCGGCGCTCGCCGTCAGCCCGCCGAGCCGTTCGCCAGCCCGATCAGCCGGTCCGCCTTGAGCTCCGTCTCCGCCCATTCGCGCGTCGGATCGGACCCCCAGGTGATCCCGGCGCCGGTGCCGAAGCGCAGCAGCCCCCGCTCCAGCCAGAACGTGCGGATCCCCACGGCCAGCCGCGCCTCGCGCCGATCGCCGTCCACCCAGCCGATCGCCCCGCAGTACGGTCCGCGCTGCTCGCGCTCGAGCTCGGCGATCGTTTTGAGGGCGCTGTACTTCGGCGCGCCGGTGACCGAGCCCGGCGGGAAGGCCGCGTCCAGGATGTCGGCCCAACCCTGGCCGGGCCGCAGCCGCGCGGTGACCTTGGACTCGAGGTGCACCAGCCCCGGATGCTCGCGGACGACGCACAGTTCGGGCACGTCCACCGTCCCCGGCAGCGCGACGTGCGACAGATCGTTGCGGACCAGGTCGACGATCATCACGTTCTCGGCCGTGTCCTTGGGCAGCAGGTCGGCGGCCGTCCGGCCGGTGCCCTTGATCGGTCCGGAGGTGAGCGAGTCGCCGCTTCGGGAGAGGAACAACTCGGGGGACGCGGTGACCACCCGCACCCCGGCATCCGGCAGGTCCACGACTCCGGCGTACGGAGCGGGATTCCCGGCCGCGAGGACGTGTGCCAGACCCGCGGGTTCGGAGCGCCCGGGGACCGGCGCCGTCAGCACGCGGCACAGGTTGACCTGGTAGATCCAGCCCTGCGCGATCTGCTCGCGGATCTCCCGCACGCCCAGCTCGTAGGCGCGTCGACCGAGCGAGGTGCGCCACGCGGTGGGGCTCGGACCGGCCCAGACGCCGTCCGGCAGCGGGGCGGGGCGCACGTCGGTGAAGCGGGCGAAGGTCCAGCGCCCCTCGAAGGTGCCGACGGCGGCCCACCAGCCCGGCCCGTCGAGCACGGCCGGGTCGTGGCTCAGCTCGGCCAGGCCGGTGGCCAGCCGGCCGTCGAAGTAGGCGTAATCCCGCACGCACCCATGATCTACCACCCGGCCCCCGGGCACACGCGTGGCCCGGGAAGACTGAGCTTGGCGCGCGAGAGGAACCGGATCCGCTCAGCCGCCGATCGTGCTCTCCACGAACCCGTTGATCTGCTGATCGGAAAGTCGGGTGTAGACGCCGGGCACGCCGCGTACCGCGCAGCCCGCCCCCCAGCTGACGACGCCGACCTCGGTCCAGCCGACCGCGCCGCCGGGGACCAGCAGCGGGCCGCCGCTGTCGCCGACACACGCGTCGTGCACCCCGTCACCGCCCGCGCACAGCATCAACGCGGTCTGCGCGGCGGGCTCCTGAGCGCCGTTGAAGACCGTGTTGCAGGAACTGTCGGAGCCGATCGTGACTGGGGCCTCCTGCAGCGTCGCCGGATACGCGATGGCGCCGTTCCCGTTAACGTCCTCGGGATCCACCGAGCCGTATCCGATCACCGTGGCGACGCTTCCGGGGCGGGCGTAGGAGGTGTCGCCGGTGCCTGAAGGGTCGATGGCGATCGGCGTGACGCCGATGACGGGTGCGGTGAGATGGACGAGGGCGGCATCGTAGTTCTCGGTGCTCGCGTCGTACGAGGGATCCACCACCGTACGGTCCACCCCGAGCGCCTGCCCGTCCGACCCGTCGCGCGCGGCTTGGTCGACGACGGCGGTCAGGCTCGCGGCCGAGCGGCCCTCGATACAGTGCGCGGCCGTCAGCACCCACTGCACGGCCACAAGCGTGCCGCCGCAGTACGGATAGCCGTTCTCCCGCAGCGAGACCATGAAGGGATACTGCCCCTGGGACGCCGAAGTCCCGCCGACCACGGCCCGGGCCGGCGCGGCGCCGAACATGCTCGCCGAGGTCCCCGCGAGCAGCGCGGCGGCGAGCGAGCACAGGACGCGGGCCCGGCCATGCGCAGCGCTACGGCGCTGGTGGCGGGCGTGATGAGGACGCATACCGCCCATCCTCGCCGCCCCCGTCCCGCGGCGCCCGCGCTATGCCACCGTCCTCACCCGTTCGATGGACCCGACGCCTCGGCACCCAAAGGAATTTGATCCTGAGTCGGAATCCGATACAGTTTTCCTCGTCGCCAAGACGGCCGAAAGCCAACTGGAAGACATGCGGACGTGGCTCAGTGGTAGAGCATCACCTTGCCAAGGTGAGGGTCGCGGGTTCGAATCCCGTCGTCCGCTCGCGTGGGGCCCAGCCCCGGGTGCACCGCTACCCAAACCGCGCGGTGGAGTGGCCGAGAGGCGAGGCAACGGCCTGCAAAGCCGTGTACACGGGTTCAAATCCCGTCTCCACCTCTTTCCTCGTTCGCGAGGGAGCAGAGGACGATTAGCTCAGCGGGAGAGCGCTTCCCTGACACGGAAGAGGTCACTGGTTCAATCCCAGTATCGTCCACCATGGATGTCCTACTCCAACCATTGACCTGCCAGGTCAGGTGGGCGGAGTCGGTGGCAGACTCGCGATCATCGGCGTCGGATTCCATCAGGAGTCCGGCGCTTTTGGTTTCCGCAGTGAGCTCCTCCAGCAGGACGGCTGCCTGCCCGATCACGTACTGCTCGTACGCGCCAAGCAGCACGTCGAACGGCTCGTTCAGCTCGTGCCCGGTGATCTTCTCGGCATCGACGTAGATCTTGGCGAAGAACGCCCTGTTCAGGGCTCCCTTCACGATCTCGTTGCCGGACGCGTACGCGGTTTGGGGTGCACTCAGCAGCGCGAGCGCTTCATGGAGCACTTGCTGGCCGACTTCCAAGCGTTGGTCGGCACGCTGGATGACGTTCCGCAGGTCGGCGGCTTCCTGGCGGACAGCATCAATGCATTCGCGAAGCTTGTCCTTGGGCCAGTTCTCCTCGGCTGCAAGATCTAGCCAGTAGCGCTCCTTGCGGTCAAGCACTTCAAGCCGCTTGTCGTACTGGTCGCGCAACTCGACGGACAGGCCCCGGTCCGCGGCAACGGCTGCGTCTACTGCCTCGCGGACCTCGCGCAACCATTCCGGATCGAGCGTGAGCACATCGCCGTAATAGCGGGCGACTGCTTTCTCAACGATGCCGATCGGGATGTACGGCTGGTCGCACAAGCCCTGCTGTCGACCACGGCAGAGCCAGTAGAAGTACTCGCCGCCATTGCCAACCGCCCGTTGCACGATGTAGCGGCACTGGCAGCGGGCGCAGAAGATCGTGCCCTTCAGATAGTGGTTGTGGACGCGCTCACGGGTGCCAGCGCCCGTGTGGGCATCCAGGATGCGCTGCACCTTGTCGAACAGCTCCTCGCTCACCAGCGCCTCATGCCGGCCGGGGTACTCAATACCTTCATACACGACGACCCCCTTGTAGTACGGATCACGCAGCACCACGCGCAGGCGTTCGTGGGAGATCGGGCCAGCCGGCTGCTTGGCGTTGCCAGGCATGCGCAGCCCGGCTCGGGTGATCTCCTTTTGCACGGACTCGACGGTCTCTTTGCCGTTACCGTCGGCCAGCAGTTGGAAGGCCAGCGCGATGTAGTGGTCTCGCTCCGGATCGCGCTCGACTCCGTTAACCTTGTGTCCGTCGATGCTCCTGGTGACATTGCGGTAGCCGACCTTGGCCTTGCCGATCGTGCCGCCGTTGCGCGCCTTATTCGCCATCTTGGTCTTAATGTCTTGACCACTGAGCTTGACCTGGAGCCAGTTGAAGACGTCAGTGATCGCCTCCATAGCCTCGCCCATATCGCCCTCGCCGAATTCTTCCTTAGCGGAGACGATCTTGACGCCGAGCTCATCGAGCTGGCGCTTGACGATCGCCGCCTCGATGTAGTTGCGGAAGACCCGACTGCGCATGTAGATGACCACGTAGTCGACGTCGCGCTGCTCGACGATCCGCTTGAGCAACGCCTTGAAGAAGGGCCGCTTCTCGATTGATCCGCCCGAGTAGCCGGGCTCGACGTACTCGCCGACGTTGACCGTCCCCATGGCCCGCTCTTTTGCGGTCGCATGGGTCCGTTGGGTGTCGAGGCTGTTCCCATCCTGCAGGGCGTCGGCATCCGTATCGGTCTGCGCTTTGGTCGAAACCCGGAGCAAGCGCACCGAGCGCTTGACGCCAGCAGCGTCCGTCCTGCCACTTGCCCGTGTAGCCATAGTCATGGCCAGCTCCAAAAGAGGCTTGCATGCATTCGCGCCCTACCTGCGCTAGGGCTACAAATACTTTCGCTTACGTATATAAGTATACTGCTAATCGCGTCGACCGGCCAGGGTTCGCGCGTCACGGTTCAGGCACGAAGCGTGTCGATCATGAGCGGCACGGCCTGGTCGTACAGTGAGCTGATGATCAGCTCACTGGCGGGCGCCGGAAGATCGCCGACCACCGCCCGGACTCCCGCCAGCCTGTGATCATGGGGCACGGTGACGAGCACCCGCGGCATCACCCCATCAGGCCCATAGCTACCTTGAGTCGCAAAATCCACGTAGGAGCGCAGCTTGCGCTTGAGTGTCGTCAGCGACTCAGTAGCCCGATCCACCTCGACCCACCAACAGTCTTCGATCTGACCACACCGGATGCGTGCGTACGCATCCGGCTTCAAAAGGCCGCTCTGTCTGTCTGGGTGCCACGCCGCGGACTCCACGGCGTACTGCGCAAGGGTGAGATCGCCCGCATGCTCGTGCAGCTTCAAGGCGACGAAGAGCTCGGCCACGTCCAGGGCGTGCGCCAGAAACAGCGTTCCCGGCGTTTCTGGCGCACGCGTACGGCCGGATGGCGGCCCCATGTACTCGCCGACGTTCAGAAGCGGTAGCACCCGCTGCGCGGCGACGTCGAGACTAAATACGTAGCCGGCACTGCCCGATCTGGCGCCGCCTATGGTGCGTTCAAGTCTGGCTGCCAAGCGGTGTTCGACGAGCCGGGCCATGACGCGCCTACGGGTGCGTTCTCGACTGCCCGGCGCAAGATCCGCAAAGTGCAAGTGGTCCAGCTGCCTGGCGGAGAGCACCCGCACGCGAGCGAGATCGAGCAGGATGGAGCGGTCGCGGTTGCTCAATCGGTCGGCCAATAGCTCTGCCCGAGCCGCCGTGATGTACGCGCTTCGCATACAAGATCACTTCCAGAGAGATGAGATGCATGTGCTCGCCGCTGGCGAGCACATTGAGTCGGCGACGAAACCGCTGCCGACCGGTTGTTGACATGGGCAAATGTGCGGGCATCCTCGATGCGACCGGGCCAGCGAGCGGTAGGGCGATCGGTATAGCTGGAAACGCTCGAATCACTCCTCGCCCCCGAGCTTGCGACGGCCGAACGCCGGAGTACTGCCGGGTTGCTTCGGCCGGATGGGCGGGGTGATCCGGGCGCGGATGGCCTCTTCGATATCGCTGCGCGCCATGCCGTAGCGTTCGGCGCTGGCCTTCGCGAGCGCACTGCCATCTGTCGCTGCATCAGCAAGCGGCAGGGTTATGCCGGTGACGGGGCGGCCGGTGGTGTTGCCTTCGCAGAGCTTCATGGCCACTTCGAAGGCCGGGAGGTGCATGAGGTCGCTCGCGGTCAGCGGGGCGAAGCGGCGCTCTAGAGTGCGGGCGTCGTCGTAGCCCAACTGGAACAGCACCGAGCTTCTGACCGTCCCGAGTACCGCCGTCTTGATCGCTTCTGGCAGTTGCCCCATGTACTGATTCGCCGCCACAAGTCCAACGTTCAGCCCCCTGAACTGGGCCAACGCATCTGCCAGGTCGAGCGGCAGGCGTAGCACGTCCTGGAATTCGTCAAGGTATATGTACGCAGGGCGGCGCTGCGCGGCGGGCATGCCAGCGCGAGCGAAGACGGCGTTCACGAGCGCCGAGACCATCAGCGAACCGAGCAGCGCCGCGGTCTCGGTGCCGACAACGCCCTTACTCAAGGGAACCAATAAGATCTTGCCGTAGTTCAGTACGTCGTTCATGTCGAGGCCAGCGCCCTGTCCGAGCACGAGACGCAGTGGTGATCTTGAGCTGAAAGCCCGCAACTTGTTTAGGCTCGGCGCGATGGTCTGCGCCCGCTGCACCTCCGAGTACGACTCAAAAGCGGCCCAGAAAGATCGAACCGTCTGCGGGACGGTGGGCTGGGTGGTGACGAACCGGCGGAACGCTGGCTGCTCCAGCAGCGGAGCGATCTCGGCCAGCGTAAAGGCGCCGCCGTCATGGGCTCGCGCATGTGTCAAGGTAAGAATGGCACTGTGTAGTACATCGGCAGTTCGTGGACCCCAACTGTCTGCCCATAGAGAGTGCATGAGGTGGACTAGCTGATCTGCCGCCAGCTCACGCTCTTGTTCGGTCCGCGCCTGACCGAGGATGTTCAGGCCGACTACCGGCGCATCCGCTACGTACACGGCAGTTGGGTCGAGCAAGATCACGTCCTGGTGTCGGGACTCTGGCAGCCTGGTCAATAGATCTGCCACGAGGTCATACTTTGGATCTACGACCACGAAGCCGTGTCCTGCCGCTGCGTCCTGCAACGCCATATTGGCGATGAGGGTCGACTTGCCCGTGCCGGTGGGGCCGAGTAGCCAGAGGTGGCGGCCCCGGGCTTCCGCCTCAAGGCGGAGCAACTGAGCAGAGCCGGGGTAGGTCGAACGGGCCAGAACCAGTCCGCTCCGTGGCGTCGCGGGAATCGGCGGCAATACGCGGGAGGCCCCAAGGTTCAAGCCTGGGACGAAGTTATCGCCGATCGGCAGCCCGATAAGTGCAGTGAGCTCCCTGCTGTTGAGCACCATGCTGTGCCTGAAGACCAGCAAACGGCGGTCGGCCATCCATCGGGCCACGAGCGCAGACGGCACGACTCGCCGAACTACACTCACCCCCACCGCATTCGCCCCACGGAGCGTCACCGCGCTCCGACGTACGAGCCGCTTGGCAGCGCGCAGGTCTGAGCCAGTCGCGCCGATCCGAAGTGCGACAGCGAGCTGCGGATCACGGTCTTTGAGCCTTCGAGCACTTGCCGCGTCAGCATCTTCGGGTGCGCTGTTCGCCAGCCACCACGGCACCCCCGAGTTCTGGCCAGCGGACACAACCCGCCGCAGCGGGGGCGGTGTGCCAGCACCGGCCATGTACCAAGAGGCCCGAATCGACTGCCCACGGGCGAGCGGCTGTAGTGACCCGAGAAATGCCGTGCTGACCGCTTCGGCACGGTCTATAGCGAGAGGCCGCCAACTCGTGGTGCTCACCTCGCTGGCGTACATCGGAGTCGCAGCCGCTGCTAGGTAGTCCGGTGCTGCCTCGAGCCGCACGCCGGGCAACCCGGCCGTGATCGTATTGAGCAGTACCGCCTGCGCGTACCTCGGCAGGACGATGTAGTAGTGGATGCCGCTAGCGTCAGCGACCACTTCTAGACCAAGGGTGAACGGCAGCGCCCCCGGCCACCGTGGCGCGTGCGTACTCGCAGCTACGGTGCCCAACCAGCCGACGACGTCTTCGAGTGCAAGAGAGGCCGAAAGCCCAAGGCGGTACGCGGTCAGCGCCCGACGCCACGCGTGGTGTGCGTGCAGCCGTAACCCGGTCACAGCCGCCAGGACGAGCAGCCCAAGCACGAGGACGATGAGTGCCAGACTCACGTATCCTCCCGAGTGGGGCGTTGCCCGTCGCCGGATTCGACCTCAGCCTGTTCGTCGGCTTCACGCTGCAACTGCTTGGCGAGTTCGAGCACGGCCATAACGAGCAGTTCCGTGTTCGGCCGGCGCTTGGGTCGCCCGTGCACGCGGACGCGCCATTGCTGGGTCATGAGGGCGCCCCACTCTTCTCGGCGCGCACGGTGCGCAGCAGTGACCCGGCGACTGCGTTCGAGACGTTGATCTCTGCTCTGAGCTTGTCTCTGGTGATCGGCCGTCCCGTGGCGTCCCGATGCGCGGCGTCAAGCTTACGCGCGCGGGCCACCATTTGCGGGGACGGTCCTACGCCGTCCGGGACCGTCCCCGTGCCGTCCGCGCTTGTCCGGCCGGCGGTGTGCAGCACGACCAACAGGTTCGGCCCGACCTCGGCCCAGCAGATGAGCATGAGCGGCGCGACCGCCGAGTAAAGAGCCCGGCCGATCTGATGCAGCAGCAACGGCTGCGCCACGTTGATCGCGAACGTCAACGCGCCGCATAGCACAAGAAGAGAACGTGCTTTGAGCAGTCGGTCGGTTACGCCCTGGGCGCGGATGTAGTGGATTGCCACCAACAAGGCTGTCACCGACAGGTCGACTGCTGGGGCCACGAGTGGCGCCACCCAGGCAGGGACACCAAGCCTGACACCCAATGTCCACCCATTGCCGAACCCGAAGATGAACGTGAGACTGCCGACTACAAACACGACGCTCGTAATGGAGCGGCGCACCAGGGCTGCCGTCCGGTCGCTGACCGGAGCGGCAGCTTGAGTTGAGGCCTTCGCCATCGCCTACCGCCGCCGGAAGACGAGACGGAGTACCACCAGCACCACCACGCCGCTGATAGCCACCGGCACGAGCGGAGCCAACCACAAGTAGGCTGCATGTAGGGCATACGAAGCGGCGACCACCAGAGCCAGCGCACCCACTACGCGCTGGCCCATGCCGCGAGGGTCCAAGTCCCTCATGATCGCCGCTCCGCATCGCCTGGCTGGTACTCCTCGCCCAGGGCGCTCGCCTTGTTGGCGGTAAGCCCGAGCACGTCGAGATTCGCCATCTCGGCGGCCAGCTTCTCCTTCGCTGCGCGCTTGGCCTTGATCTCCATGTCGTGCCACAGTCCGAAGGCAGCCATGGCCGCGTCCGTAAGCACGCGGATACGAGTGAGGGAAAGCGCCGGGGCTTGCGCATCAGCCGGGTAGCGGATCACAGCGTCCTCTGCCGGTTTGGTCATGACCCACTCCCGTGCCGGACGGGCTCGATGGCGATTGATGCGCCGGCCGCGAAGTCCCAGATAGCTGCCTGGGTGTTCGCCCGCGCCAGCGCGAGCGCTTGCCGATGGTCCGGTACGACGATGGACACGTCCAAGTACGCGGCGCCGTTCTCAGGATTGCGCCAGCCACCGAACACAAGCTCCGGCCGTACGAGCTCGCTGCCGAGCGTCGCTACATAGCGAGCGATGTCCTCGGGTGCGACCGGGCCAGCGATCCGCCACTCCCACTGGGGAAAGATCGAGACGGCGTAGCCGGCCCGAACATCCGCGCAGTCCTCCACCGTGATGGAGAACCCGGCGTCCGGCACGCTGAGGGCGTCAGCGAGATGGGTGAGCACGCCCACCGGGATGGTGGGGCATGGAGCGCATTCGATGAGCTGCGTGGTGCGCTGCGCCGGGCCGCGCAGGGCCAGCGGCATCGCCGCTGCACCCTGCGCAGTACGTCCGACCGCAGCCAAGTTGGCCAGGGTCATTGGTGCTTGCCCCCGCCCTTAACGACCGACGTGATCCGCTTGATCGCTTCGCGTCGGCCGAGCGCCTTACCCACGACGGCGCCGATAAGGATGCCGATGAGGATGAAGGGCACCGCATCCATCGGCGTCGAGACCCACTGGTTATCCGGCGTATGCGGAACCGAGGTTGAGGTCACGGCAATCGCCGTTGTGGATGTCGGAGCCGCGGCGTAGGGCGGCCAGATGGTGAAGCTCATCGCTGCCCCCGGGATTCGCCGTAGTGGAGCGTGGCCTCGCGGCGCATTTCCTGCTGGGCGTCCCAGAATGCGGCGCCGATACGGCCGACTGCACTCATGGTTCGCAGGGCCGCACGAGTTTCAGCACTGAGCGCATTCGACCCGTTCCGCTTAGCCTTGGCGAAATCTCGAAGCAGCCACCCGATAGAGGTTGCGAAGAAAACGCCCGAGACCGCGCACGCGGCAAACGCTCCGCTGTTCACCGGTCATTCCCGAGGTTCAAGATCTCGTTGACCACGGCCGCTGTGAATGCATCCACAATCGCCCTATAGCGGTGGCTTCCGCTGGGAGCGATTGCCGAGAAGTGCGCCTCGGCATCGCTCAGAGACGCGATCATAGGCAGGGCCACGTTTGCGGCGTTGCCTTTCCCCTCGATGAACATCAGGGATTCGTACGCCATACCTTGGGCGATATGGCCCCGCGTGATGGTGACTCCGCTGATGCGGTTGAGGTCACGAGCGAGGTTCGCTTCGAACCGGGCGGATGCACCGCCTCCGTCACGGCGGAAACCGCCGCCGTGGGGCTCGATAGTGCTTGGCATGATCTGCTCCTTGCTGCCAGCTCCGGGTTGAGCGGGGATGGGAGGAGCCAAGCATGAGAAGCAAGATCGAGGAGGCACATATGGCCTGGTGAGGGGCCTGGAGTATTGTAGAGTACCCGGGGTCCAGCTTGCTCAGGTAGTACTCACGAGTGCATCAAGCATGTAAATGCATGAAACTATAGCGATGCAGAGAGATCAGCCCGCCAGCGTTCGAGCTAGACGCGGGCAAGGGGTCAGCGATCACGATGCAGGATAATGGATGGCGTCCCGGCCTTCGGCCAGCGCACGCTGACGCGCCTGCTCGGCAGTAAATTTGTCAGCATACGAGCGGGCGTCTTTCGGCGACTCGCCAACCAACTCTTCAAGAGAGTATTCATGCCAACCTTCGAATTTCACCTTCCATGCCCAGGCGTCGACTAGATCGTCCCGCGAGCGGTTCAAGAGATCTTCTACGCTCCAACCAAGAAGTGCACAGCCAGCCGCGGCTGACGTGACTTGCGAGAGATCAGAACAGATCCGAGCTGCCTGCTCAATATCGGGGTAGGTATGCCATGGCTCTTCGGGGAGAATTTCCTTAAGCGCATCACGGATAAGAGCACCGGCTTTTTGGTGGATCGTCCGCACCTCTTTTCTTCCTACGACCAGGACGTCACGGAGATTATGGACGCCCTCTGTACCGTAGGTTCGAACCCACTTCTCCAGTAGCGGCGACTCCTCAACTCCCATCTGCAGCAGGACGTCTCGGATACTCGTGTCGAGTCGACGCTGGAGGTCCTCGGCATCGTCGTCCAGATGCTCGAACGCTGGAAGCGCTCCATCATGATCAATGTGGCTGTAGTTGAGGGTGACCGGCCCATCCCCGCGAACCGCCAGATTTCCTACATGCTGCGACAGACGTTGCTGAAGCCAGCTCGACAGCTCAGCATGCAGCCCCTGCACCGTTGCAAGATCGCCCACCAGCTCAATTCGAAGGTCGCCCGCGACAAGTGGGTTCTCCGCATCAGCCGCGGGCGGCCCTGTGGGAGCAAGGTCACCCGAAGCCGTAGCCTCGGACCCTTGCGGTAAGCCTTGTGCCGGTTGTAGATATTCACCATTTTCCATAACTCAATACATTTATACCATACAAGATCACAAATTGCAAGCACGGGGTCACCGTTAGTAGGCTTATCCTTCTCGCACTCTTCGGGAAAGGTCTAAGGTCAACGTGGCTAATGTTGCGGATGAGGTTGCAGATTCCTTGCCCGACGAGAATGGGTCATCTGAGCTCGTGAAGGAGCTGAATCGGCTCACCACCGGCCGGAGCGTCGAAGACAAGAGGCTGTACCGTCTGCTCGGTCCGAATCTGCGCCGTGCGTGGGGTGTTAACGCCCGGATGAGCGATGCCGAAGTCAAGCAGATCGTCGCCCAAGAGGCCTCATCCCTGCTATCGACGATTCGCGGTGACGAAGACGAGCGCATCATGCGCGTCTACTTCAACATGGTTATCGACGCGCCACCTAAACCGGCCGACAAAAAGAAGACACCTTACTCAACACAATTGACCCAGCGGGGCCGACTTCATCATTTCGATAAGATGTACCCAAGCGGCCATAGCCTATTTATCGCGCAAGCCACAGCAAACCGGGTAAGGAGAGAGGTTTTCGAGCAGTTCGAGGAGATTATCAAGGAACGCCTTGAGAGGCCAGGCTCGAACGAGCTCCCACCGCCGCCGCCTCCACCACCGTGGTGGCGCTCCCGCAAGGCCCTTATCTACGTCGGGGCTTTTGTACTTGTCGTAGCCTTGGGCAGCATCGTCAGCTTCGCAACGTTGCCCAACCGAGGCGCGCAGCTATCCGGTGGCGCGGCCGACAGCCCCTCTGCCGCACATGCCGCTACGCAGACCGCAAATCAGCACCCCAACAATGGATTCCCGGTCGGCATCAGTACCGTGGAGTCCGGCCCGTCGGACATGTCATCTTCATACGTGTTCAAATCCAAGTTGCAGCCCAGCCCAGCTGACCTTGCCGCACTCAATCAAGCTAGCGGTGGCGGACCAGCCTATGAGAAATGGTTCGACAGTCGAGGTGGCGCATTTCCCCAGGGTGCTACTATCCAGTTCACGCTGACCGGCAACGCCCAGTCAACAGCACTCATCAACGACATGACGATTAGCAAGACCTGCTCGGCGCCTTATACCGGCACGTACTTCGACAATCCTCCAGAAGGACAGCCCGATGCTGTTGGCATCAAGTTCGACCTCGACCAGCCCAACCCGATCGCCATGGTGTTCGAACCTCACGACATGACGTTGACTGAGCCGTACTTCAGCCAGCACGCCATCAGCTTGAAGCCCGGCGAGCTGCAATCGGTATATATCGTCGCCACGACGACGAAAAGTTACTGCTCCTTCACGATCCAGTTCACGGCAACCACTTCGGCCGGCACGACTACAGAAACCATCAGCGACAACGGAAAACCGTTTCAAGTCTCCGCACAGTTGCCAAATAGCAGCTACCAGGCAATGTATGTGGGTGGCGTCGGGCTTTACGGACTTCCCGGCAACCCGACCGGGTGGACTGCCGTGAATCCCAAGACCTACGGCGACTAGGGCCGGGCTAATGCGCTTTGATCGCATCAAAGAATTCTACCAGCTGCCCAGTTCTCGTGCTCTACTTCTGTCGATTCTCTTGATAGCTGCGGGCGTCATTGCATTCATGGTCCCGCGACTGCTGTATCACAGCGCCAACCCGCCCACTGTCGCGCACACGACTTCCGCGAGCACTTTAGCAAAGTCGACTCCGCGGGTTATAGCTTCGATGCCACAAGTAGTAGGCTCGACGAAGCAGGTTCCAATTTCGACCAACGTGTGGCTCTCCTGGGCGAGCAAGGAACTTGGCTGCACCGCTTTGCTTGGCCAGCCGGTTCAGCGTTGGGATGCAGCTGGAAATGAAGATCCAGATTATCTCGTTACCACCATTTGTAAGGCTGGTGACGGCTTCAGCTTCTCGCAACTAGATCTTTTTGGTAGCGGCTCAACACCAAACAACCTCAACCATGTGCAAACGCTGGTAGCAAAGCCGTCAGAATCCGAAGATTACGAGACTCAGCTTACATCTGGGGAAGTCATCGAGAGCGTTGCCGTCAGAAATAGCTCAATCACAATTACTGCCGAAATGAAGGCACCCTCAGATCCGGCGGCCTGCAACAGCCTGCAGAGCGTCCAGACGTTCACGTGGGCAAGTGATCAATTTGTGGCCGGCCAACCGTCTATCGGGCCGCTGCGACAGCCAAACGGGGGCATGTGCTGAAGTGGCGCTGTTGCCGTCCGCCCGCACGCCCCCGTACGGCCCGGCCGATCTGGCCACCACAGCAGCCTTCTACGCCACCGCTGCCCACACCACCTTCCCACCCATCGGTGGGAGCCAGTAGCCCCAATCCTTCGTCAGCTCTTTCACGAGAAAGAGCCCACGCCCGCCTTCGGCATCCATGTCGAACGGATCGTCATTCAGCACCGGCGCGACTCGGCTGTTGTCCCAGACCTCGATCACCACGCTGCCGTAGACGAAGCCGACCCGCACGAAGATGACCGTGACCGTCTCCGTTGCCCTCGGTTCGGTTGGCCCGTCGATTCGCCCGGTGTGCCGCACCGCGTTCGTGGCCAGCTCCGACGTGATCAGCTCGGCGACTTCGACCGTCTCCGGCGGTACGTTCCACCGATCGAGCATTCCCGCGACGAATCGGCGTGCCTGCTGCGGGGCGGTGGGCAGCGCACCCAGTCGCAGTGCCTTGCCTTGAGCCGCAGCGTCTACGATCCCGGTCCTGGTCACAGCATTCCCCTCCGCTCGATTGGGGGCACCGCATCAAGTGCGGTGCTCGGCACGGTGAATGCCACCCACAAGTGCCGGCCCCGGGAGTCAAGGTCAGCGCCCCACTCCACGGCCGGCGGCGCCAACAGACGGGTGGCGAGCTCGGCGTCCACCCGAGAGACGTGCGGCTCCGGGACGAGGCCGCCGCGGTCGTGCAGTTCGACGAACAGCAGCGTCTGATCCCAGGTGATCGTGAGGTTCATCCGATCCGGCGCACCGTGTCCGTCTATCCACTGCATGAGCTCGCTCACGGCGACGTCGACTGCCTTGATCAAATCAAGGAGCTTCCAGTCTTCGAGCATGGCGTGCACCACTGCGGACGCACGTTCGCCCAACCCCTCGTCCATGGTGAGCGGTCTGCGAACCTCGCGCAGGCCGGCAATGTCCGTGATCATGTGAGACTCCAGGCAACGGCGGGTAGCTTGCTCAGCATTGGCCACCTCTGAGACTGGCTGCTCAGCGCCCATCCGCCAATGCCAGCCCTACATGGGAAATATGCGTGTGATGTATGAACCCATGTCACCAGGCGCAATGCTGGCGCTACCCTATGGATCTGAGCCCGCGTCAGCCGGCGGTGCTCACCGCCGTTCCTGGGAGAAGCGGATCATGCCTCAGACGCTCCGCCGCCGCTGTGGTCGCTGCAACACCATCCTCGCCAAGGACAACACTGCCCGTCTCTGCGCGGCATGTCGGGCCAAGGCAAACGACGATCTTGTCCGCCCGCCGTCGCTGCCTCGGTCGTTCTGGACCGACGATCACATGGCTGCCGCGCTCGACAGCTGGCACATGGGCAGGGTCCTGATGGCCTACCGCACCCATCCGCAGCACGGGCGGACGCTATCCCAGGAGATAGTCGCCGGCTGGTTGAACCTCACCCAGGCACAGCTCAGCCGGATCGAGAACGGCCGCGCTCCCGAGGAGCTCAGCAAGCTCATGCACTGGGGGAATGTCCTCGGTGCACCAAGTGATCTACTGTGGTTCAAGTTGCCGAGTGACCGCCCAGCGAAGAAGCCACAGTCACGGTCGACGAATGCGCGGATCAGCCCACGGCGACCACAACCACCAGTCCACAGCGGCGTGGGTATGACGCCGCTCCCCAATGCAAGCGAGCAAGCTATGGCTGATGTACAGCGACGGACTTTGCTGTCCGGCAGCCTGGCTGCGCTCAGTTTGCCGGCACTCGGCATGGATGATCTCAGGCACATCGCGGCCGCCTTGGAGAATGCCCGCCGCTACCTCGATCACGAAATCGTCGACTACTTCGAGGGACAGATCACGGCCTGTGCCACCGACGACGGCGCACGCGGCCCACGCGAGACATTGCCCGTGATGCTCGGGATTGTCGGGGCGATCGAACATCACGCGAGCACGGTCAAGGCGGACGTCCGCCGCCGCCTGGTCGCTGTTGGAGCTCGCAGCGCCGAATTCGCCGGCTGGCTATACCGCGACAGCGCTACGCCGAAGCTTGCCGACTACTGGCGCGACCGCGCAGTGGAGTGGGCACAGGAAGCCAATGATCTTTCGATGCAGGGGTACATCCTGCTCAAGAAGAGCCAAGCTGCGTGGGACACCCGCGACGCTGGTCGCATGCTGGCACTCGCCCAAGCCGTTCAAGAGGGACCATGGCAGTTGCCGCCGAAAGTCCGCGCCGAAGCAGCGCAGCAAGAGGCCCGCGGGCACGCCATGCTCGGCGCCGATCTCGCGGTCGTCGAGCGCAAGCTCGATGAAGCCCGCGCACTTCTCGACGAACAAGGGCATGCCGATCAGGAGCCGTCGAGCCTCAGCGCTCACTACGACCAGAGCTTGCTCACCATGCAGACCGCCATCTGCCTCGCCGAAGCAGGCAAGCCGCTGCGCGCGGTGGAGATCTACCGCCAGGAGCTGACTGCCCGAGCCTTCTCACGGCGCGACTATGGCTACTTCCTCTCGCTCATGGCTAATACCGTCGCTGCGGCCGGCGATCCAGACGAGGCTGCAAGGCTCGGTATCGATGCGCTCGGCGTCGCAGCAAAGACAGATTCTCGACGTACAGTCCACGAACTCCGTCGTCTGACAGGTCGACTCGAACCTTGGGCGCAGCGGGCGGCGGTACGCGAGCTGCACGACGCGCTCGCCTAGCCGACGCGAGCAGCTACTCCTGATCTGCGGACTCCCGAGCTACCCAATCAACGATCGCCGCGACAACCTCCGCTTGCCAGACCTGTGTCTGCGGATCGACGTACTGCGGGTCGTCAAAGACCGCGATGCCATGCTGTGCACCCTCGATCTCAAGCAGTTCGACGTCACCCTGGATGCGCTGTACTGCATTGCGGCTGCTTTCAACTGGGATGAACGTATCCCGCGTCCCATGGATGACCAGCGTTGGCACGTGCAAGCCGCGGATCGCCTCGTGCGGGCGAAGGTAGAAGACCTCGTTAAGCAGGGCCCGGCCGAGCTTGAACGACGGGTTGTGGAACAGGAAGCCGTGCTCTGCAAGCTCGCGGCCGGCTTCCTCGTCGATCTGACCATCATGCCAGTAGGGCTTGTCGTCGACGAAGCGCTTTCGGTAGTTCAGTAGCGGGTTGATGAGCACGAGACGCTGGACGCGTTCCGGATGCTCGACGGCGAAGTACGCCGTGATGCCGCCAGCGAAGCTAGCGGCGATGAGGTGGACGAGCTCTGCACCGGTTGCCTTACGGACATGCTCGATCGCCGCGCCAATGTCGTTGAGGATGCTGCCGAGCGTCAGGTCCTCTTGCCGGCCGTCGCTCTCACCATGGCCGCGGAGGTCGAAGCGGAGCGAAGATACGCCGGCGGCGTCTGCGAGACCTTCAGCGATGCGCGTAAAGAAACCGCCCTCGTCCCGGGTGACTCCGCCACCATGCACGAACACCGCAGCCGCGCGCCCAGGTTCCGCCGCCGCCACGAGCGTGCCGCGCAACTGCAGACCGTCGACCGTACGGAACTCCGTGGACGTGCTCGTGAACATGGATTGCTCCCGCAGGTCGAACCGGACAGACTCGCCACTCCATATATACGCCGCTCGCCGCCCAGCCACCCGGACCGACCGCAGCTCGGACACGCCTCCACCAGCTGGCCTATTCGCCGCGCGCATGGTCGCACGATCACCACATGTACCACGCGAATAAGGCTTCTACATTGCCGCCCATAGGCTGAATGAAGGCGCTGACCAGCGCCCCTCCACTGACTCGGGTGGCTATTGCGCGTCCAGGGTCCGCGAACATGCTACCCGTCGCTCAACCGACCTGCTCCCGCCGGCACGTCCGTCGATGGAGGCCGTCCGCATCCATCAACCCACTACGAATGTGAGCTTGCCGTGACCACGCGACCTCTCCCACGAACGCCCAATCTGGCCCTGCGTCGAGCGCGGCAGTCGATGCGGCTGAGCCAGGCTCAGTTCGCCGAGGCCATCCGCGCGGCAGGGAACGCCATGGGGGCGCCGAACCACTGCACGAAGCGCCTCGTACAGAAGTGGGAAACCGGCGAGCACGCGGCTTGCCGCCCCGACTATCTCAGAGTACTGCAAGCAGTGACTGGCTTGTCCGTGCGCGAGCTCGGCTTCCGGGCACTGCCTGACCAGGCGGGAGAGTCCGTCGCCGGATTCGGCGACACCCCGGACGGCGCGGATGGCGACCATTCGGGTGCAGAGGGCACGGCAAGCAGGACCACTGCCGCGTTCGCCATGTCAGGGCTGACCGAGTACGACTCGGACGGAATGATCGAAGGCTCGATGGACCGACTCCGCCACGCGCTCGAACACCCGACCATGGTGGACTTGCGTACCGCGGAGTTCGTCGAATTCGCCACTTCGCGCTTGTTCGACCTGGAGCATCACAGCCCGGCTCGGCTGCTCGCCCCCACCGTGGAGCAACACCTGGCCACAGTCACCGCGTTGTTGATGGTGGCCAAGCACGAGGGGGTACGGCGCAAGCTGACGATCTCGACCGGACACAGCGCGCTGCTCGCCGGCTGGCTGGCATTCGATCGAGGCGACACGCTGTCGGCCAGCCGCTTTTGGGACGCCTCGATTGGTGCAGCCCAGGGCACCGTGGACGCGGGCCTGCTCGCTGCGAGCCTGACCTGCCAATCCTACGCCGCGGCACGACGTGAGGACCCCGGTACCGCCTGGCAACTCGCGCATACCGCGAGCTTGCAGACACCTGACGACGCCCGCGCTACGGCCTGGGCCACAGCCCGCGTCGCGCTGTACGCGGCGCAACTCGGGGAGCGGGAGGCGGCCGAGTCGGCGATGACGCGATCGCTGGAAATCGGCGGCAGCCTGCCGAACCCGACACCTGGCGATGGCACTATGCCGTGGATGCGCTTCTTTGACCGCGCCAGGCTGCTGTCTTCGACCGCGCACACCGCGGCCCTGCTCAAGGACCCGAACGCAGCCGACTACGCGACGCAGGCCATGGACGCACTCGGCCCAGAGAAGGTGAAGGCGCGAGCGGTGGTGCTGGCTGAGTGCGCTCTCACGGCAGCGATGGTCGGCGAACTCAAGCTCTGCTTTGAATACGGCAGCGCAGCAACGACGCTGACTCGCGACATCGACGTCAGCATCGCAGCCGATCTGCTTCACGAGGTCGTGCCCATTCTCCTGCCCCACTCCGACACCCGCGCCGTCCGAGAACTGCTGCCGCAACTGACCCGACTAAACCGGACGGCGGACCTTGAGGGCGAACCGCAGCAGAAGTAATCGCGACGCCAGCACCAGCCATTGAGGCGATCTGGCTACGCGCATGCATCGTCCACATGATCGCTCCGCTGTCGCATGCGGCTCGCGAATACGAATTCTGCGTTGTGAATCATAAGCTGACAACGGGCGCTGACCAGCGCTCATCGATCGCATGTGTCCCCGACAATCACGCTTGTGAGGGAACGGCTGGCCTGAGGCCCGTAGCAGCCAAGGAGGTGTGGCATGTCCAACGACAACGGCAGCGGGGGCGGCTGACAGACACCCGCTCTACCAACCGATGTTCACGTCGTCAGACCGACAGTCCCGAACCTCGCGCTCAGGTTCGGGCTGTCGGACTGTGTCGGCGCTGCATGCTGCCAACGAAGACGAAGAGCTGATGCCTCACGTCGCCAGCCAGCTCGGAAACTGCCTACGGTGGGCGTCGAGCCGTGGCAGGCTACTCCCATGCCATCTCTAAGCGAAGTGAAGATCTTACGTACGTGGCGCCAGCGGAACGAGATCGGTCGAATCGACCGTATCCACTACGTGATCTCTCGAGCTGATGGCGAGCCGCGGCGTTGCTACGTAGATGCCGGTGCCGCTCTCCACCAGGTGCTCGATGAGCACCTGCAGGCCGTGGGCTACATCGGCCCGAAGTCTGACGAAGAACACTGAGCTGGCCGCGCTTACGCTCGTCGTTGGCGTTGACCAGCGCATACGATACAATTGATCTTGTATGCAGTCTCCGCTCCACCGGCTCTACCGAACCAAGCTCGTCCTCGCCTCGTTCATCGGGGTAGTGGCTGGCTATGTGCTCATGGTCGTCGGTACGCGGGTCGACGGGCTGTCAGGCTTCGGCCTCCTCAAGGACATCGACCTGCACGACATCGGCATCGTGCTGATGACCTCCGGCCTGATCGTCGTGCTGTTCCAGTACCTCGGCAACGAGGATGCCGCGCAGGAAGCCGAGCAACGCACCCGCGAAGCGGTCAAGGCCGAGGCGCCAGCCTTCGTGGCCGGCGTAATCGAGGCCATCGCGGACACGCCAACGTCGATTCTCGCCGTCACTGCGCCGGAAGTCCTCGACCGGGTGATTGAGAACAGCATGAGCGCTCGCCTCGGTGACAAGCGGCTCGCCCACGACACCTACGCCGATCTGTACCAGCAGGTCGTCCAGACCACCGAACGCTGGCATGACGTGCACGTCAATGTGGACCTTGCGCCGTGGGAGCCGGCGTCGAACCTTGGCGAAGAAGCGATGTTCGTGGCGACCATCAAATGGGATTACCGACGGACCGCCGGAGATCCGATCATGCGCTTCGCCTGCGTCTCGGACCCGGACGAGTACCGATCGCTCAGCCGGGACCCGTCCACTACCGAGACCTGGTACTTCAAGCCAACCCGCGCCCTCGACGGTGCATCGCCAGAAGTCTTCAACCTGCTCCAGTTCACAGTGGACGGCAAGCCGCAGCCCGTACGGCGCTCGACCAGCCGCGGAACGCAACTGTTCACTGCCGACCTCGGCAAGGCGAGCGAAGGCGGCGTCGTTGTCTCGTACACGTACCGGACGCTCGTCCGTCGCCACGGGCACCTTCTGCGGATTGAACCAGCGCGGCTCGCCAAGGGCTTTGCCGTGCGCTTCAGCTACGGCGGCTGCGGGTTCCAGTTCGTCAACACGCTCGACTACATCGCCGGCGCTTGGCAAGCACGCCTTGGGGAGCTGCCACCGACCGATCCGGCGCCGTTCTCCCAGATCAGCTATGACGGCTGGGTCTTTCCGCGTGGTGGCGTTGTCTTCGTGTGGGGTTTGGTGGACGAGGTCGAGCTGGACAGCTCCCCCATGGACTCCGCAGCCTCACCTTCGGGGGACACAACCATCACTGCGCTATGTCCGTGAGTGCCAAGGCGTCGAGCCCCGGAGTCCAGAGCTCCGGCAGCAGCCAGCTGGTCTGCGCAGCCCTCGCAGCGTCAAAGGTCATGCATGCACATGGCACTACGGCGGGTGGCACATTCATCAGGGGCTTGAGTACCACACAAGGTAGGCGGAGGCGTGCGTTCCATCACCCGTTCGAGCTATCCGCGATGACATGCGCGTAGCCTGTTGTGCCTATGTCTTGAAAAACTGACTCGGCAGCGCCCTCGTCACGCTACTCTGAACCGCCCGCCATCAGCAGCAACGTCGGCAACCCGGCTTTCGGACTCACGGGTTTCGCGTTGACGAAGCTGCATGGAAGTTTCACAATCTTGATGATATGGAATTATGCCTATGAAGATTGTCCAGCTGCACGTCGAGAACTATCGCGCACTACGGGATGTGCTGATCCCAATGTCCCGCTTTGGGTGCGTCATCGGCGAGAATAATGCTGGCAAGTCTTCAGTCTTGCAGGCTCTAGCACTTTTTGAAAGCGGCGGTGAGATCCGCGAGTCGGACTTCTTTGATCCAAAGCAGCCCGTGCGCATCGAGGTTACCTTTGAAGATATTAGTGACGAAGATCTGGGCCGGCTTGAACCGGAGCATCGCACAAAGATCTCTGCAGAGCTCAAGCATGGCCGCCTTGTCCTCGTGCGGCGCTACGAAAGGCCCGGAAAGGGCCAACTACGACTCGTCTCACTTGCACCTAACGACGAGCGTTTTATGGACGCGAACATTGACGAACTCGTCAAGGGCAAGAAAGACGCCGGCCTCCGGGAGATAATGGCTGAACGGTATCCCGAGATTGAGCTGCCCGCCGGGGCGCGCCTAACACAGAGCGCCGCACGCGACTGCATTACCGCACATGTCGCCACGATGTCGGACTCGGTGAAGTCGCCCGCCGACGTCCCGATTCCGACGGGTTTCGACAAGTCCATCGTGGCCCTTCTGCCTGAGTGTATCTATATCCCCGCCGTGAAAGATCTTGGGGATGAGGTGAAAACTTCCCAGAGCTCATCTTTTGGCAAGCTCATCAAGATCTTGCTCGACGAAATCTCAAGCAAGCTAACCGATGTCGAAGCGATGTTCGCTAAGCTCAACCGCATCCTTAACATCGAATATTCTGAAGATGGCACACCCCAAGACAATCGACTCAGGGAAGTCAAAAAGATCGAGCAGACCATCGGTCACTACCTCCAGGAGAGCTTCCCGCAGGTCTCGATTCGTCTTGAAATCCCGCCGCCCGAGCTCAGTTCGGTCTTAACGAGCGCGCGGATCATCGCAGACGATGGGGTCGAGGGCAGCTTTGATTCCAAGGGCGACGGGCTGCGGCGCTCTCTTACCTTCGCGATCTTGCGCGCCTACGTCGAGCTTAAGAAGGATGGCGCCTTCTCAGGCGAAGTGATCGCTAAGCATGCCCGTCCCTACATGCTGTTGTTCGAGGAGCCCGAGCTCTATCTCTACCCTAAGGCTCAGCAGCAGTTGTTCGAGGCGCTAGTTCTCTTCTCGCAGAACAATTTTGTCCTTGTGAGTACGCACTCGCCAACGTTCTTTGGCCCACGCGCGACGCAGACGTTCGTAAAACTGGTCAAGAAGCGCGATCCGCTGCTCTCCTCCAAGCCGTTCACTCATGCGTACCATGTGGACGTGAGTGCTATGAGCGCACGGGACCAGTTCCAGATCATCTGTCATGAAAACAATAACGCCGCGTTTTTCTCCGATCGAGTGCTGCTCGTCGAAGGTGACAGCGACTTTCTCGTCGTGCGCGAGCTCAGTACTGCTCTCAAAGCCGACTGGAGCTTCGCCAAACATCCCGTCACAATAGCGAAGATCAATGGTAAGGGTAGCATCGCGCGCTATCGGGAGTTTTTCCAAAAGTTCGATGTGAGCGTCGCGGTGCTTGCCGACTTGGATGTCGTGGTTGAGGGCTTCCAAAAGCTAGGAGCAGATCAGCAGACTGCCGCATTACGCAACAAGCTCATTAATCGTGTTGATACGGTCATTCTCGCTAACAATGCGTCAAGCTCGCTTAGCGCGGACCAGCTTGCAGACCTCAAGCGGAGTGGTGACGCGCGTGCGTTGTGGCGGTCGGCGCAAGAGAAGTATAAGGCTCTAGCAAACGGCGACGCGACGTTCGATGAACTCGACAAGGCGGTTTCAGAGTTCTTCGCACTGCAGCAGAAAGGCGCCCGTCTGGAAGTTCTTCGCGCTGCGGATGATAGCGAGGTGTCAAGCTTGAAAGCTGCGCTTCTCGACGCGCTCCGCGAGCAGTATATCTTCGTACTCGCCGAAGGCGAGATCGAGGATTACTATCCATCGTGCGTTTCTCAGGGGGATAAACCCTCGATGGCGTTGTCATTCTGTGACTGGCTGCTAGCAAACAAGAACGACATTCGGCGATTGGATGCATTTTCTCGCAGCCTCGACGAGGATGGTCGGTGTGAGTTCGACCGAATCTTCGACCAACTCTTCAGCTTTCCGAACGCCGAGGTAGCAAGCGAGGTCTCGTTCGAGTCGCAGTGACCAAGCACCGCAGGGCATCTGGAGAAATTCCTGAAATGCACTCATATCAGTCCGCTGGCCATCGCGCGACGTCTCCGTGCACCGCGTAGTAGCACGAGTTCCCGTCGCTTGCCATGCACGCTGCGTATCAGCAATCTGTCCCTCCGCTCCTAGGCTTCCTGGGTACACCCACCACTGCGTGTCGCGGAGGTCGTCATGTACCAGCTCATCGCCAGCCCGTTCCTCGGCCACCACCTGGTACTCAAGCCGGGCATGCAGGCTGGCTTGAAGATCACCAAGGCGCAGTACAGTGAACTCCTGGCCGACGATGCGCAACGCGCCGTGTGTCCGCAGTGGCTGGTGGACGGTGCTCACGGCGCCTGGAACCTCGACCTTGCCGAGTCACAACTCGCCGAAACGGTGCTGGTGCGCGAGCCGTCGAGCTTCGGATACGGCCGCGCTTCGTATGAGGTCAACCTCGGCTGTAATTACGACTGCGAACACTGCTATCTCGGCCTGAAGCAGTTCAGCGGCATGGATTGGGACGCCCGCGTCCGCCTACTACATATGCTGCGCGACGCTGGCGTGCTCTGGCTCCAGCTGACTGGTGGCGAACCGCTCATCGACAAGTTGTTCAGCGAGACATACGCCTTGGCTTACGAGCTGGGCATGCTGCTGCACATCTCGTCCAACGCCTCGCGCCTGCACAACCCGGCGATCCTGGAGCTGCTGACATCGCGGAAGCCGTACCGGATCACCGTCAGTGTCTATGGTGCCACCGAGGCGAGCTATGACGGACTGGTACGTCGCCGCGGCGCCTTCAAGCTGTTCGAGCGCGGCATGGCCGCAGCGCTGGAGGCCAGCGTGCCCATGCGGCTGAACCTGGTCCTCACCAAGACCAACGCCCACGAGGAAGCCGCCATGATCGCCATGGCTGAGGAATGGGGCCTGCAGTACCTCGTCTACTCGAACCTCTCGCCGACCATCTACGGTGGCGGCGAGGTCCTGCCCGCCCAGTCGGTCGAACACCTGCGGGCGCGCAAGCCGTTCGCCGGCTGCAATGCCGGCCACACCTTCTTCCACGTCGATCCCCACGGCAAGGCCAGCATTTGCAAGGTCGGCCGAGATCCGTCCGTCGACCTGCTCGACGAGGGCGTGGAAGGGCTGCACCGCCTCGGCGACATCGCCGATTCCCTCATGCTTCGCACTGGTGGCTGCTCCGGATGTCAGCTGTCCGGCTCCTGCACTGTCTGCCGCCCGTTGGCCAAGCTCTACCAAGAGGCGAAGGCTCCGCTCAACGCTTACTGCCAGCACGGAAGGAGGTAGCCCAAATGACCGCAGTCATGATCGAGCTCCGGCCGCGTCCCGTCGATGTGGATGACGACGAACTAACGGACGACACGCCGGAGAGCGCCGAGACGCTCGAGATCATCAGCGATCTGGACAAGCTGACGGAGTACACGATGTGCTCGTGCAGCGCCAGCGACGACAACCCGTATTAGAGTCACTGGGAGCGTGGGCCCGGCACACGGCAAGCCGGACCCACGCTCGACCTACGAGAATGGATAGCCTGCCGTCATGCAGTCTGAGCCCTCTCTGCCGGTCCAACGGACACCCTCGATGGAGCGCTTCGAGTGGCACGATCTTCCGGCGAACGTTCGTCGCGTGATCGAGCAGCAGAGCGGCACTGTCATCAAGGCCGAGGCCACATCCGAAGGGCTCAATTCACACCTCGCCGTTGTGCTCTACACCGAGGCGGGTTCGCTCTTCGTGAAGGGCATCCGCACGGACCACCCGGCCGTGGCCGCCCAGCAACGCGAGGCAGCGATCAATCCGTACGTCCGGAGCGTGACGCCGGCGCTGCTGTGGCAGACGGAAGTCGACGGCTGGAACCTGCTCGGTTTTGAGTGCGTCGAGGGCCGGCATGCTGACTACACCCCCGGATCGGCTGATCTTCCGAAGGTCGTGGAAGTCCTCACCGAGCTTGGCCACATCCGTGCGCCGCAGCTCCCACTCCGAACGGCCGAGGACCGCTGGGCCGAATATGTCGACGACCCACAGCAGCTCCAGCTCCTGGCTGGCGAGACGCTTCTGCACACCGACATCAGCCCGTACAACATCCTGATCACTCGCGGGCCGGCGCGCGTCATCGACTGGGCCTGGCCGACCAAGGGCGCGGCATTCATCGACGCCTGCTATTTCGCCATCCGCCTGATGGCCGTCGGCCACACGCCGAAGGTAGCCGAGGCATGGGCCACTGCCGTGCCTGCGTGGCAGTGCGCCTCGGTGGAAGCCGTCGACCTGTTCGCGGGGATCAGCGCTCGCATGTGGGGCGAGATCGCGTCGCATGGCGCTGACGACCCGTGGAAACAGCGCATGGGACTGGTCACCGCTGCCTGGGCTGACTACCGCCGATAGCGGCTCGCTTGCCCGCGGCTGTGCGCGTGGTCTGCCGTACCCAACCTATCCGGGCGTTGAGGGGCGTATGCCGTGCACGGAGCTGAGAAGTTGAATCAGGTATATCGATCCGGAGCTTCTGTGCGTAGGCCGCTCGACCACAGCTGGACGACAATTTCGGCAGTGACCTTGCGAACACTCGCCTGGAACGCGAACAGCACCACGCTGCGTGCTACGAGGGCACGTCGCAGCCGCGTGGAGAACGCAGGCATCCAATGGCAGCTCATGAGCACGAGCGGCGACTTGAGCGAGATGACCACCTCCTCGAATTACTACGGCCCTGCGGGCACACTAAAGCTCAACAGGGTGAACGAGATTGCTGGCCTGATGGGTAGTGCTGGCGAACAGCTCTGTCTTGCATGGACGGCCGAGCAAGACGCGCAGCGCTGGCGACAAGGCGGGCGAGGCATCAAGGCGATACAGCAGCGGATGGCGATTCGGGCCTACTCCGAGATGGCAGCATACTTCTGCCTTGGGGCAGCCAACAGCCTCGCCAATATTGGGCTCCAAGTCATGATTCTCGACGAGCGCCTTGTAGCTCCCATGGGCAAGAAGTTCGCCCATTTCGACCCGAGCGTGTACAAGGTTGGCTCCGACAGTCGCAAGGATTGGCTCACCTTCTCCAAAGAACTGCTCGAGGCTCTCAAAAAGGCCGCGGACGTCGCCCAGTCTGATCGCTGCCTCGGGCAGCATCATAGCTCGACCACCGCTCGCGCCCGGTGCCTAAAGCTTGTCTCAGTGCTTGCCGATCTCCACGCTGACTCCCGGTTCGCTGCGCTCGACAACCGGCGCGGCATGGACTACCACCGGCACCGGCCTCAATCGTTGCCGACGAGCTCACCGCGGTCCGGTGCGTGGGTTGAGGGCGATGGCATCCGCTCGATAGATGGCGGCGGAGTTCGCCCTGACCCCTTCCACGACGAGCGGGAGATCCATCAAATCGCGGTCCAGGGGATGGAGGCCGTCACCACTGCGATGAACCGCGCCCGCCCGCTTATCGTGGGTGCCGCTGCAGCACTGGGCTATGTGCTCGTCAGCCACGAGGCATGAACTATAGATGGCCGACGAGTCTCCACTCTGCTCAATTTCCATGCAGGGCGATAATGACCCCGATGATAGCGACAACGATCGCGATCACCGAGAGTAGCGAGGTCACGCGCTGAAGACGCGTGTTCGCGATAGCTTGGCGCAAGTCTGCAGAGGCGCGGATATTGACAGTGGCTGACTCTGTGTCTTCAACCAACCTCTTCGCAAGTTCGCCGAGCCACGCGCACAGTGCCGGCACAAACTCAGTCGGAGCCCTCTCTCCCTTGGCTCCAGCCGGATAGCTATCCAAATCTTCCTCGTACTCCGCGAGGTGGCGTCTGAACTGTGAGACATCGCTAGTCATGGACTTGATATCATTAGTGATCGCTACTGTGTCAAGGCCATCGCCAATAACAAAGCCATCGAGATCCCGTGCCTCCTTCACGGGTCGGCGGAACAGCCGTTTCGTTCCAGCCCTATCGCGCAGCCCACTCAGCCGCCCACTATAGATCGCAAGTAGGGGCACAAGCGAATAACGGACAATGAAATCAACGTGGCTGTCTGCGAAGCGGTGCATGATCGACCAGTTCGACTGCTCCTCACCAGGAGGCGTATGCTCCGCGCGTACTTCAGTCCGGCGCGCAGCGAACGTCATCACGTTTTGGTCGCGCTTACCTGACCACGCGATGCTCAGCGACCAGCCGCGTGGATCAACTGAACGCCATACTTCCAGCGTCCATCCGAGGATGACACGCAACCGTGCCTCAGCACTGCGCTCGAAAGGCACCAAGTCCTTGGTGAGCAAGACGCGGGCAGCCGGCCGGCGTTGCACACCATACTTGGCGTACCGGCCCGGAAAGTTTTTCGCGAGCCATTCGTGGCACTCGTCCTGGATCGACTTAATACGAGATTCACACACGTCAGCCTTTACTACATTATTCAGGTGGATCGGTGTGAAGTAGCGATAATTCTTTGGGCGTGACCAAGGTGTCCGCTGACGCAACCAGGCGCCGCGCCCTTGAACCTGCACGACCGCTGGAGAGGCCTGTGAAGTATAGTCCGCGCGGAGCAGCGGCGAAAGATCCCCTACCTCATCCGCAAGAATGAACGTCGCGCTGACAACTGAGAGAGATGGCGTCGCGTAGCTGAGCCGAAGCAATACGGCGTCAACACCCTCAGGCAACTCGGGGTCATGCCCCCCGTCAGTGATAATGAATGCACCAGGGCGCCGCACGATACCGAGTGAAGTCCAGCCACCAGAGACGCCGCTACGACTTCTCGTAAGATCGCTTAGTAGGTCGCGATCTCGGCTGCTTTGACTCTTTGGCCACGCCTTCAAGCGCTTGGCGAGCAATCCAACCATTGATGGGGGAAAGGCCTCGACGAGCACCAGCCCCGCAAGGTGGACTGTTTCGCCCCCCGGTAGCCGCGTTTCGTTGTTCTGTCGCTCATCCCATGGAAACGCCCGAGCGTTCTCCGCGGCCGAATCGCGTCTGATTTGTTGGATCGACCGGCGCTTGGCCCATGCGGCGAGCCGGTTGTCCGATTTCGCGGGCGCTTCTTGTAGTGCTTCGGGTGCAGGCTCCTCTGTGGGCACCGCTTCCTCCGCAGCAACTTCCTCGCCATCGCTCATGGATGCAGCCTACGCGAGCCGCTCGACATGCCAGCTCCAACTATCGTTGTTGATCTTCCCTGCACGCGAGCGAACCCGCCATACGTGGTCCGCTGTGGGCGCCTGCTGGCGAGTTTGCCACGAAACCAGAAGGACGCAGCCGGAAGCCGGTGCATCCTCTCGCGTCGGCTGATGCCCGTCGGCGAAATTCGGCATTGTACAAATTGTGCAGTCACGTATAATGCACATATTGTAACACGAAGGCGTATATGCGAAGAACGCAGTTGACAGAAGGGTTCTCAGC
>Ga0185299_10002401_pt1 | contig 29087 bp, 24 predicted proteins | sample PaiPotPPA55metaG_FD_128002 | JGI IMG/M metagenome (GOLD analysis project Ga0185299, IMG submission 128002) | Iron sulfur acid spring bacterial and archeal communities from Banff, Canada, to study Microbial Dark Matter (Phase II) - Paint Pots PPA... ...
CACTAGCGCAACGCTCGGGGGTGTCATGAAGCACTCGAGTTCATTGCCGCCAACCTTCCGTTTTGGGGTCTTCGAGCTCAGCCCGTCGTCGGGGGAGCTGCGCAAACGAGGCTTGAAGATCCGCCTCCAGGGGCAGCCCGTGGAAATCCTTGCACTGTTGTTGCAGCGTCCGGGCGAGACCATCACAAGGGAAGAGCTGCAAAAAAGACTCTGGCCCGCCGACACCTTCGTGGATTTCGAGCAGGGCCTGAACAACGCCATGAAGCGGCTCCGGGCGGCGTTGGATGACAATCCCGACAATCCGCAATTTATCGAAACGCTGCCCCGCCATGGCTACCGATTCCTCGGATCAGTGAACAGCGCCGGTAGTTCAACTGCCGAAACAGCGCCGACTCGCAGTCTAAGACCTGCAATCCGGCTGTCTCAGGTTTCGGTGCTGGTCTTGCTTGCCGTGTCGGCTGGACTTGTAGGCCTGAACGTATTTGGTTTACGCGAGCGGTTTTTCGCTCGAGCGTCGAAGCCGCAAATTCAGGCGTTGGCTGTCCTGCCGCTGACCAATCTGTCTGGCAACCCCGAGCAAGAATACTTTGCCGACGGTATGACGGAAGAGCTGATCACTGAACTTGGTAAAATTAGCAGGCGATTTGGATTTTCGCCGTAACGACCGTCGGCGGGCCAACTCCGCGTGTCATCTCGCGCCAATCCGTCATGCAGTACAAGGGCAGCAAGAAGCCGCTGCCGGAGATTGCCCGGGAACTCAACGTCGACGCAGTTTTAGAAGGTGCTGTAGAGCGTTCGGGCGACCGCAATCGCGTTAGCATCCGCCTGGACCAGGTCTTTCCCGAGAGTCAGCTATGGGCCAACCAATACAACCGGGACATCCGCGACGTGCTGCGGCTGCAGGATGAGATTGCGCGCACGGTCACGGATGAAATCCAGATCAAGCTAACATCCCAGCAGCGTGCGCGTCTGGCAAGCGCCCGCTCCGTGAACCCGGAGGCCCACGATGCTTACCTCCATGGTCAGTTTTTCTTGTATCAAGACAAACAAGAATTAGAAGCTCGTCAAGGCGTCGAACGAAATCTTCAAACAGCAATCAGTTACTTCAAGCAAACGATCGAAAGGGACCGAGACTACGCGCCGGCATACGCTGGGCTGGCTGACGCCTATCTTGCACTCGGGGCCCCCTCAAGGGGCGGTGGTTACCCGAAAGCTACCTCGCCGCAGGCAAAAGAGGCCGCGGCAAAGGCGCTCGAACTCGACCCGTCACTTGCGGAAGCCCATTTTTCTCTCGCCCAAATTAACGAATTTTACGACTGGAATTGGTCCGAAGCAGAGAATGAGTACAGGGCCGCTCTCCAGCTCAATCCCAATTTTGCCTTCGCTCATCTTGAGTACGCGCGCTTTGTGCAGGCCATGGGACGCAATGACGAAGCCATTACACACGTCAATTACGCGCTTGCATTGGATCCGTTCGACTTCAAGATGAAATATTATTGGGCATGGGTAATCTGGGCATCGCGTCAATACGAGCTCGCGATTGAGAAATTCGAGCCCCTAGGGGCTGATCTCGCCTTGGGATGGGCCTATCAAAAAAAGGAAATGTATCCTGAGGCCATCGCGGCTCTGCAAAGAAGTGTGAATAAGTCGCACCGGCACTCGCTTGACCTCGCCAGCCTGGCGTGCGTCTATGGGCTCGCAGGAAACAAGAGCGAAGCCCTCAAGTTGATCGCGGAGCTACGCGACAGAGACCGGCATCACTATGTTTCCCGCATTCTCTTCGTTCACGCATACCTCGGCCTCGGCGATAAAGACCAGGCGCTCACCTGGCTGGAGCGGGCCTACGAAGACCGTGACCAATGGATGGTCTATATTAATGCGACTCCAATTCTCGATTCCTTGCGTCCCGAGCCACGCTTTCAGGCTCTGGTGCGCCGCATGAATTTCCCACCGTAGTCCCGCCGGGGGCCGCACCCTTGTGCTTTTTAAGGGTTCGGGTTTTTCTTTAGTCTGAACGGTGATTCGGATGACGACCGGCGGCGAAGATTAGCACCGATCTTGAGAATCTAGTTTGGCACTGGGCTCGCGGGATTAGTCTGCTCAGACCCGCAATGATGGCAAGTATGTCGGCTCTGAATGTCGCAGTCACGAAGCAATACTCTGGAACAATTAACGCAAACTAAGATCTTATTATCCATGAAGTCCATGAAATCTAACTCCCCCAGTGCGGCGCGTGCCACGCGTACGTCCGAAATGGCATAGTGATGGACGGGCCTGTTGCTGCCGGTGCGTTGCTCGCCAATCCTCTCGACTATTCCCTTTTCCACCCAATGGGAGATCTTTGTCCTTGCTGAGTTGACACTGATCTTGAATATCTTATTCGCAATAAAGTTTGCGGTGAAATCTACCCTGCCAATCCTCATGAGTTCCCGTAAGGTCGAGGGCCCTGCCAGTTCATTTGCCCGCTGTTTCGCAAATTTGAGAATGCCCTCGATAACCGCCTCTACCTCTAACCGCTCGGAAGAAGAATCCATCCTTAGCTGTTCGCTCAATATCTCTTGGCAGACTCGAGTCATATCACGCGGAGAGCCGGCCGCGAAGAGAACAGCGAGATATTGCAACGGAGAAGCCAATCTGGCGTTTGTCAAGCTTGATAAATCCCTTACGCGCCCCTCACTGAATGCACTGAGCCGCCTGGATAGCATCTCTGTTATTTGTGTAGGGGCCCAGGAGAGAGAAAACTGCTGAACCCTATCCGGCCTGGCAAATTCCGTATTGTAGGCCTCAAGTCGATCCCACAGAAAGAACTTGAATCCGATGCCCGGAATTTGTAGCAGCTCAAGATCCCGTAACAGGGGCTTTACAAGCGACAATGAATGTTCTGCTTATTACCGGTGATGTTGGCTTCGTCTACTTTATCCACTAGGACGAGCACTGATCGATAACCAATGCTGCGAAGAAGATCCGACACGACCTCTAGGTCAAGTTTTGTTGGTAAGCCGTCGGTGGCATGCACATCGCCGTCGTCAGCTCCCGCCTTTAGGTTTAAAGATCCCAGTCCCTTAGCTTTTAAGATCATAGAAACGAGGGAACCGGCTGGCCCCGACCAGTCGCGCAAGAAACTCTTCGCCTTGGACGAAAGTGTTCGCAATGCCTTCATGGATTCAATGGCTTCAGCCTTAGAGATTCGCCCTAAATACGTCCGACAGAGTGCCTCGATTTGTTCCCTTTCGATTCTTCTGAACGATGATGGCGATAGAGTGCGCTCGTGGATTTCGAGGAGAAATCCTAAGAGGCCTAGCCGAATAATATTCTTCAGATGGTATTCGACGGTGAGGTTGGCTAAGGAGGCTGGAATGAGATGTTCAAAACGGTCGTAGATCCAACATCCTTCTTTGCGCGCTCTTCCCCCCACCGCGCGGCGCGAAGACTATGTGCGATACCGGCTTGTTGGGATCGCCCCAAACCGAATCAAAATAAGGAGGTGCCACGAAATAACTCTGGAGGTGGTCCTCCTCATCCGCGTTTGTAAACTGAAACGGGTTCGCTTTAAAACCCAACCTCAATAGAAATTCTTTTTCGCCCACAGAGCGATTCCCCACTCAACTCATAGATCCGGCCAGAAGTGTTATATTGTGCGACGTGGACGCAATGATACCATTTGGCGGCTATCCCGACAACGAGCTCCGGATTCCAATCACTTTACGTCGGGCTCGCCAAGTTCAGTGTCGAACGAACCTTAGGTTGCCCTATCGGCCTATTCCCAGTCGAACTCATCGCAGATCGCCTCATTCGAATAACCACTGGGTAAAATAATTCACTTGACTTCATTCCAGTATTCGCGTATACTCACTCCGTGCTTGTGAATAAGGGGGAAGAAACAGAAAGGGTTCCCCCGTGTCCGCGCAACCAACCGGGCCAAGTTCTCCCCCAATCGTTACCTCATTACGTCGTTACATCCTTACTTCGCTTCTCTGAGTCCTCTGCGCTCTCTGTGGTGAAATTCTTTCTTCCTAAAAAAGGTGGCCTCATGACGGTTCGAGAACAACCTCGAGAGCCACGCCGTCCTTCCGACCTCGTCTCTTGTCTTCATAAGCTTACAAACTGCCCTCTCGGTGACTCCCATCTTTCGACACTCTTACAAATGCCCCGGGGTGGCATGGGGCTCCCGACTCCCAACATTCCAACCTTCAAATCTGAAAACGCTCTAACCCCTGTAGAATCCGCACTTCCAAAAAACACACGCGTAACTCCTTCAGAATCCGCACTTCCAAAAACACAGGACTTAAAGTCCTTTAGAATCCGCACTTGCAAAAAAGGGTGGGGGGAGGGTATGACTTCGGTTCGCACATGGGAAGCTCGCCGCCGTAATGCGACGGATCCGGAGTTAGACGGACTGCGAAAACGATTAAAACAGGTCGCAAGCTTTTTTGTAAAGGCGTTCGCGACCGAAAGTCGGGTATTCAGCTGGACGACGAGAGAAGGCGCTTCCCTTGCAAATTGCCTTCAAAACAGAAAGATCTGACCGCCGCTTCAGTGGCCGGCGGCAAGAGCGAACGCAAACAGCGAGTCGCCTGCTCCAACCACCACGTACTGTTTGCCGTCGAGTTCGTAGGTGATCGCGCCGTTGGCCTGATTGGCTGCGACGGTAGTGTGCCAAAGCGTCTTCCCGGTCGTGGATTCGATGGCCAGGATATGCCCCGAGGTGTCGCCGCCAAAAAGCAAATTCCCCGCCGTGGTCAGCAGGCCGCTACCCATGCCGCCCAGGTCGTGCGTCCAACGAGCCTCGCCCGTTTTGTAGTCGATCGCCTTGATGGTCCCGGGATAATTCAGAAAATCATCGCGTCCGGCAAATCCTTCGGCCTTTCCCTCTGCGGTCAAATAAAAGATGCTGTAACTCTGCGAGGCCACGACGTAGAAAAGACCGGCCGCCGGATTGAAACTCGGAGCAAACCAATTCGACGCGCCATTCGAGCTGGGCGAGACGAGCGCGCCATCGCGCGTAGGCTCCTTCTTCGGATTGGGAATGGGTTGGCCCTTGGCGTTGATGCCCAGAGTCCAATTACTATTAATGAAGGGAGCGGTCAGCAGATGCTCGCCGTTGCTGCGGTCCAGCACAAAGAAAAATCCATTGCGGCTTGCCTGCGCCAGCAGCTTGCGCCGCTTTCCCTTGAACTCGCCATCAAACAAGATCGGTGTCTGGGTAGCATCCCAGTCGTGGGTATCGTGCGGCGACACCTGATAGCCCCATACCAGCTTTCCCGTGTCCACATTCAACGCAACGATCGAGCAGGTCCACAAGTTATCGCCCTTCCGCCCGGCCCCAGCGTGCACCGGATTCGGATTGCCGATGCCCCAGTAGATCAGGCGCAAGTCCGGATCGTACGTGCCGGTCATCCAGGTCATACCGCCGCCATGGCTTCGCGCTTCGGCATCGGGCCAACTCTCGGAACCAGGTTCGCCAGGATTGGGTTCCGTATTCCAATGCCACTGCACCTCGCCGGTTTCCGGGTCGCGCGATTCCAAATATCCGGGATTATCCAGCGAATCGCCGCCTACGCCGGTGATGATGTGGTTGCCGACGACCAGCGGCGACATCGTGCAGAAATACTGGAGCTTTGCGTCCGCGATCTGCTTTCGCCAGCGCTCCTTGCCGTCCTTGGCGTTCAACGAAACGAGATTGCAGTCGGGAGTTTCGGTGTAAATCGAATCGCCCAGCATAGCCACACCCCGCTGGCCGATGTGCCCGCCTTCGTTGGGCGGATACTTGTAATGCCAAATTTCACGCCCGTTGCGTGCGTCAACAGCCCACACGTTATCCGGCATGGTGAAGTACAGCACGCCATTCACTTCAATCGGCGTGGACTTGATCACCGAACCGAACCCGGCCGCCCCAAAATTGCTGGCGCGATACATCCAGGCCGACGACAGGGAAGCCACATTTGACGCGTTGATCTGATCCAACGGACTGTGACGCTGCCCCGAATAATCGCCGTTATACGTAGGCCAACTATCGGTCCTCGGCTTCAGGAGCGCCTCCGGAGTCAAATCCTGCCCACCAAGAACGACGGGCGTCAGAAACAGCACTAGCGTGAGGTCCCAGACTCTCATTTCAAGGTCTCCAGATACGCCAGAGCATCGTGCATTTCTTGATCGGTGTATTTCGGCAAGAGGGCTTCATGCGCCGCCCGAGGATCCTGGATATCCACAGTCACGCCCTCACGCGAGAAGGAGCGGTACCAGCCGGCAGAATCGTGCATTGCCACCGTAAATTCATCCAGATGATCAAGCGTTCCGGAAACCCGCTCACCGGAAGCCAGCTGAACGGTAACTTTGGGTGCAGGCGGCGTCACTGCTCGCCCCAGAAACACATCAATCAGGTTCGGCGCGGGATACAGCATTCGCCGTTGCAACTCGACAGGTTCATACTTGGTGGCCACATGCGCGAGATCGCCCGTCGCAGAGTGACAGCTCCCGCAATGCCCGTCACCTTTGAAGAATGCCGCGCCCTTCTGCGCGTCACCCGTGATCAGATCGCCGATCTTGTATCCAAACCGATTCGAGACGTCAGCCGCTCGCGAATGCAAAAAGGTCGAGATGTCGGCAATCTGCTCTGCAGAAAGCGCCGAGAAAGCCGGCATCCCCCGCTCCACGCGCCCATCGCGGATGACCGGACCGATCACATCACCCTTGTTGTCGTGCAGCACCAAAGCCGACCGCACGAGATCAGGCCCGCTCTTCCCATGGGCGTCATTGCCGTGACAAAACCCGCACGTAGGGACGAAAATTTTACGCCCGCGTTCGGCCGCTTCTTTGTCGATATGCGCCCCGCCCATCATCGCGGCAAGCGCATCGCCCGCGTTCTCCTTCGGCGGAGCGTCTTTCTGTTGCGCATTGGCGGTCTTCTGCTTCTCCGCATTGGCCGCCTGGTCGGCTTGCCCCGAACTGATGGACGCGAACAGAAGGAAGACCGCGACAGCACCGAAGTAACGATGGGGCATTGTTTCTCTCCCGAGCCTCACGACTTCAGATTCTTCATGTACTCGTAATCCACTTTGATCGCTTCCAGAGCCGGCATTTCCGTGAAAGGCGGCTCCTGTTCGACGAATAGGGCACGAATCCGCGCCTTCTGAGCCGCGGCGAAAACTCGGCCATACTCGATCGTGCCCCGCCCCAATTCAGTGGGTACCGGCGCCCCAGGATCCTTGCCCATCAATGTCGTGCGCGGCGTAAATCCTTTTCGGAAGTCCTTAATGTGCAGCAGACTGTAGCGCTCCGGATATTTGGTGAGGTAGGCGACGGGATCCTGGCCCGCAACAGTGGCCCAACCGCAGTCCAACTCTAGTTTGACCAGAGCCGAATCGGTCAACCGAAGAAATTCATCGTAACCGGTCACGCCATCGTACGGTTTCCACTCAAAATTGTGGTTGTGATACGCGAGCTGCAGTCCAGCTTTCTTAACCTGCTCCCCGACTTTATTGAACTGCTCCGCATTCCACTTCCAGTCGTCCAGCGTTAGCCCACTGATGATCGCAGCAAAAAGTCCGAATTGCCCGAACTGCGGATCGGGTTTGAAACGCGACGGATCGGCAACCCAGGGCACGGTGACAACCACAAACTCCTGGCCAAACTGATGGGCAAAATCAACTTTCTCCTGGAACTTGCTCATCAAATCCGGAAGCATGTAGTGCCCGGAAGGATTTTTCAAGCCCGCATCGTCAAGCATCTTCTTCAGATCGTTCGCCGATGTTTTGGTAAGCGGAGAGAGCTCCACTTGTTTGTACCCGGCTGCCGCCACTGCCTTCAACGTTGCAGCCGGATCGCTATCCATTTCCTGGCCCACGGTGTAAAGTTGCAGCCCGATCGGCAGATTCAGAGGATTGGCATTCATAAATGGTATCTCCAGAAGGGAAGCGGCGAGACCAGCAGCCGCCGCTTTCACAAATGTTCTACGGGAAGTGGTTTCGATCATAGGTCGCGTGCCCCATTCCGCCCTGTCGGGCTATTGAGTCTATGCCAACAACTCTCCACGTACTACGAGAAGCGTTTTAGCCCCAACGCGAAGAAATAGTTGGCAATGTCTCGTCGCTATCAAAGTGCACGGCCGCATATCCAGGGCGTTCACGCTTCCCTCCCTTGCTTCGCTGCGAGACTTCTCCCGTGGAGTCGAATCTCGGAGGCGACGCCGTTCAGGATAAGGTTGAGAGCGTGCTCAAACCCTTGATCATCGCGATTTTCCGCGGTCATCTCGATAAATTGTTTCACGTGAGGATATTTTCCGGAGGCAAGAATTGCTTTCGCGAAGTTTGGGTGATTGACAGACGGCCGTCGTCCTTCACTCTTATGAGCGCACGACCCCGAACTTTCGTCAGCAACAAAGCCATTCACAAATACGAACAAGACTCCGATAACTCGAATGGCGGTCCTCACATCCAGTCCAACCCTTGAAAGACTCGTTAGAAGCCACTCGAGAATGCGGATACTTTCCGGACCATATTCGGGATCAGATGCGCGGAGCTGGTTCACCCAGGGGTGCTGCTTCAAACAGCGGCGGCTCTCCCATGCGAAGTGACACAGGACGCCCCGCCAGTCGGTGATTGTTTTCGCAGGCCACCCGAAGTCGGCATTTGCCGCATCCAACATCAAATTCAAGAGATCGCGTTTGCTTGGAACATAGTGATAGAGGGACATTGGGCTCGAATCCAGCTGGGCAGCGATTCTTCGGACGGATACTCTCGCCAAGCCCTCTTGGTCCGCAATAGCGATTCCGGCGGTGACGATTCGTTCTCGGGTCAAACCCGAGTCATCCGCTTCGCGAACAATGGCGTCCCAAGTCGACAAGACTTCGAGGCGTTGGTGGCTCAAACGAGTGCCAGATGGTTTCGACAACCTATGCTCCCGGGACAGTGTACACACAAATCGTACGGTGTACGAATGTTATTTTTGAGGGCTCTCGGGCCGGATATCTGCCAGGAAACAAGTTCGCGCTGTCATGGTCGACCATTGGTTGTGCAGAGCTGAGGGCAGCCAGAGAATGCGGAAATGGAGGCCGGGCTGGGCCCGGCGCCTACATTTGCTTTAGTGGAGGTGCTGGGAATTTATTCTGTGGCGCCTGGTGGTGTGAAGATCTTGTTACGGATCGCGTAGTGAATGAGTTCGGTCAGGGAGTGCAGGCCAAGCTTGAGCATGATTTTCGCTCGGTGCGTCTCCACCGTCCTGATCGTAATTCCCAACTTGGCCGCGATGGCCTTGTTCGCTTTTCCCTCCGCCAGAAGACGAATGATTTCTACCTCGCGAGGGGTTGGCCGGGCTTGCGATGGCCCGCTCGTGTCGGCGTGATTGGCGGTGTTAAGAAATCCCTTGAGCACGATGTCGGATATTCTGGGTGTCAAGAACTGCTTACCCGCGGATACATCTTTCACCGCTTTGACAAGGTGCTTGGCAAGATCGGATTTCAAGACGAAGCCAAGGGCCCCGGCATCGAGGACCCGGCGCACCATCTGGTCGGACTCGTGCATGGTGAGCACAACAACTTCGGTCGTCGGGACGGCCTCGCGAATCCGCCGCGCGGCCTGGAGCCCGTCTAGGTCGGGCATGCTGATATCGAGGATGGCGATGTCGGGCTTCAGCCGATTTACTTTGTCTATCGCTTCCCGGCCGTTCACGGCCTCGCCGACGACGGCCCAGCCGCGTCGCGTGCGAAGAAGTCCGCGTATGCCGCGCCGCACGAGCTCGTGGTCGTCTGCCACCAGGATACGAAGTCTCTTCGGGCCTCTAGTCATCTACCGGTATCGTAACGCGCACGGTGGTGCCGCTGCTGCTGGATTCAATATCAAGCTGCCCGCCTAGGAGGGTCACGCGCTCGTGCATGCTGGGGATGCCGACGCCAAGTCCAAAAGGTACTTTCCCACTCGCTCTCCGCACAGTTCCCGAAATACCGCTGCCTTTGTCGCCGATCTCCAGCGTGACTTTACCGGAGTCCCGTTGAACTCGTATCTTAGCTTGCAGACTTCCTGAATGCCGCTGGATATTCGTGAGACTTTCTTGGAACACCCGGAAAAGAGCCAGCTCGACATGGGGCTTCAGGCGTCCGAGACGCGGCGATATCTCCAGCTCAACTTCGATTCCGGTGCGCTTCGTGAAGCCCTCCGCGTAGTGATGAATCGCATCCTCGAGTCCGGATTCATCCAACATCGCAGGATACAGAAGATAGGAAAGGGTGCGAACCTCACGGATGGATTGATCCGCCAAGGCCTGGCACTGCGAAGTGAGCTTGCGCAACTTCCTGCTGGACGAAGGAAGGGAAGCATGGAGTTGACTCAAGGTAGTTGCCAGAGCGACGAGGTCTTGGCCGGTGGAGTCGTGCAAGTCTCGGGCGATTCTGCGGCGTTCCTCGTCCTGCAAACCCAAGAGTTGACCGGAAAGCCGCCGCAGCTCCTCTTGGGCGCGCTTGCGGTCCTCAATGTCCAGGGATACTCCGTACCACTTGACAGTGTTTCCTTGCTCGTCGCGCAAAGGGTCGATGCGAACCAGGAACCAGCGATATTCTCCATCAGCGCGGCACAAGCGCATTTCATCCTCGAAGGGTTCGCCAGCGGCCATGTTCGCCAGCCACCTTTTCATGACTCTCGGGAGATCATCGGGGTGAATTACGCGCGTGGGATCTTCAATGTGCTCCGCCAAAGAACGGCCGGCATAGTCCAGCCAACGCTGATTGAGGAAATCAACGACGCCATCAGGACGAACCGTCCAGGCCATCAGGGGAATCGTGTTGATGATGAGCCGAGCACGATCCTCGGCCCTTTTCAGGTCGTCGATGTCAGTGCTCGTGCCATACCATTTGACGACGTTTCCCTGCCCGTCTCGCAGCGGTTCGGCGCGAAGCAGGAACCAGCGATACTGGCCGTCAGCGCGGCGGAGACGCGCCTCTTTCTCAAAGGGTTTCCCGGCCGCCAAATCCGCGCGCCATTCCTCCACCAAACGGTCGTCAGGATGAAACGGCTTCATCCAGCCCCAGCCCAGACCCTCTTCCAAGGAAAGGCCCGTATATTCTCGAAACTTTCGGTTGAGGAAATCAGCGGAGCCATCAGGCGATTTGCGCCAGACGATTGCGGGGATAGTGTCAATGATGAGGCGCAGGCGCTCTTCGATTACATCCGATGCTTCGTCAGCAGCTCCGCCGTGCTTTTTAGCCCCGGGTTGGCTCATGGTGTCCTCCACCAAACCCGACCTGGCAGTCATCAGGCCATTTGCTTCCGCGTTGGGGGCTGCAAGTCCCGTCTTTCCATCGGAGGTAACTGACTGCTTACGATACCTCCATTTTGGCTAAGGCAATGGTACTCCAATGCTGGGCTCGCAGTCGGCCCGGATTGGTGCCTCGATTTACGGTAAGAGGAAGGGGACCGGTGGATTGGCGCGAGTCGGTTGGAGCGCAGGAAGTGAGAGCTTCCAGCGGCTACGTATTTGACGGTACGTAGTTCTCGTCATTGCATCGAGCCGCCTTCTGTTTGATAAAGAGGTCTGGGGCGGGGATCTTCACACAGGGACAATCCAAGTTGATTTTCCAACGGGTGTTGATTTCCAATTTCGCCCAGGGAGCGCGCTTTGATCGGTAAGAACGTAATCAATAGGCAGAAGCCAAGATTCAAAGCTCGGCTCCCACAGTCTGGGCAGCCCTCTGGTTTACTCAGTCTTGTGAAACCGTCCAATTACAAAGGGGATTCCGTCTTGGAAGAATTCTTGATCTGCGCAAACAAGAATTGTCGATTTCTAGTGTCTCTTCGGGAGGGCACCCGACTCTTGCGCCGCTCGAACCTTGTGTTGAGCGTATGCCCAGAATGCAGTCAGCAGTGGTCAGGCCAGTGCCCATTCTGCCTCCAGACCCTGGACGTGGTTATGCAAAACCAAGTCCCCAGCTGTGCGCATTGCAACAAACCGCTGAAACCAGACACTCCCGTGGAGTAGGAACCCGCCGCCGTCTTTTCCCACGCTAACGGAAACTGCCCCCCGACTCAGCGACAGCAGCCTTTGCATACCCTCTCACGTCGTGATACATGTAGCGCAGGGCGCAGTACGCGAAGCGCTGTTAACCCTGAGCCGCGAAGGGCGATTTTTCTTTGGGTTTCTCCTGGCGAACCCGTGCGGGCTTTTCCGCGGCCTCTGTGTGTCCGAGCGTGCTGCTCACTTCTAGCCGCTCGTGAGAAATGCGAGCTAGTTTTTCCCGATGGGCGCCACCGAACGATTCACACGCCGCGAATTCCAGCGCATCCTGGACGTTACCGACAAGCAACTGGCCTACTGGGAGAAGCTAGGGCTGGTTTCGCCGCGCAAGAGCCGCGAAGAAAAATTCTACGACTTCCGCGACCTGATCAGTCTGCGCACCGCAAAGCAGTTGATCGAGAGCGGGGTCTCCGCCAACCGGCTGCGCCGCTCCCTGGTCGCCCTCAACCAAAAACTCTCAGAGGTGAAAGCGCCGCTCACCGAGCTGCGCATTCTCTCGAACGGGCGCGACGTCATCGTGGAGCACCGGGGCGCGCAGCTTGAGCCCATCTCTGGCCAATTCGTCCTTAATTTCGACACGCGCGAACTGCGCGAAAAACTGCGGTTCATGCCCGAACGCAGCGCGGAAGATTGGTACGGAATCGCGCTGCAATACGAAGCCGATCCGGAATCGCACTCGCAAGCCATGGATGCCTACCGCCGGGTCCTGGCCACCAACCCCACTCACGTGGACGCGCTCATCAACCTTGGCATGTTGTCTTACGAGCACGGCGACCTGGAAAACGCTTCCGCGTGCTTCCTGCGCGCGGTCACAGTGGAGCCCGACAATGCCGTAGGCCATTTCAACCTGGGCAGCGTGCTCGACGAACTCGCGCAACTGGAACAGGCGCGCCAACATCTGCGCGTGGCCGTGCGGCTGGACCCGCGTTACGCCGACGCGCACTACAATTTAGCCTTCGTGTGCGAAAAATTGGGGAGCACGATCGAAGCGCGTCAACACTGGCAGATTTACATCCATTTGGACCCATCCAGTCCGTGGTGCGCTTACGCGCGGCAGCGGCTGGCCATGCCGTTGCCGTGACTGGCAGAATGGCAAGAGTGTTTCCTCAGGGGCTGAAGCCCATTGATAGCGCGGGCTTTATGTCGGAGCTAAAGCTCCGACCCCCGGAAAATCAAACCTTTTAGGTCGGGCTGAAAGCCCGACCTCCTAAAGATTGCTGCATTTCTTAGTTATTTCGCTACTTTGGTGGATCTGGTTGAAAGGCCTGGGCGATTGGTGCGACCCAATGCGATAGGTGATTCAGGGATTTGGTATGCGTGGGGTCGAGATGCAACGGGGTCACGGATACGGCGCCTGCGAAAATCGCCGCGTAGTCTGTGTCCGGCGCCACATCTTTATCGATCTTTTGTTCGAACAGCCAGAAATAGGTTCGTCCGCGCGGATCTTTCCCCTCGCTTAATTGATTGCGCGTGATCTTTTTGGACTGGCGCGTGAACTTTACGCCGCCCGTCCAAGGTTCCGGCACATTCACGCTGAGGAGCACCTCGTCAGGCAGCCCCTCTTTCAAAATCAACTGGGCGGCTGCCCGAGCCACTCGCGCGGCACCCCCGAAATCGACACCGACCTTTTTCGAACACAGGGACATGGCCAGGGCGGGAATATGATGCAGTGCCGCTTCCCGCGCGGCACCTACGGTTCCCGAGTAGTAGACGTTTTCGCCCAGATTCGCGCCGAAATTGATGCCCGAGATGACGAGGTCGGGCCTTTCCGGCAAAAGCTTGTGCAGGGCTACGATCACGCAGTCGGCCGGAGTGCCGTCTACGGCCCACTCGCGGTCGGCTACCTGGTGGCAGACGATGGGGCGCCGCAGGGTTAAAGACTGAGCCGCGCCGCTCTGTTCCTGGCTGGGTGCCACGATGCTGAGGGTCGCGAACCCAGCCAATACATCGGCAAGTGCGCGGAGGCCTTCGGCTTGGATTCCGTCGTCATTGGTTAAAAGAATGTGCGTCATAGTCTTATAGCAATCTTAACAGGAGCCCGCGGCGTGCCACAGGCACCGAGTTTGTGAAAACTGAGGGTCAAAGCCCTCAGGGCTAAAGCCTTGTTGATTCGGTGTCGTTACGGCGCGGCTGAAGAGGCTGACTTAAAGTGCCAAGACCTCTTCCTCAGGGGCTGAAGCCGGTTGATAGCGTGGGGTTTATGTCGGAGCTAAAGCTCTGTGACCCCCGTAGGGGTTTTCCTGTAGTACGGGGCGCTGACTACTGCCGTATTATACGCGTTTGATGAACGGCTTTCGGCGTCGGGTCACTTGCTTTCTCAGGGGCGGTCGAAATGTCGCCTAGGAAAAAAGCGCGCATCGCATTCGTGTCCGCGCTGATTCTGCTTTTGGTGTGCGGTATCGCCGCTTCGGTGACAGCCGTTCGTTTTTCACATGCTGACCGATGGGTTGTGCATACCTACGATGTACGGTTGGCGTTGAGCGACCTGCAGTCCACGCTTTCCAGCGCCGCACTCGCGCGCGCCGCCTTTCTGAATTCGGGTGACGCGTCCGATCTTGTTTCCTATGGTCCGGCAAAAAGCAAGGCTTACGAGACCCTGATCTACCTCCGCGATCTGACCAAGGACAACTTCACGCAACAGGCATACGGCACGCAACTGGAAGACAACGTTTTGCGCCGCCTGGAATTGCTGGATACTTCCATCGAGCTGCGCAAGGCTGGGCCGTTGGACCAGGCCACGCAACTTCGCTTGAGCCGCGAGAATGTGGCCTCCTTTGGCCAGTTCATGGACCTTATACAAAAGATGGACGACGAGGAAGAAAGGCTTCTGAGCCAGCGCAAACAGCTGTCCGGCAACCTGTTTGGCACCGCGTTGCTGATTGTTTTGGCGATGTTCGCCTTAGCCATTCTGCTCCTTTGGGTTCATTTCCGGCTGCTGAGCAGCGAACTGGCGCAGCGCGAACGCGCCGAGGAAAGCTCCCGGCGCCTCAGTGTCCGGGTGCTGCAGTTGCAAGATGAGGAGCGCCGAAAATTCTCTCGCGAACTTCACGATAGCCTGGGGCAACTCTTGTCTCTGGCCAAGATGCACATATCGGTGCTCTTGGAAAAGAATCCGCATGACGAACTGCTCAAGGAGATCGACAAGCTCCTGACTGAGTCGGTGTCCGAAACGCGCACGATTTCGCATTTGCTGCATCCGCCGCTGCTGGATGAAGTTGGCCTGGCATCGGCGGCTCGCTGGTTCGTGGAGGGCTTCGCCAAGCGCAGTGGGGTTGAAGTGACGACGGACATTCCGGATGAACCTGGGCGCTTGCCGCGTCCCGCTGAACTCGTTTTGTTCCGCGTGCTGCAGGAATCGCTGACCAACATTCATCGCCATTCGAAGAGTTTGCGGGCGGAGGTGTCGCTGCACTCCACACCTACGAACGTGATCTTGCAGGTGCGTGATTATGGCAAAGGCATACCGCGGGAGATGCTGGCGAATTTTCTCGGGACTGGAACGGATGTTGGCGTGGGGCTGGCGGGCATGCGCGAACGGGTGCGCGAGCAGGGTGGGCGATTCGACATCCAGTCGGATAAGACGGGAACCACGATCACGGTGACCATGCCGATCGTGGCTGCTAAAAGCAAGGGGAGTAAACTGGCGTCTGCGGCTTCCGCGGACTAGGCGCTTATAGTCAGATCGGTTTTGATGGAATTTGAAAAAGATCTGAAGTAATGAAGTAAAGAGGTAATGAAGGAAATCCGGAGGCGCGGTTCGGAACAAACCGGCACGAAGTTTTTAAGCAGGAAAAGCAAGGAAAACTTCAAAGCAGAAGAAGAATGGTCGGGACGACTGGATTTGAACCAGCGACCTCACGCACCCCAAGCGTGCGCGCTACCAGGCTGCGCTACGTCCCGACCGGGGTAAAACATCGACGACTACCGGAACTAACTTCAAGTGCTGCGGTGCAAGTTACGGCTTCAAGGCTATCACCGGCGTTCGAGAAGCGTCAAGAAAGCGCGGAGGGTGTCGCGCAGGTCTAACAGCATCTTGCGGCTGAGGAGCTCGCCGGCGTTTTCGGGGTGTCCGCCGTGAGCGCTGTAGCTCCCGCCTAAGGTTGCCGAAGCGGTCGCGTGGGCGGAACGTGCTGAGGGTTCCACGCTGATCGCGCCGTTGGTTTCGCGCAGGTGGCGGCGGGCGCCAGCGATGGTGAAACCTTCGTCGTACAGCAGACGCTTAATCTTGAAGACCATATCCACGTCTTGCTGACGGTACATGCGATGGCCGCTGGGACTTTTTACCGGCTCGAGCATGGGGAATTCGGTTTCCCAGTAGCGCAAGACGAAAGGTTTCAGTTCGGACAGGCGGCTGACTTCGCCGATGCGATAGAGGCGGTCGTCGGTGGTGGTTTGCGTGGCGGTTCCGATGCTGGTCATCTTCTCTCTCGACTCATTTGGGTCGGTCGCTCGTTTTTTCGAGTGTGCCGTGCGGGGGACCTCTTCATCCTAGGCCAAATTTTCGTAGTGTCAACGCGGGTGTGGGGCATGTTACACCGTGGGACGCGCTGAAGCGCGCCCCTACAAAATTCAAGACTCGAAACTCTACTCGTCATCATTATCGTTGCGAGGGGCGCCTGGGCGGGGTTCGCGTTTGCGTAGGCGTTGGACGAAGCGGATGGGGGCGCCAGGGAAGGGCCATTTGGCGCGGAGTCGGTTTTCGAGGAAGCGCTCGTAGCTGAAGTGCAGTGGAGTTTTCTGGTTGGTGAAAATGAGGAAGGTGGGTGGCGCGGTTTTTGCCTGGGTCATGTAGTAGATGCGGACGGGGCGGGCTTTTGGCGTGGTGCCGCGCTGCAGGTCGACCTCTTCCTTGAGCCAGCGGTTAAGTTCCGGCGTGGAGATTCGCTTTTTGCGGGCGGCGGCGACGTCGTCGATCAGCGGGAAGAGTTTGTTGGCGCGGTCTCCGGTTTTGGCGGAGAGGAAGACGATGGGGGCGTAGCTTAGGAATTTCAGTTTGTCGCGGACCATGCGTTCGTAGTCGTAGAGGAGGCGGCTTTTGTCCAGGTCGCCAAACGCGTGGACTCCCGCGGTTGCTCCGGCGCCGGCTTCGCCGCTAGCGCCGTGATTGGCCCCACGATTCAGTTGGCCGCGGGCTTGCGTCCTGGACTGCATCCTTGATTCGGCGATTGTTCGGGCGCTGATTCTCGCGTTAGCTCGGGCGCCGGCTCGGGGCCTTTGCGTTGCGCGAGCGGCCAGCTTGGCTTTGCCCTTGGTGGTGCCGGCGTCGCGCTCGGAGACTTTGCGGGCGGCTTCGGTGGCCAGGTCCCACTTGTTCATCACGATGATTACGCTTCGCCCGGATTCTTCGGCGTAGCTGGCGATCTGCGCGTCGCCCTGGGTTACGCCTTGCTCGCCGTCGACGATGAGGAGCGCGACGTCGCAGCGCTCCAGGCCACGGCGGGCCATGACGACGCTGAGTTTTTCTGCTACGAGCGTGGTCTTTCCTTTGCGGCGAATGCCGGCGGTGTCGACAAAGCGGTAGAGATGACCGTCGTGAGTGACTTCGGTGTCTACCGTGTCCATGGTGGTGCCGGGGACTGGGGAGACGATGGAGCGGTCTTCGCCGACCATGCGATTTAGGAGCGTGGATTTGCCGACGTTGGGGCGGCCGATGATGGCGACCTCGACGGCGTCGGGTGGCTTTTCATCGTCGGTGGCTTGCACGTCGTTTTCGGTTTCGACCAGCGCCGCATCGAGTAGATCGTCAACGCCGGTGCCGTGCTCGGCGGCGATGGGGAATACGGGTACGCCGATGCGATGGAACGCGGCGGTGTTGTTTTCCTGGGTGATGGCGTCCACTTTGTTTGCGGCAATCACGAAGGGCTTGCCGGTTGTGCGCAGGAGGCGCGCGAGCTCCTCGTCCATTGGGGTAAGACCAACCTGGCTGTCCACTACCAGGACAAGGAGCGCGGCTTTGCGGATGGCGATGTGGGCTTGGCGCAGAATCTCTTGCGGGATGAGCGCTTTATCGTCGGGGACGATGCCGCCGGTGTCGACGATCTCCAGGTTGCGGCCGCGCCATTCGGCTTTGCCGTAGATGCGATCGCGGGTGATGCCGGGTTCATTGGTAACGATCGAGCGGCGGGTGCCGGTGAGGCGATTGAACAACGTAGACTTGCCCACATTGGGACGTCCGACGATAACGAGCGATGGGAGTTTTTCCGACATGTTTTGTGTTGTAAAGACGTTAGCACGTTTGCAGGTTGGACGTGATACGTTCGGGCGTCCCCAGGAAGTCGGCACGTTCTAACAGGCCGGTAGACGCGGTACAATTCGAGGAGAGAGTGCTCTCACCTTATTCTTGTATCTGGTCCCCGAGCACGTTTTGGGAGGATGGCTGTGCCGGAGTTACGAAAAGATCCAATAACGGGTCGATGGGTGATTATCTCGACCGAACGAGGGCGGCGGCCCATGGATTTTCTACGCGAGACGGTGATGCCGATGGCGCTCGGGCAGAAGAATTGCCCGTTCTGTCCCGGAAGCGAAGGCAAAACGCCGCCGGAGATTTTGGTCTATGGACGCAACGGTGGTGGCGCTAACACCTCCGGGTGGAGCATTCGCGTGGTGCCGAATCGTTTCCCGGCGCTGGGAATCGAAGGCGAGCTGGACCGCGAAGGGGAAGGCTTGTTCGACAAGATGAACGGCGTGGGCGCGCACGAGGTGATCGTGGAGACGCCGGATCATTCGGCGTCGCTGGCGCGCCTGCCGGAGCGCGCGGTGGAAGACGTTTTGTGGGCGTACCGCGATCGCATGCTGGATCTGAAGAATGACAAGCGCTTCCGCTACGTTTTGATTTTCAAAAATCATGGCGAGGCAGCGGGAGCGTCGATCGAGCATCCGCATTCTCAGCTGATTGCACTGCCGATTGTGCCGCGCCGAGTGCGGGAGGAAGTGGATAACTGCTGGCACTACTACGATGAAAAAGAGCGGTGCATTTTCTGCGACATCATCCGGCAGGAGCGGGACACCGGGGAGCGGGTGGTCGGGGAGAATGAGCATTTCATTACGATCACGCCGTATGCTTCGCGGTTTCCCTTTGAGATGTGGCTGCTGCCGAAGGCACATGGGTCGGCGTATGAGAACAACCAGAGTTCGATCTACGCGAGCTTGGCAAAAATGTTGAAAGATGCGCTGATGCGGCTGGATGCGGCGCTGGACAAACCGGCATTCAATTTTATGATTCATACGTCGCCGATCGGGGAAGAGATCAACGATCACTATCATTGGCACATCGAGATCATCCCGAAACTCACGAAGGTGGCGGGATTCGAGTGGGGAACGGGATTTTACATTAACCCTACACCGCCGGAAGAAGCGGCGCGATTTTTGCGCGAGGCCAGAGTGTCGTCGCCGATCGAAAAGAAATGAGCTCGTGGGACATGTCCCGCGATTTCTAACCCACAGCTCTATCCGGTGTTCTAAGCTGCTCAGAGAGTTTGTTATACTGGATCGTTTGGCGCGGTACCCAAGCGGCCCAAGGGAGAGGTCTGCAAAACCTCCATTCGTGGGTTCGAATCCCACCCGCGCCTCCAGATTTCTCGTTTTAAATCAATGTATTACAACTTCCTTCTCTTTCCCGTTCTCCCCAACTTGGGAACATTTGGGAACAACTGGAAAAAGAACTGCTTCCAGACTCTCGATGGCACGCCGGTGTGTCTCCGGAATCGCATTGGTGTAGATGTTCAGCGTGGTCTGGATACTAGCGTGCCCCAATTGCTGCTGCGCAATTTTGGCCGGTATGCCGATGTCGTGAAGGGTGGAAGCGTGTATGTGACGAAGTTGGTGCCACGTCACCCTGTCCTTCGCCAAAATCCAGAATCGGTTTGAAATGGATAGCATGCGGACGGGCCTGTAACATTGTTACGGGGCGAGATTTACTGACATTCACGCCCAATAGAGCACGGATGGAGTTTTTGCGTACCACAGTAGGCCTAAACAATTCGGATGGTTGCAGGCCCCGGCAACCAAAAGTTTTTCAGGGAACAACTCTTGAAAGTTCGAGAACTGAGAATCCAGCTGACTCTGCGGCCTTGGCCAATCGCTGGTCCCCGCAGATGAAACTCCTCCTGGACGGACGGTGTTCGCACCAGATCAAGGATGCGGCAAGTTGCAGGCTATGGGCCGCCCGTAAGGCATGCTTATCCAACAACTGCGTCGCCAAATCACGAACCTGATCGTCGGGAAGAATTTCCCTCCACCCACGGTTTAGGAAGCGCAGGCGTGCCACCGCACCTTGTTTGTCGAGATCGGTTATCTCCTTATCGCGATGGAGGCGGCAAATAGCACTGTGAACTTCTACGAGGCTTCCCCACCAAACCGCGGGCGCAAATCTCCTCAGATGGGACTGAACGTGACGACTCGCGGCTTCGTGAACACACAAGGGAACTAGCGCGCTCGCATCCCAAAACGCCGTCGTTTTCTTCACAGTTCTTCTTCTCTGTCAGCGAGAACGGCTTGAATCGCCTTGTTCCCTGTAACCCTTCCCGTTGGAATCTTCAAGAGCTCCTTTACATTGAGGCGCATCTTGGGGAGACGCAGTTTCCCCGCCGCAACCAGCACGAGTTCCTGGTCGTCGGCACCTTCCGCCGAAAACGGAACTAGTTTGGCCACCGGGAGATTACGGTCTCGGATCACCACTTCTTCGCCTCCTTTGGCGAATGTAAGGTACTTGCTCAGGCGATTCTTCAGTTCCGCCACATTCACACTCCGCATTGCGCTGCTCCTTCCTCATGGCTATTATAGCCATGAATGGAGCCCAATTGGAAGAGCTCGATAGTTGCAAGATTTTTTAGAGAGAATCCTGGAAACGCAGGAACATGAGAATAGCCGCGTAATTACCTTTGTTGGTGGGCCTGGTCGGCCATGCCATCAGGGGCTTTTGGCCGTGTCTTGGTGAATCGGGAAGTCATCTCGCAGTACTTGAGCATTGGACTGCAGTTGTCATTCGCCAAAACTCTCAAGGCCTGTCATTCGCCAAAACTCCCGCAAGGGCATAATTCTCGTCCTGTAACAATGTTACAGGCCCGTCCGCATGCTATTCATTTCAAACGTATTCTGAATTTTGGCGAGGGACAACCTTACGGGATCTCTCGAGGCCAGACGATCTGAACGGTCGAGTTAGAGCGAATATGACCGATAAGGATACGCTGGCGAGACGACACCTCGAGGCAGGTTGGGCGGACCGGGCGACACTCACCGCCTGTCAGAAAGGCGCTCGGCTTAAACTGTCGAGGACGAGCTTCTAAGAACTTGAAGCCGCCGGCTTCGCCGACCCACGTTGTGTTTTGACGATCTCACTTACGAGAAACAGGTCCGTGAGCAAAGCGCGAAGATGGATGGAGGCATTCAGATTGTCGATCAATTGAGAGCTGATGGTAGTTTGCGCCAGAACCAACTCCACGGCGGCGAGCGAATTGTTCGCGTCGCGATCCAGTACCGCAAAGAATGCCTGGTATTTTTTCGCCGGTTCGAGGCGTTCCTGTTTCACTGCCGTTGCACAGCTCTCTGCTAGGCCGGACATCGCCTTCACGACACGGGCCAGGTATTCGCGGAGCTGTCCGCCGGACTGGCTGCCTTCGTCGCTGGGAAGCCCTTGAGCCGCGTAGGCCAGCATGAACTCGTAGCATTCCTCGATGGTGTTGCAGCGCTCCCAGATATCAGCCAGCATCTCTTACTCCCTCCGGTTTCACGTTCCCGGATGCCGGTGAGGACGGGGGAGTGGCGACGGGCCATCGCCGCGGATCGTGTTCTTCCAGATAGAAACCCCGGCTCATCCAACCGAAGATCATCGACTTGGTAATGGCACGCTTCTCCGGCCGAATACCAAAGTAGATATGCACCATGATCAATGCAATCAGTCCGACGCCCGCCAGCCCGTGCAACACGTACATCATGCCCCAGGTCATATCGCCGAACAGATACGGATTGCGGGGAAAGAAAATCGTGCGCACGCGAAACATCATGAACACGCCGGTCACGATTGCGGACAGACCCGCGGCGATGATGGCGCCGTGGTAGAGCTTGTTCTCGAGGGGATACTTGGCGAATTTGTCCGGTGGTGGCGCAGGCTTTCCCATGAAACGCAGAATTCTTCTCCCTGCGTCGCGCGCGTCAATCCTGTCAGGCCAGATGGCCCAGAAGTCCAAGAAGAAGGAGGCGTGAATGATATGAAAGAGTATGGAGAAGGTGAGAACGGTCCCTGCAATCCAGTGATAGGTAACCCAGTCGAACTGAATGCCTACCTTCGGGAGGAAGGCGGTGAGCAGCAGCGTGAACATGGAGGCGGCCATGATCCAGTGGAACAGCCGCGCGGTCAGCGAGTGTCTGGGTACGTGCTCCGGTATGCGCGCTGCGATCAGCGGTGAGCCACTGCTCGCGAACTCCTTCGCTCTGGCGAAATATCGCAGATAGGTAGCGTGAACGATGAAAAAGAGAAATCCTGCGATGACCGCCACCCATATCAAGAACCAAGCGATATGGATGGGAATGTTTTGCCCCCACGGGCTCTTCGCCCACTCTAGGAAGTCCACATAGCCTCCTCCACACCGCCGATTGCACGCTTCACCAGATTTCTCATCAGAGGGATCTTGTAAGCGTTGAATTGAAGCGCAACCGCACCTTGGACCGCCAGTTTCCCAGCTGTCTCTCCGGTCGCTGCATTTGCTGGTTTGCCGCGAACTGCGTCTTCGACGGCCGTTAGGCGCAGAGGCCGTGCAGCTGCGCCGTTCACCGCTATGCGGATTTGCTGGATCACGCCGTTCGATACCACCATTGCGGAGGCCACGTTCAGCAGTGGGAAGTCCCACACGTTCCGGTCTCGCACCTTCTCGAAATAGAACTGCGCGCCGGCCCACGCGGAGGGGATGCGAATAGCCGTTAGAAGCTCCCCGGGTTTCAAGACATGCAAACTTGTGATGTCGATGTCAGGACCGACGAAGTAGTTCTCGGCATCGATCACGCGCTCACCCTTGGGTGTACCGATCACGAATTTGGCATCGACCGCGATGAGCGCTGGGGCGGTGTCCGAGGGATTCACGGCCACGCATCGTTCCGCATGAAGGATTGCGTGCTCGCGGTTGCGGCCCTCAGGGGTGTCGGCGTAACAGATATTTCCCCCAGCACGGTAACAGGGCCAACCTGCACGATAGTACCAACAGCGAGCATCCTGAGAGACATTGCCACCGATCGTGCCCTGGTTGCGGATCTGCGGCGAGGCTACCAATTCCGCGCTCTCCGCCAGTAGCTTGTATTTCTCTCTGATGACGGGATGCTGAACTACTTCTGTGAGCGTGGTCATCGCTCCGATTTCGATGCCGTCGGAAGTGGCGCGCACTCCCTTCAGTTCTGCGATCCCGCTCAAATCGACCACTACCTTGGGCTTCTTGATGCGGTCCTTGAGCCAATCAAAGCTGTCCATGCCCCCAGCCAGCGCCCATGCATCGCGTCCCTGCTGCTCGAGCAACTTTTGCGCATCAGCAATTGAGCTTGGCTGCAGCAGCTCAAACGCCGGCATAACGTCTCGGATTACGGCCATGGACTCTCCTTTCGCGTCTCCACTAAATGTGTGCCATCAGGGGATGCTGCATGGGCCGTCCAGCTTCCAGCGAAGTCAAGATGGTGTCGGCGTTGACGGGTGCCCGGCGGAAAATGTCATCTCCCAATGCGTCCGAAAGTGCGTTCAGGATCGAAGCACAGCCGCCACCGACCGGAGGCTCGCCGACGCCTCGCGCGCCTACCGGAGTTTCCGGATCGGGGATATCCACCGCCGCCCATTGCATGTTCACTGGAACATCGAGAATTGTCGGAGGCTTGTTCTGATAGAAGCGCGTCGAAAGCATGGCGCCGTAGTGCGGGTCATACACCCACTTCTGACCGATCGCGTGGCCTATCCCCAAGACCGAGCGGCCAAGCACTTGGCCGCCAAGCGCGCGCGGATGAATCACCGAGCCGACGTCAGCGTACGCGAGAAAATCCACGATGTAGTATTTTCCTGTTTCGATATCGACCTCGACTTCGGCGAAGCTCGCCACGTAGGAATAGGTTTGGCCGTCACGCGGATAGTTGTCCTTCGCAGCCACTACCAGACCTTGCCCAGCCAGGGCTGCCATCGACGCCTTTGTCAATTTGTTCAGATCAACCGACGGTTCATGGCCGTCGTAGATGCCACCTAGTTGAATTGCTTTCGCCGCAGCCTGGGCCAACGTTATGCTCGCTCCGCCGCCCTTGCGGAAGACGCGCTCGTTGGCGACCTCGTAGTTTTCCGGCTTGCCACCGAGACTTTTGGCTGCGATCTCCTGTAGCTTTCTCTTCGCATCCATTGCCGTTGCGTAAGCAGCGCGCGTCATCGCGTGTGTCGTCTGGCTGCCACCGGAGACACATGTGAAAGGCAAGTTCTTCGTCGTGTCGCCCCAGGTGATATCGCACTTCTCCCACGGAACCCCCAGGACCTCAGCACCAGCGCGATGCACATCCATCACCGACTCCGTACCTAGATTGCCGATCCCGGAATGGAATCGGACACGCCCTTCCGGAGTGATGACGAGCAGTCCATCGAAACCGACCGTGCCACCCGCGTAACAACTCAGCGCAACGCCAACTCCGCGAACCTTTGTGCCGCGTCGCTTCGGAGTGCGCGCTACCCGCTCGTTCCATTTGAACTGTTCCGCGCCGCGGTCGAGCGCTTCCTTGAGGAATGCGCTTGTGGCGTGAGGCCGCTTGCCGTCGCTGGGCATCACTGGACCGACCGGTGCCTTGCCCTCCGGACAGTTGATGCGGCGGATGGCCACTTGATCCAAGCCGAGCTTCCGCGCGGCTTTTGCGATGAGCGGCTCCATGATCGCAATGCCCTGCATTCCGCCCGGCGAACTTTGTGCGCTGCGTGGAGGCGTATTCGTCAGGATCGTCGCTCCACGCCAGCGCATCGCTTCGCACTGGTAGAGCAAAGAAACGATGCGGCCCGAGGAAGGAACATCGCCATTGGCGTCATAGGGACCATTGTTGGAAATAACAAACATGTCCAATGCGAGAACTCTTCCGTCTTTCGAGAAACCGGCTTTCATTCGGCCCATAAGGCTCGGCCGCGCGCGCCCGATGAACGTTTCCTCTTCTCGGCTAATGCGCATCATCACAGGAGCATTAACTTTTTTGGAAAGGAGCGCGGGAATGATCAATGTCACGCCTGCCGTGACTTTGCTGCCGAAACCTCCACCAGTGTACTCACTAATTAAAACCACGTTGCCCGGATCGGTGTTCAACCATCTCGCGATTGCCGGCACCGTCTGGGCGGTACTCTGCGTACCCGTGTAGACGTGGACTTTGCCGTTCTGCCAGTACGCCATTGCGGTGCGGGTTTCGAGCGTCTGGTGACTGGTGTCTGGCGTAACAAATGTTTCGTCCAAGACGAGCGCGGCAGTCTTGAAGGCTGCGTCCAGGTCGCCATAGGACCATTCGCCGGGCGTCTTGCCCATCGGCAATTGACCTTCCTTCGCGGCGGCGAAATCCTCCTTCGTCCATTTAAGTTCGCCAATCGCAGGAGGACTTGGTGGCGGCCCGCCCCCTGCAGCTGCTGAGGCTGAAGTCTGGACCCAGATGTTTCCTTCCAGTCTTGGGTTTGGCCCGCCTGGCCGTAGGGTTTCGAGTGGATCAATGACAAACGGAAGCGGTTCGAAATCGATCCGGATTTTTTCAATCGCTTCCGCGGCAGTGAATTCGTCAACAGCGGCCACAGCGAGAATAGGCTCGCCCTGATATAGCGGTTCCATCGTGAGTGCGCGCTCGCTCTTCGGATTAGCTTTGATTACTGTGCCGTTGTCGGTAAGGCTATCGCCCGGCGGCGGAAGCTCATCTGCCACAAGAATCGCCTTCACGCCGGGCATAGCCAGCGCCGCGCGCGTATCGAGGTGCTTGACACGGGCGTGAGGCAGGGGACTAAGCAGCAGCTTGCAAAAGAGCATTCCGTCCGCGTGGTAGTCTTCCGCGTACTTCGCCAGTCCCGTTACCTTCGCGTATAGGTCCGGTGTTGGATAATCCTTGCCGATGAGTTTGTGTCCGACGCCATACACGCGTTCGGGGACCTTTGCCGATTCTCTTTTCACGGATTTCTCAGACATTGCTGCTGGCCCTCCGCATATTTTCCGCGCCGCGCATCAGTGCGGTAAGAATCTTGTCGTAGTCCTGACAACGGCACAGGTTTCCAGAAACGCCGTGCGCCAGTTCGCTGCGCGTGGGATTTGGATTTGTTTTCAGGAATCCTACCGAGGCCATGATGAAGCCGGGCATGCAGAATGCGCACTGGAAGCCCTGTTCATCGATGACGCCTTGCTGGACCGGATGCAGCTTTCCCTCGGGGCTTGCCAGTCCTTCGATGGTCACAACCTTCCGATCGCGCACGGTGTGTGTCAGGACGGAGCAGGCGTAGAGCGGCACGCCGTCGATAAGAACAGTGCAGGAGCCACACTCGGCCCGGTCGCACCCCAGCTTCGTCCCCGTGAGCCCCAGTTTGTGGCGCAGTGTCCAGGCCAGGGTTTCTTGTCGCATAACGTCCGCTCGCCGCAGCTGGCCGTTCACGTTGATGGTGATGAGCCGTTCACCCGTGCCGCGACCAGACTGGCCGAGCAATGTGGAAGCGCGGAACAGATAGCTTGCGGACGAGACTGCGACGCCGCCTACAATCACACCTTTTATTAGGTCACGCCTGGAGAGCTGGTTGGACCGAGGCTCAGTCATCTCTTTACTGTCGATGTCTTTCATCTGCGGCTTCCTCCCCTAAGATCCGCGTGGATTCGTGGCACGGACTGCAAAGGGCTCCCCTGATCGAAAAGACGCGCGCGGTTCGAAGATTCGCCTTGAACAGACAACCGTCCAGGGTCGCCATTTCGTTGGATGACGCGCCGGATCAAAATGGGTACTGTCGAGTCGCATGCTGCACCGAGATCCAGTGCTCTGCCGCAAACTCGTGGATCACACCCTATCCCGAGAAACACTCGCGACCAACGGATATAATCTGTCTAGATGATCCCTCCTTCTTACAAACCGCGAAAGAAGTTCATGGAGCTGGCGGTCTCCGAGGCCAAACGCGCCGGTGCCCGAGGCGACTATCCCATTGGCGCGGTCATCACACGCCTTACTTGCAGACACGAAGTGGTTATTGCCAGCGCCGGTAACCGGGTAAAAACTTCGGGATCAAGCATAAAACACGTAGAGTTGGAAACGCTCAAATACGTATCAAGCGGCTACGGCCGCTACCTATCCGCCTTCGTCCTGTACTCCACGCACGAGCCCTGTGCCATGTGCGCCGGTGCCTGCGTGTGGTCTAGAATTGGCGCGGTCGTCTACGGCGTTTCTCAAGAAGACATTGCCGCTTATGGCCGCAAGCGCGGTACGGCAGACTACAAATGGCGAGCTTGTCTGATCCCCTGCCGGCTCGTCTTCGAGAAGGGCAATCACCTCATCCCTGTCACCGGCGGTTTTCTCCGACAAGAATGCCAAAAACTTTTCAGTTACGGAACTGCAAATCGGTAACTGATGTGAATCGGATTACTTCAGATCGAAGAAGGGTCGCTCTACCCCGCTCTACAGCGTCTTTTAAAGGACGAGTTGGTCAAAGCCGAGTGGGGCGTCTCCTCCACCAACCGCCGCGTTCGGACCTACAAGCTGACAGCAGCAGGAACGAAGCACCCTGAAGGTGAGGTTTCGAACTTTGAAAGAATGCTTGAGGGGATTGCGCGTGTCTTAGCGCCGGGTGAATCATGAAATGGATGAAGCAACTGTTTTCGCGCTGCCGACGTTACAGCGATCTCTCGGAAGAGATTCAGGAGCACCTCAAAGAAAAAACCGAGGAGTTGGTCGCGTGCGGAATGTCCAGGAAGGAGGTAAGCGACCGCTGCTCGCCGCGAGTTTAGGAATGTGACACTGACTGACACCGAGGGTGTCGAAATCGCACCGTTCTGGAAAGCGGCCTCTTGGCCGCAGCGATGGGGCTTTACGGTCGTTCCGTGTATTTACCGTGTACCTCGGTGGGGCGTTTGTGCAGTTTTCTTCATTTCGGTGTTTCGTAGAATCAATAACTTACACAACGCCAATTCGTCCTAGGAGTTGAATTCTGGAGGTCCACGGGAGAAAGAAATCGAGCAAGTCCTTCATTTTCAAATAGCAAAATTGGTGCCTGGGATGGGAGTGAAGCCACAGGGAAGGTATCTTGCCGGAGCCGAATCGATGAGTCGAGCCCCTTACTGGCTGCATGGACTACGTTGGGGCCAGCGTATGAATAACGCCGCCGCTATGGACGTCATGGTCGGAGCCCTGACGGACCCGTTCGCGGAGACGCACGTGGGGATTACCGCGGAGAATGTCGCGCGGCAGTGGAACATCTCCCGCGAGGATCAGGACGCACTGGCCGTGGAAAGCCATAGACGCGCGGCTTGATGTGGCGGGACTGGAACCGCGGCAAGGATCAAATCCAGATTTCGCGTTCAGTGTGGCACGCCATCGAAGGTACGCCCAAGACGGAGCAAAGCGTGAGACTGCTTGCCGTAAGTGCGGAGCTTCGGGACGTGTTGCTACCCCTCTGGAAGAAACAGAACTCGCCGCTTGACGGTTACATACTGGCCGGCCCAAGAAGGAACAAACCGGTCATCCTCGATAACCTGGCGAAGCGCACCATCCGCGCAAGGCTGGAGGAGGTGAACCGGAAAGAGAAATCGAATCTGGCTTGGCCGGGCTGGTATTCGCTCCGTCGGTTCCATGGCACTGCGGTTCGCGCCAAGTCCAATCTTGAGACCACGTCCCGGGCCTTGGGCAACTCCCGAGGGGTTGCCGACCGGCATTATGTGAGACCGTCCGAGGTCCTGCCAGACGTCAGAAAAGCCGTCAATGACGCAGTTTCTGGCTTGACGGATGTGCAACGTGCGTGCAACTAATCCGACCGAGGAAGTCTGTAAGTGGTTGATAATATGGTGGGCGACAAAGGACTTGAACCTTTGACCTCTCCCGTGTGAGGGGAGCGCTCTAACCAACTGAGCTAGTCGCCCGTACTATTTCGCTGGAAACCG
>Ga0185299_10002403_pt1 | contig 29044 bp, 21 predicted proteins | sample PaiPotPPA55metaG_FD_128002 | JGI IMG/M metagenome (GOLD analysis project Ga0185299, IMG submission 128002) | Iron sulfur acid spring bacterial and archeal communities from Banff, Canada, to study Microbial Dark Matter (Phase II) - Paint Pots PPA... ...
GGATTTCGATCTGCAAGGCAACCTGCGCCTGGCTTCGCGCTCGGCCGAGAACGGCGACACGGAAATCCTGCGCGTCGATTCCGACAAATTCACTCAGATTTATTCCTGCAACGTCTTTGAGTCCTGCAGCACACTCCGCTTCCAGAAAGACGGGAAGCGGGCCTACATGGACACCAACAAGGGCGCCGATATGGACCTGAGCGCCTTGATGCTGTTCGATCCGGCAACCGGAAAGACCGAGATGGTTGAATCCGATCCACTCAAGAAAGTGGATTTCGGCGGGGCAGTCTTCTCCGAGGCGACCGACGAATTGGCGATGACCACTTACGACGACGACCGCGTGCGCCGCTACTTCAAAGACAAAAGCTTTGAGGCCGACTTCAAATGGCTCACGAGCAAGTTGCCCGGCAAGGAAGTCAGCCGGACGTCGTCAACGCTCAACGAGCAGCTCTGGCTGGTGAACGCCAATAGCGACACCGAGCCGGGCGAAACCTATCTCTTTGACCGAAAGACCCACAACCTCACGCTGCAGTACAGGGTGCGCGAAAAACTTCCCCGCGAATCTCTTGCGCACATGACGCCGGTCAGCTACAAGTCATCCGATGGGCTGGAGATCCCGGCCTACCTCACCCTGCCCAAAGGCATTCCGGGCAAGAACCTGCCCACGATCATGTTCCCCCACGGCGGACCATGGGGCCGTGACTTCTGGGGCTACAACGGATACGCGCAGTTCTTTGCCAATCGCGGCTACGCCGTGTTGAGCATGAACTTCCGCGGCTCGACCGGATACGGCAAGAAATTTCTCGATGCCGGCAACAAACAATGGGGCCTCAAGATGCAGGACGACGTCACCTGGGGCGTGAAGTACCTGGTCGCTGAAGGCATTGCCGATCCCAAGCGGGTAGGCATCTTCGGCGGCAGCTACGGCGGCTATGCCACGCTGGCTGGCGTCACTGTTACACCCGATCTCTACGCCGCAGCGGTCGAGCTGTTCGGTCCGTCGAACCTGATCACGCTCATGGAATCAATCCCGCCATACTGGGAGGCCGGCCGCCAGATGTTTTACCAACGCATGGGCAATCCGACGACGCCGGAAGGCAAAGCTCTGCTGATCGCGGCCTCTCCGCTCACCTCTGCCGGCAAGATCAAGACGCCGCTGATGATTGCGCAAGGCGCCAATGACGCCCGAGTCAACCATGCTGAGTCGGAGCAGATTGTGATCGCTTTGCGCGACCGCGGCTTCCCTGTCGAATACTTGCTGATTCCCGACGAGGGCCATGGCTTTGCCCGTCCCGTAAACAATATGGCCTCGGTGATGGCTACGGAGAAATTCTTCGCGCAGTATCTCGGCGGACGTTACCAGGAAGGCGGAACGCCGGAAGTAGTGGCCCGTCTGAAGGAGATCACAGTCGATCCTAAGACCGTGGTGCTGGCCAAGAAAGTGGACGCGAGTTCGGTAAGCGCGCCCAAGCCGGCCATGGACCTGCAACCTGGCACGTACAAGTATCAGGCGAAAATTGAAGCCGGCGGCCAGCAGATGTCGCTTACCATATCGACCACCATCGCGGAAGACAGCGGCGCCTGGACCGCCACCGATGTGATGGAGACGCCGAACGGAACGGCAACTGAAATATCAACCCTGGAAAAAGGAACGTTGATCGAGCGCAAGCTCAATCTGAAACAGGGACCGGTCGCGGTCGACCTGAACTTCGCCGGAGACAAGGCGCTCGGCAATATGAACATGAACGGAAAGGACCAGCCCATTTCAGTCGATCTGGGCGGACCGCTGTTTGCCGATGCCGCCGCCTCGAAACAATCTATCTCGTGCCTGCCGCTGACCGAAGGCTACAGCACCACATTCCGGAACTTTGACGTTCAAAAACAAAAGGTGAAGCTGATGCAGCTGAAAGTTTCCGGCATCGACAAAGTGACGGTTCCGGCCGGAACTTTTGACGCCTACAAAGTGGAGATATCCTCGGCCGATGGCGGCGACGACAAGGAAACGATTTGGATAGCCCGCGATTCCCACAAAGCAGTCAAGGAATCCGCGGTGCTGACCTCGATGGGCGGAGCCACACTGACACAGGAGTTGGTGCCGTAAGCATCGAGCGGCGGGAGGGCATACATGGATTTTCACTCTTTTCGATTCCCCGGTGAAAACGATTCCTACCGCCACGCCCGCAACGATTTGCTGCAGGCAGAAATCGACCTGAGACGTCAAGTGGAAAAAGTTGCCGCTCTGCGCCGCCAACTCCCCTTGAGTGGCGAAATCCCAGAAGACTACGTCTTCGATGAAGGCTCAGCCGATCTCAGCGACTCGCGAACCATCCGTCAAGTCGCCCTCTCGCAACTACTTCAACCGGGCAAGGACACGCTTGCTGTCTACAGCTTCATGTTTGGACCGAAGATGAAGGCCCCCTGTCCGATGTGCACTTCCATCATCGACGGACTCAACGCCACAGCAGTCAATGCCGGCCAGCGCCTGAATCTGGCGGTTGTGGCAAAGTCTCCGCTGCAGAGACTTCGAACCTTCGCGCGCGAGCGCGGATGGAACCGCTTACGTTTGCTCTCTTCCGCCGCGAACAATTACAACCGCGACTACTACGGCGAGGATGCGGAAGAGGGCCAGCAGCCCTCGCTCAATATCTTCGTTCGCCGTAACGGGAAGATTCACCACTTCTGGCATTCCGAGCTGGTATTGGTTCCGTCTGATCCAGGTCAGAACCAGCGCCACGCCGACATGATCTGGCCGCTGTGGAACCTGCTGGACTTCACTCCTGAAGGCCGGGGCACGGACTGGTATCCAAGGCTGACCTACCCCTAAACTCGCTTTTGACAGTCGCCGATTCTGGCCTGAGAATGGCCGCTAGGTGATCCATGATTTGCCATCGCCTTATTCCTTCATCGCTTGCAGTATTTCTGCTGACCCTCACTGCCGCAGCGCAGCAGGCGCCTGCGGCGCGTGTAATCGACCTGAAGGCGTCCGACGGTACGATTCTCAAAGCAACCTACTTCGTCGCAGCCAAGTCCGGCCCCGGCGTTCTGCTGCTGCACCAGTGCAACCGCCAACGCAAGGTATGGGACGACCTGGCCGGGCAGTTGGCGGCAGCCGGGATCAACGTCCTCACCTTCGATCTGCGCGGCTTCGGCGAAAGCGGTGGCGCGCGATTTGACAAGTTGACGCCGCAGGAAAACGCACAACAGGCGGAGAAATGGCCTGGCGACATTCACACCGCCTTTCACTATCTGCTCTCGCAGCCAGGCGTGACGCGCGATGTGATCGGCGTGGGCGGGGCGAGTTGTGGCGTCAACAATTCCATCCAGACCGCGCTCCGTCATCCGGCAGAGGTTAAGTCATTGGTACTGTTGTCGGGCGGGACTGACCTGGCCGGGCGCCGGTTTCTCCACCAGGAGTCGCAACCGCCTGCACTCTTCGCGATGGCCGACGACGACGAATTCCGCCCCACGGTGGAGGTCGTGCCCTGGCTCTTCAGTGTCGACTCCAATCCCGGCAAGAAGTTCGTGCACTACGCCAAAGGCGGACATGGCGCCGACATGTTCGCGGTTCACCCTGAATTGCGGGCTGTGATCGTGGATTGGTACGTGACCACCCTGATTACGACGCCAGGCCGGGCGCCGGCTGAAAAGAACAGCGATCCGGCTTTGCCCTCGGCGGAAATCCTGAATCAAATCGAGATGCCCGGCGGAGTGGAAAAAACCGCTCAGAAGCTGGCAGAGGCGCGCCGCAGCGATCCTAAGGCAGTAATTTTTTCGGAGACGATCGTGAACTTAATGGGCTACGAGCATCTTCGAGCGGGCGACACTAAAGCTGCAGTGGAGATCATGAAGCTCAATGTCACCGCGTTTCCGGAATCGCCCAACACCTACGACAGTCTCTCCGACGCGTACCTGGCGGACGGTCAAAAGGAATTGGCGCGGCAGAACGCCAAGAAGGCAATCGAGTTCCTGGCGAACGACACCACTGATGAGCCGGCGCGCCGCGATGCAATTCGCGACAGCGCCCAACAGAAACTCAAGCAGTTAGGCGAAGCGCAGCCATAAGCTCACGGCTGCAACTTGCAGAGCGAAATAATGTCGTTGGCAATCTGAATCGCCCCATCTTCGACATCCGGTACAGGATGCGGCGCATCGGCAACACAAGACTGCGCCTTCTGGCTGCTGATCTGGTCATACCATAGCAAGCCCTCAGGCACGGCGGAACTGGTGTCCAAGCCCCCGTAGACATTGTTGACGTACGTCTTGGGAAAGGCGAGCACGATGCCGGGCGCATCGATGTTGTCGGAAAGGAAAAGAGTTGAAGCAATCGGACTCGGGTGTCCGTTCACGGCATTGCTGCAAAGCGGCTTGGCGTAGACGATATCGAGCATCTTGGCGGTGGTGAATGAAGCCGGGGTAAGAGTTACGGTGATGCTATTGGCTTGGTCGGATGCTTGTGCCAGGCATGGATTCCGACCGCCCGCAAGAATTGTGAAGAGACCGCAGAGCAAGATATGGGTACGTAAATTGGGTCGCATACGTGTCCTGTCGTGGCGAGATGCCCTCTCGCGTCGAGGGCTAAACTTTAGCATGGATCAGCGCGCCAAGCTATCACAACCAGCTGTGGCCGAATGCGATTTTGACAATCTCTTGACAACTGCCCGCTCCGGACGTGGGAGAATTGCGCGCGTCAAGCCTTCCCTGCAATTCAGGCTTCGTCTGCAAAAAGGAGCGGTTCATGAATCTTCGCGTCAGCCTTCCACGATTTGCTTTCACTCTGCTTCTCACCGCGGCGCCGTCGTTGTGCGCCGCGCAGGCCTATACGGTCACAGATCTCGGCGTGCTCTCCGGCGACGATTACAGTGTTGCCCGCGGAATCAACGCAACCGGTCAGGTCGCGGGCGCGGTGGGCAGCACCAAGAACAACACCAGCGCTGTTTCCCTGTACAGCAATGGCCAACTGAGCAGTCTCGGCACACTGGGCGGCACCAGCGGCATCGGCAACGCAATTAACGCGTCGCGACAGATCGCAGGGTATTCCCAAAACGCGTCCCAGACATATCGCGCTTTCCTCTCCATCAGCGGCGTCTTGACAGACATTGGAGATTTGGGCGGCGGGTCAGCGGTGGCGTACGGCCTGAACGATGCGGGACAGGTGGTGGGTTCCGCCGTCACTGCGGACGGCAGCAATCATCCGTTTATTTACAGCAGCGGCGTGATGACCGACCTGGGAACTCTGGGATCGCCGAATGGCAACTCGTGGTGGAACAGTGCGCAGGGCGTGAATAAATCCGGTGAAGTGGTGGGAACGTCCTATGACGCGCACGGTAACTTCTTTGGCTTCACCTGGAAAAACGGAGTCATGACCAAGCTCGGCACTCTGGGCGGCTCCTGGAGCGAAGGTTGGGGCATCAATAACAAAGGGCAGACCACCGGCATCGGGTACACAAAAAACAATCTCTCGGCGCATGCCTTTCTCGACATCGCGGGCAAGATGACGGATCTGGGAACACTCTCCGGTTCGCTCTTCACGAGCTGGGGACTATCGATCAACGACTCAGGCGTCGTTGTCGGCTATTCCGACTATCAGGGCACGTATCACGCCTTCGTATACAGCGGCGGCCAGATAAAGGATCTCAACAAGCTGATATCACCGGGCTCGGGGTGGGTGCTGCTCCAGGCTTTCGGCATCAACAATTCCGGGCAGATCGTCGGCACCGGCACGCTCAAGGGCGCGGAGCATGGATTCCTGCTGACTCCGAAGAGATAGACCTGGAGAGTAAATCAAGTCTGTAAATAAGCCACGTTGCTGATCGACGTGGCTTTTTGTCTTGTGCGCAAGAGTCGGCATCACGACAACAAGGCCGGGTGCCTCGGCGAATTCCTGCCTGGCCTTTCCGGCCGCAGCGAGAACGCCGTAGTTCCGCGCATCACTTTCTGGAACGCAACCTGGAACTGCTGCATTTCGTCATGCGTGCCGACGGTGATGCGGACCCAGGTCGGCATCACCGGCCAGATGCGCCCGATAAAAACCTTCTGCTGCGCCATGGCGTCGATCACCTCTTTGCCCGGGCGCTTGGTTTCGAGCAGGAAACAGTTCGACTCAGACGGCGTGTAGGAGTAGCCGTTACGGTCGAGCCACTGAAAAGTCTCCTGACGGACTCTTGCATTGATCCGCTTGCGTTCCGGAACCAAGCCGGGGTCCTTGATGCTGGCTGAGGCAGCGACGACGGCTGTAACTGGCATGAAGTTCCAGCCCGCTCGGTTCATGATTTTATCGAGCAGGTCGGGCCGGGCGACGGCGAATCCACAGCGCAATCCAGCCATCCCATACGCTTTCGAGAAGGTTCGCAGCACCACCACATCCTTCCCCGCCTTGACGAACTCGAGCGCAGAAGGTGCGTCGCAAAAATGGAGATAGGCCTCATCGACCATCACGATGGAACCCTTGGGTTTGTTTTCGACAAGGTACTCGACGTCGGAATGCGGCGTGAGCGTGCCTGTGGGATTATTGGGATTGCAGATGTAGAACAGTCCAGCATCGGGCGCAGCGGCGATCATGGCCTTAACGTCGTGAGCGTAAGTCTTGGTGAGCGGAACTTTCACGATGCGAGCTTCGGCAGCCTCGGCCGAGAACATGCCGCCTTCATAACCGGGATCGGCAGTGACGTAGCTTTTTTTCGGTGAAGTGAAAGCAATAACTGTGAATCTCAACGCAGGGCTGGAACCAGGAAAAACTCGGACATACTCGGGGCTGAGGCCTTCGAGTTGAGCGAATGTATGCCCGAGGTCGTCAGCAAGATTGAAGAGGTAGCGTCCACCAAGAGGGATGATGGCGGAAATGGCGTCGCGCGCAGATTGGCTGGGCCCAAGCGGATTCTCGTTCGAGTCGATCATGACCCCATCCTTGGGAAGTGGCCCCCGGGCGGCGGCGGCAAGCATGGGCTCGGTGACGATCTGGAAGGCCGCCGCGGCTGAAGCAGCGGCGGATAAATGCAGGAACGAGCGGCGCGAAAAAGACGAGAGATTTTGTGACGGCATGCCGAAAACTCCGTTTCGTCCAGAGTCTACAGGCTAAATGTTTTTCGCATTGCCGGATAGTGGACTGCTAGTGTGGGCATTGCTAGCGTGGAGCGGACCTGTCCTGAGCGAAGCCGAAGGAACTCCTGCCCGCTGCTTTTGACTTTGCTCTTGATTTTGTTTTTAGCCTTTAATTTGGAGCTACCGCGGCAACGGTTCCCGCGGCGTGGCGTAGTACCCCGCGCGGGATTGGATTTTGTAGTTCTCCTTGGCTTTGATTTCCAGTTTCCGATAGCTGCCGTCAAGCTTCGTGTTCGTGGACACATACCCAAGGTTGTACTGGCTGCGAAGTTCGGCGGCAATCTGGTTGAAGGCCTCCTTCAGTTTGTCGAACTTATTGCCCACGTTGATGACGCGGCCTCCGGTAGCTTCGGTAAGCTTGCGCATTTCTCCCTCACCGGAGTAGCCCACCTGGAAAGAGCCGTAGAAACCGCGATCGGCGCAGAGCAGTACGTAAACGATGGCGTCGGCCTTCTGCGCGGCCTCGATGGCGTCTTTGATCTTGAGCTGGCTGCCTTCGTCCTCGCCATCGGTGAGTAGGATCATAGCCTTGCGCCCAACTTCTTTGGCCAGCATATCGTGAGCGGAAAGATAAACCGCGTCGTAGAGGACGGTCCCCCGCGCCGTGCCAGCAGTCGGGACGGGATTGCCCGCGCCGGGCAGGGGATTCACGTAGCCGGTGTTGATTTTGACCTTGTTCAGCGCGGCCTGCAGGCGGTGAACGTCACGGGTGAAGTCCTGCACCAGTGAGGCATCGATATTGAAGTCGATGACGTAGGCCTCGTCCTTGTCGGTGAGAACCTGGCGAAGGAACGCGCCACCCACTTCCTTCTCCATGTCGAGCACGCGCAACTGGCTGCCGGAAGAATCGATCAAGATGCCAAGGGTGAGCGGCAGGTTCGACTCGGCGGCAAAGTATTTGATGGTCTGCGGCTTACCGTCCTCGAGAACCGTGAAGTCGTCTTTTGTCAGGTTGGGAATGAGCGCGCCGTGCTTGTCTTTGACGTTGAAGAAGAGTCCGACGAGGTTGACGCTGACTTTAAGGGTCTCTATGGACGCTTGGTCGTCTTCGGGCTTCTGGGTATCGGCGGGTTTCTGAGCTGTAGGCGTTTGGGTTGCAGGGGCCTTGGGGATAACAGGAATCTGGGCCGGGGCCAATGGAGCAACTGCCAGAAAGAATAGTATGGGAGCAATGGCAAAAACCGGGGTGAGCCTTTGGTAAGCGAATAATCTGAACATGCCAGGAATCCCTCGCAGGACTTTTGTTAGTCTAATCCTTGGAGTTAGATGCACCAAATGGGCGGGTCCAGGCATCCGATTGAAAGAGATTATTTTTCTGGAATTTTTGACAGGTGACTCGCCGAGTGCCTTGGGGCAGAGTAGAAACGGATTACGGGAAGATCGGACGGTGTTTGTGAACCTCGAATCTGCGGCGGATAACAGGAAAAAGCAACGGTATTGCGGGGTAAATTGGCTCGCGTCGGCGCTGGTCCTGGGATGCCTGTGGGCTGTTGTCCCCATGACTGCGGGGCAATCTTCCCCAAGCCAGCCGCCCCAGAATATCCCCGATGCGCCGTCATCCGCACAGCCGCCCACGGAGAAACCCGAGCCGTCGCCGATTCCCAGGCCGGAAGAAAAAGAAAAGAAGCCAGTCGATCGCGACCCGTGGACAAACCAACCCATCAATAAGCCTCCCGCACCGCAGCCGGGCGCGTCCAACAGTGAAGGAACTTCCGCACCCCCGCCGATGCCGCCAGTCAAGACGGTTCCTCCAGGGAGTTCGGCGAAACAGGCGCAGAGTGCCCAGGATCAGCTCTACACGCTAAAAATAAGTCCTACCTTTGTAGAGGTCCCCGTTACGGTGAAAAACAAGGATGGCCGCATGGTGGACGGCCTGCTCTCGACCGACTTCACCGTGAAGGAAAACGGGACGGTGCAGAAGCTAAGCTTTTTCAGCGCCGATCCCTTCGCCCTTTCGGTCGCCATTGTGCTCGACACGGGCATGTCGGATGGGGATCTTCAGAAGGTCAACCAAAGCTTTTCGGCGCTGGCGGGTGCCTTCGCTCCCTACGATGAAGTCGCGCTGTATACCTACAGCAGCACGGTCAGTGAAGTCAGCGACTTTACCGGAGCGACGCAGAGGTTGACCGCAGTATTGAACCGCATGAAGACGGTACACGGGGAGAATGGCCCGCCATTTTTGGGCGGACCCATGGCAGATGGACCGATCATCAATGGGGTTCCGGTGGGAAGTCCCACGGAGCCGGTGTATACGCCGCCGAAAGAAGCGCACGTGCTGAACGACGCCATCCTGCAGGCGGCGCTCGGCCTGCGCAAACGCGAGCGCACGCGGCGCAAGATCATTTTCGTGATCAGCGACGGACGGGAATATGGCAGCAAGGCCAGCTATGGCGATGTGAAAAAAGTGCTGCTGACCAACGAGATCCAGGTGCAGGCCATCGTGGTGGGAAGCGCGGCCCTTCCGGTCTACGACAAATTGGAACGGCTGCACGTGCCGCGGCAGGGTTATTTCGACATCCTGCCCAAGTACGCGTCGGCCACCGGCGGCGCCCAATACCGCGAGCTTTCCCGCAATGCGATTGAAGATACTTACGCCCGAGCCATGGGCGAGGCCCGCAACCAGTACACCCTGGGATACACGCCCGTCCGTCCCAAGACGCCGACCGCCGTGGCCTACCGCAACATCGAAGTTCTGGTGAACCGTCCTGGACTCAAGGTCTATGCCAAGGATGGCTACTATCCCGTGGTGGCAGCCCGGTAAAACAACGACACGAATGATTTTTTGATTGTTGATTGCTGATCAAAAAACCCTCGGCAGTTTCGTTCACCCCAGATTTTCAATCAACAATCAGCAATCAACAATCGTCAATGTCTCTCCTCACTTCTGTTCCAGTACGTCTGCCCTGTGGTGGCGCCCGGCCATGCGGGATTCACGCTCAGGGTGAACGGCACTGGCTTTGTTTCCGGAGCGGTGGTGGATTGGAACGGCAGTCCGCTGGCGACCACTTTCGTCAGCAGCAGGCGCCCAGCATCCTGGAGGGTTGCCCAAGGGCGAGGTTTCCGGCTTTCGTAACAGCTACAGTTTTCTTATTGAAATCGCAAACCGCGATAGTAGAATCCTGCCTCTCTTCGGAGAGGACACTGTCGTCTGACATTCGCCTGATCCGAAGGCTTCCGATAATCAGACCCCAGGAAATTGAAATCATGCGTTTGGCAGTTTAGCTGCCGCTGTCCAGGGAGTGTATGTCGGATATCGTCAGGATCGGAACCCTCGAAGGCTTCGCCTTTCTGCTCATTCTGCTTGGCATTATCGTGTTGCGCGTTCTACGGAGTGGGGGGTCACCTGAGTAACCTGCCTCCAATCCGTCGCGTGTGATATAAAAACCCCAAGCCCCATAGGGATATTTTTGTGCCGGCAGAGCCCGTAAGGGTAAGGCCTGCGCTTTTTGAGGAAAGTCTTGAGTTTCATCAACTTCGCAGCCCGCGAGATTAACTGCAAGATCGTGTACTACGGCGCCGGACTAGGCGGCAAAACCACGAACCTGCAGATCATCTACCAGAAGACCGCGGAACAGCAGAAGGGCAAGATGATCTCGCTCGCCACCGAAACCGAGCGCACTCTGTTCTTCGATTTCCTGCCGCTCGATCTGGGCAATGTGCGCGGCTTCAAGACGCGAATCCATCTTTACACCGTCCCCGGCCAGGTCTTCTACGACGCCAGCCGCAAGCTGATTCTGCGCGGCGTCGATGGCATCGTCTTCGTCGCCGACTCCCAGGAACAGCGCATGGACGCCAACGTCGAAGCCCTCGACAACCTCATGTCGAACCTGAAAGAACACGGCTACGACTTCAACAAGATTCCCTACGTCCTGCAACTCAACAAGCGGGACCTGCCCAATATCCTTCCCACCGAAACACTCAGCAAAGAGTTGCGTAAGAAAAACGAAGCCGTCGTCGAAGCAGTAGCCTTCCAGGGCGTAGGCGTCTTCGAGACCCTGAAAGAAATCGCCAAGCAGGTGTTGACGGAACTAAAAGCCGGCGGCTAGGGAAGGCAGTTCTCAGTTCCCACAAATCCATAAGGGTTGCCTCATTTCTCGCGTCTTTTGCGAGAAGTGGGGACTTCCTGACTAGCTCTGGAACACCGCGCGGAACATCCTTCGAACAGCCGCCCTCTCCATCTCTTCTTTCGCGACCCGCGTTTCCGCTTCCTCGTCGCAAGATGCTTGAATGTCGATTGGACCTTTGGCGGGGGGCTGGCAGGCATCCACCAGCAAATGCCAAGCCTCCCGATACTTCTCATATTTCTGCCTTTTCATGCCCGGCTTGAAAAACACATTCGCATCCCGATCCCCCACCACCGCATAGGGAATGATGTACCAATCATCCGTCGGAATAATGTAAATCGCGAAAAAATCCACCATCCCCGCACCGTACCCGCGCCGTCCCCGAGCCCCACGCTTCATATTGATGCTCATGCAGTAACTGCCTGTCGAACACTGATAAAGCGTGCACTTCACCTGCACCCGCAGGATCGGCCCCGTGCCATTCTCCACGCCCACGTCGTAAGGCCCCAGCCCTCCATAAGGACTCGACACCCTCAGCCCATAACTCATAGCCAGCACCATAAAGTAAAGCTCGGCCCAGGCTCCCCGCTCCTTGGTTCCCTTAATCCGGCATCCCAGAATTTTCCGGTGTTTCATAGTTCGTCTCACTCTCTTTGCCCCAAACAGAAATCGCGGCCAAAAGGCCGCGACGTTTGCACCACTCGAATTGTCATCCCCGAGGATTGTCATCCTGAGCGAAGGAAATGCTTCGCGAAAGCGAAGCATTTACGCAGCCGAAGGATCCCTATCCCCTCTGCAGCAGCATCGGCCCCGCAAGGCGTTCCTATCCCCGCACTCACAGAGCGCTTGCACCATCACATTCATGTTAAGAGTTACCAACCGGAGTGAAGGACCGCTCTTTCCAGCCAGCATTTCCAAATCTCGACTTTATAATACCATTATATCATGCCGCATAGGGCAGATGCGACATATTAGCCAACTTTATATTTCCTTTCCTATCAACGACCTAACTCAAATCTTCGCCTTCTCTTCCTCTTGACAACAATTTTGAGCCATTTTGTATAACTAATGGCTAATATCGCCTTCCGTAGCGCCCAAGTTATGGCAGCAGTTCGAGTTAGGCAGACCCACCGTTGCACAGCCACGAACAGGCCGCCCCATTTGACCTTTGGAAGGTGTTTTGAGTGTAACCGCCTGATTTCAGAAGTTGAGTACTCTTGTTTGGGAGTTCGAGAGCGCGGTCTATTTGTTCAGGCGGGCCGTCCAACTCATCACTACTGACATTGGAGTCAATGCCGCTTTTAGCTGCGTGTTGATCAAGAATCTCTGACCGTCTTTGCTTACGTCGTAGTCGAACTGTTCCGAGGTTGCTATCATTTCGCGAGGGTTCGCCTGAAACAGTGCAACTGGGGTTCCCGCGTTGAAACTGGCACCCATGGTCACGGGCGTGGCCATAATCTTGCCGTCCGGCGCGAGATCGAACAACTCTTTTCCATCACTTCGCCATCTCGGCTGTTCCCCGCCTAAATTCGACACTTGCCACTTCCCATGCGCCGCTGGAAATGAAGTTACGTAAATTTCCCATCGTCCGCTTTCATTCGAAGCATACGCAACCCATTTTCCGTCCGGAGAGAAGCGGGCTACTTTGGGAGTGGAGGCTGCTTTCAGGAACGCAGTGGCCGTGAGTTCCGGAAACGTTACGAACCACACGTCGGTGCCACGCTCATAGAGCAGATACTTCCCGTCGCGCGACCAGTCCGTGGGATACCGGTCGGCGCCGTCCTGCGGGATCAATTGCTCTTCTTGGGCCCCGTCCGCATTTTTCAGGTACAAGTTGAACTTTTGCGCACGGTCTGAGCAAAACACCAGCCTGGCAGCATCCGGACTCCAAACCGGCGACGAATCAATGGCAGGATCGAACGTCAGCCGTTTGCTACTCCCGTTCTCCAGATCGTAAGTCCATAGATCGGTATTCGTGCTCGCGGGATCCATGGCGTCGGCCGCAACGAACTTTCCATTGGGCGATAAGGCGATGTTGCCGTAAATGCCGGGTGGGGTTGCAACTCCAACTTGCTGCCCCTTGCGCTCAAACCAGAGTAGTTGCGACGCTCCTGTATCGCCGGTTCTCTGGGCGAACAGCACGCCGCTCTCCGAACTCGCGAACACCGCCCTCTGAATTCGCGGCAAGTACTGAATGTCTGTGAGAATGGGACTCGGTTCTCCGCTCAGTTCAAGCTTCTTGGCGTCGAACCGTTGGGCAAAAAGAGTTTGATCGCGGTAAAAAAGCAAATAACCCGGTTCGGCATAGGCGACATTCGCTTTCGCCTGGGTGACCAGGCGCTTCTCGCTCAAGTTCAGGGAACCCACATAGATGGTAGAGAGAATTTTCCGGCCGGAAAGATCCATGGCCAGATAAAGAAAGTGAATTCCGTCTGGCAGGAAGACGGGCCAACGATGGCTGTCCTCTCCCCGTACCCTGTCTGGAAATGTAACTTGCGTTGGCGTACCTCCCGACGCAGCGATTCGGTACAGGCCGACTCCCAACTGTCCGCTCGGAGTAAACAGGATGACTCCATCTTTGTTCCACGCACCGCCGCGGCCGGTCGGTGCCTCGCAGAGCGTTTGCGGCGGCCCGCCTGATAGATACAGCTTCTTCAATTTCCCGTCCGCGAAAAATCCAAGTGACTTGCCGTCGGGAGACCAGAATGGGAAGTTCGCTCCCTCGGTGTTGGGGATCGCCGTTGCCTGCGGGGAGCCGGGTTCGTAGATCCACAGGAGGTTTTTTCGCTCGGAATCTCGCCCAACGATTGCGGCAGTATGGCCATTGGGAGACACAGCCACGTCTCGAGCCGAGAACGGAAGAGGTGCAGAAAAATACTCGGCTCGCTCAGCAGGGCGGCCAGCGCGCCACCAGATCATGGATGCCATCAGGAGGAGGGCGAGTACGCATGCCACAGCTGCCAGAATGGCTTCCCGTTTCGTTCTTCCGTACTCTGCGGGCTTGGCAGTTGGGGTTTTGCCTTCCGCAATCCACTTCAGCTGCAGCCTCAGGTCATGCGCTGTCTGGAAGCGGTCGTCAGGATTCTTGGCCAGGCAGGTTGCCACGACTTGCTCGAACACAGGTGGCGTGAGGGGATGAGTCGCGGTGATTGGCTCAGGTTCTTTCTCGAGGATGGCGCTGGCAACGCTGATCTGGCTGCGGCCCGCGAACGGCCTGTTGCCAGTGACCATCTCGTAGAGAATTGCGCCGAGCGCAAACAGATCCGACCGAGCGTCAGCCTCTTTGCCTTCGAGTTGTTCCGGGGCCATGTACTGGATGGTGCCGATGATTGCTCCCGCCGTGGTCAACGGAGACATTGGACTGGCCTCGGTCATCGTGCGGGCTGCGGACAACAGAGGCGGGTCGGATCCTGAGACACCCAGGCTCGGGCTGGTCGCCTTCGCCAAACCGAAATCCATCAGCTTGGCGCCTGCCTGCGTGAGCATGATGTTCCCCGGTTTGAGATCGCGGTGCACTATGCCTTGCCGATGCGCAGCGGTAAGCGCCTCCGCAATGGCAATCGCAATCTTCAGGACTTCAGGAAGCGCCAATTCCCCTTTGCGCAGTCTTTCCGCCAGCGTTTCGCCTTCGAGAAACTCCATCACCAGATAGTCGGTTCCGTCCTGTGAGCCGATATCGTAGAGATGGCAGATGTGGGGATGGTTCAGCGCAGAAATTGCCCTGGCTTCGCGCTCCATACGCTGTTTGAGTTCGGGCGACGAGGAAAGATGGGAAGCAAGAACTTTGACCGCTACCGTTCGATTGAGGCGGACATCGCGGGCGCGATACACCTCGCCCATGCCGCCCATTCCCAGCGGCGATTGGATCTCATACGGGCCAAACTTGGTGCCGGCAGCCAGTGCCATCAGTGCGCCAGATTATACTCTGTCAGCCAAGAGAACCACGGTTCTGCATCCAAAATCGGGCAAGAATGGAAATCAGTCTGTCCGATCATTGGGCTGAAATCGAACTGAACCTATCCGTTCGGCACCGATCAGTTTAGCGGGATAACAAGCCTGCCAGGGAGCGGCGCGCGAGTGGCTGGCGATAAATCGGGATTACGCTCAGATTGCCAGAACCTGGCCGTCACAGGGCAGCTACACCGGTGGGGTGACCGACATATCGGGCCCGCCTTCGTTTGCGCCCGCGCCCCCTCTGTGCTAACGTCCCATTGTTTCCAGATTAAGAATCCAGATTAAGATCTAAAGATCAAGATTCCGGTCGCGGTGAAGTCCTGATCGTATCACGGCAGGCCACGTCTCAAGCCCGCGATGACCCTACTCTCTTGTCATTCCGAGGAGCGAATGCGACGAGGAACCTCGGTTCTTCTTCGTGGCGAGAAAGAGCCAAGATCCCTCGCTTCGCTCGGGATGACAACGGCAAAAGTCGGGATGACAGCGGTAAAGGTCGGGATGACAGCGGTAAAAGCCTTCCTCATCTTCGCATCCATCCTCGCCCTGGCCGCTCCGCTGACCGCCAAATCCTGGCACGTTTCCAACTTTCAGGACACCATCACCGTCAACCCCGACGGCAGCGCCCTGGTCAACGAAACCATTACGCTAAACTTCGTCGGCGAATGGCACGGCATTCACCGGACGATTCCCATCGAATATCCCGGACCAGACGGCACCAACTACCGTCTCTACGTTGACCTCATCAGCATCACCGACGAAAACGGCGCCAAGCTCAAATACGACTCCTCGACCTCTGGAGCGTATCGCGATCTGAAAATCTACATCCCAAACGCCGTCAACACCACGCGCACGGTCGAGATCGCCTACCGCGTGCACAACGGCACCCGCTTTTTCGACAGCAAGGACCCAGACAGCCACGACGAATTTTATTGGAACGTCACGGGCAACGACTGGCAGGTTCCCATCGATCATGCCGCGGCCAGCGTACACTTCCCCGCTTCCGCTAGCGAATCGCTGCGGGCGCAGGCGTTCACCGGCGTCTACGGCTCGACCGAGCACAACGCAACCGCGACCGTAAACGGCTCTGACGTTGAATTTGAAACCAACAATCCTCTGCCCATGCGCGGCGGCCTGACCATCGATGTTTACATTCCCAAAGGCATTCTCAAAGAGCCAGGACGGCTCAGAAAGTTCTTCTGGTTCATCGGCGGCAACCCCGCGCTTTTCCTGCCGCTGGTCACGTTCGCCGTGATGTTAGTTCTGTGGTGGTACAAAGGCCGCGATCCCGACCCCGGCATGTCGGTCGCTCCCATGTACGAGCCGCCGGAGGGCATTTCTCCCGCGGAAGCAGGAACCATGCTCGACGACCGAATTCACCCGCGAGACATTACATCGACCATCGTCGATCTTGCGGTGCGCGGCTACATCAAGATAGAAGAAACTGACGACAAAGGCCTCCTCTTCCACCACAAGGATTACATCTTCCATCTGCTCAAGCCCATGTCGCAGTGGGGCGACAAGGGCGTGGTGCCGCATGAGCGCGTCATGCTGGCGAATATCTTTCTGAATGACGTGCAGGAAACCCGCCTCTCCAGCCTGAAGAACCGTTTCTACACGGCCGTGCCCGTGGTCCGCGCAGATATTATGTCGGCGCTCAAGCAGAAGGGAATTTACGCGCTCGATCCCGAGTCCGCCAATGGCTACAGCGTAGGGGCCGCGGTCTGCATCCTCATCCCGTTCGCTGTCCTTCAATTCCTGGGATGGGTGAATTTTTTCAGTTCAGTCCCAGTGGTCATCGTGTCCGTGCTAATCGCGGCCATGATCTGGTTCCTCTTTGCCCGAGTGATGACGGCGAAGACTCTCAAAGGATCGCGCGTTCACACCGCCGTCCTCGGATTTCAGGAATTCATGAATCGCGTAGACGGCGAGCGGTTGAAGACCATGCCATCCAACACCTTCGAAAAATTTCTCCCCTATGCGATGGCGCTAGGCGTGGAGCATCACTGGGCGCAAGCCTTCGCGGGAATCGTGAAAGATCCGCCGTCCTGGTACGCAGGGCCGGGATATGGATACGGGACGGGCTTCAATCCCATTTTATTTTCGTCGTCAATGCACGGCATGGCGACGGACATGCACCAGGTATTCGTGTCAGCGCCGCGGGCCAGTTCGTCGGGATCGGGATGGAGCGGCGGTGGCGGCGGTGGTGGAGGCTTTTCCGGCGGCGGCTTCGGCGGCGGCGGCGGCAGCGCGTTCTAATACGGCTCGATCAACCTCAAAACAAAGTCAAAAGCGTTGGACAGCAGTGCCCGACCCACGCGAGCAAATTCTGGTGCGCCCGGAGAGACTCGAACTCCCAACCCTCTGCTCCGAAGGCAGATGCTCTATCCAGTTGAGCTACGGGCGCCAGGGTGTATTTTACGGCAAAGCTGGGGCGCTTGGGTTTCGATCTTGTTTTCTAAAGTTGCGGCGGGTACGGATGATCTTGGAAAGGTGAAAGGGGCCGCTCCCTTAGAGAGACTGGGCCCCTTCTTGTTGAAATTATGTCTTGACGTTTGTCTTAGTTTTCTCCGGCGGCTACGTTGCTTCCCCAGAGGGCGTTGCTGCCCCACAGCGCGTTTGATCCCCAGAGCGCATTCGAACCCCAGAGGGCGTTGCTTCCCCAGAGAGCGTTGCTTCCCCAGAGAGCGTTGGAACCCCATAGTGCGTTGGCGCCTGTGACCGTGCCGCCGGACGATGCGGCGGTTCCGGCTACGAACTGCGTTGTACCCCACACCGCGGCATTCGACCATGTGGCCGAAGTATTCCAAACCGAGGAGGGATTGTCGGACAGATAAACTTCGTTTGTGGTGGCATTAAATGTGGCGATCGGAGACATCGCCGTGCCCTTCGCTACGACGGTGCTGTTGAGGGCGGCTTCGACATCCACGTAGCCTGCGCCTACGGTGAAGACGTCATACTGGTCGGTGTAGGTGATGCCCGTAGCCGGGTCGGTCGTGCTGCTGAACTGAGGGAAGTTCTTGTAGGCCGTCAGCATGAGCCGCGCCTTGACTTGATCGGGAGTGAGGCTTGGAGACTTCTGCAACAGATCGGCTACTACTCCGCTGAGGACGCCGGCGGCCATGCTGGTTCCGCTCAGCGTGAAGTAGGCGGATGAAGATGCGCTGCTGCCTCCTTTCACGTAGTAACTGTAAGGCACGCGATTGCTGGGATACTGGTTATAGAGCGTGGAGCCAGGCGACTCGAGCGAAGTCAGCAGGTTGCCGGGGGCAACAAGGTCGGGCTTCACGACCGCATCCACCACCGTTGGCCCTTTCGAGCTGTAACTGGCAATCAGGTCATCGGTGCGGGTGGGCGTGCCCATGGGCTTCATGGAGCCCACGGTAATCACATAAGGATCGTTGCCGGGTGAAGTAACGGTGGCGTAACCATCGGTGGGCTGATAGCGGCCATTGTTGCCCGCGGCCACCACTACGACGATGCCGCTCTTCCATGCCTTTTCTACCGCCAGGCACAGCGGGTCTAACTTGTAAGTTTCGTACACGGCGCGTCCCAGAGAAAGATTGATCACGCGAATGTTGTAGGTCGATTTCAGTGCGATCGCCTGGTTGATGGCGGCGATCACCACGCTATCGGTGGATGCTCCATTCTGATCGAGCACGCGCAGGTTGACGATCTTTGCGCCCGGAGCGATTCCCTTGAAGGACTTAGTGAATAAAGGTCCGGTAGAAGTGAGACCGTCTCCGGCGATCAGGCCGGCGATGTGAGTACCGTGTCCATACTGGTCACTGGGGCTCGAATTTCCCGGCACGAAGGACTGTTGATAAACCACGCGTGAGATGGGAAGAATTCCCGTGTAAAGATCCGGGTGATTGCTTACGCCGCTGTCGATCAGCGCCACCCCGATGCCGGCGCCGGTATAGTTTGATTGCCAGGCGAACTCGGCGTTCACTGCGCCCGCGGCATTATTGAGCGTTGGCGACAAAGGCCGGTCGAGGCTGATGTAGACGACGTTGGACTGGTTTGATAAGCTCTGGATGCCATTGCCATCCAGCAACGCGACTACGCCATTGACCAGAGGCAACTGACCGAGAATCGTTCCCCCAAGTTTGACGATGTCGTTTAGCAGACAATCCACAAAGCCGAACAGTCCACTGCAATTCAACTGCGTGCCCGGCGCGTACTGGACAATCACCTGTGCCTGCTGCGTGGAGTTGTAGCTTCGCAGCTCGGGCGACACTTTCGAATCGTTGGCGTAGGCCAGCGTTCCTGTGACGATTAGCAACAGAACTAGAAGTCGTTTCATATCCCCTCAGCGCGGACCCAGTGCGCCCGCACACAGTCGGAAGTGCAGGGCGAGTGCCAAAGTGGGAAGGAGTTTGCGCTTTTGAATCAGTGGGTTAGGCGAGGTGGTTCGTTCGGGTGTGGGACAGGTTGTCCTGGGGCGTGGGGGCGGGGACAAATTGTCGTACAGGCGGAACCCCAGCCGCTTATATAAGTATTTATATACAACCAAACTTAACTCTGTTACGCTTGCAGCTGTGATTGACGGCTCTCCCCCCGATGTAGTCTTCGAGGGAAACTCGCGAGAAGTCATTAGGTCGTTTCCCAAGGACATTCGGTCTGACCTGGGAGCTGACCTAGACCGCGTGCAGAACGGAGAGAAGCCGCTGGACTCAGCCCCGATGGCTCCTGTTCTGCCGGGGGTGTTCGAGTTGCGGGACGAAGACCGCGACTTTTGGTATCGGGTGCTGTACAAGCAGATCGAGGGCGTGGTCTACGTTCTTCACTGCTTCAGGAAGAAGACCAACAAGACTCCATCGAACGACATCCGGATTGCGCGAGAACGCCTTTCCGCTTTAAAGGAGCGGCTGGCAGAACAGAGACAGAAAAAGAACTAAGCAATACAGAATTAGGGTCCTCCGGACCCCCAACAGGAGCAAGATCAATGTCGCAGAAGTTGTTCGAGGATCTCGGGTTCTCACCTCAGGAAGCAGCTGCTTTGAAGCTGAAGGCGGACCTCAACACTAAGATCGTGAAAGCGGCTGCGGGTTATACTCAACGGGAATTACAGAACAAGTTGCGAACCTCGCAGCCCCGGGTCAGCGATCTGTTGCGAGGTAAGATGGCCAAGTTCAGCCTGGACACGTTGGTGGTGTACGCCGAGCTCCTGGGGCTGCACACCGAGATCAAGACTACCGGACCGAGAAAACATGCTCGCACCCGCGGCGCCGCCGCGGGCTTGCACTCCGTGCGTTAGGGCTACGCGATGGATTCTGTGTGCCCTTCAAGCGGGCCCTGTTCCACCCGCTTGTTTCGCTTGTGCGGCGCTTCCACGGTTGTGCCTGCGGTTGTGGGACTGAATGGGAGGGCTCACCTCAGGCGCTGAAGCGCGGGCTCGTTTTCAGCGAATTAGCGGCACGAGTGGAACTCGTGCCCTTCCCGGCTTGTCCCTTTCCAAATTCAGGCCGGGTCAAAGAGCACAGCAACGTCAAAGGCTAGCGCTGCAGGCTTCTGAGGAATCCCACCCTCGGCGGCTCTGAGGACAGGAAATCAAAGTCAAAATCAAAGGCTAGCGCTGCAGGCTTCTGAGGATTCCCACCCTCGGCGGTTCTGGGGACAGGAAATCAAAGTCAAGTCAAAATCAAGATCAAAGTCAAAGGCAATGGACAGGAGTGTCCGTTCCACACGTGCACAGCGTGCACGATGGTAACCATGCGGGGCCGTTTTGGGCGGACATTGGGGCTGGCTTGGGCAAGAATCTAAGGGGAATCCCATGTCTTGGGCGCGACAAATTGGCGCACGGGCTTATGTTGCCGGAATGGGGGCTGTGGCCCTCGTGTGCTTCGGCTCGGCGTTCTTCTTCTGGCACTCGAGCGATCCCGTTAAATTCGTCTGCTACCTGGCGGCAGTGATTCTGGCGTCTTCCCTCAAGGTGAGCCTGCCGAGCATTGAAGGGACGCTATCGGTAAATTTTCTGTTCACGCTGATCGGCATTCTGGAAATGAGTCTGCCGGAGACGCTGCTGCTCGGACTGGTGAGCACATTTGCGCAATTCTACTGGCGGCCGGCGCGGCGCCTGAAGATGGTGCAACTGGTCTTCAATCTGTCGCAGGTAACGGTGAGCAGCGCGGCCGCATACGTTGCCTACAAACTAGTGTCGACTTTTGTGCTGCATGGTCCGGGACCACTTGCCCTTCTGGTGGCGGCGATCACCCACTTCGCGTGCAATACCACGGCGATGTCGACCATCATCGGGCTGACGGAAGATAAGCCGGTGTCGAAGGTTTGGACCGAGAGCTATCTGTGGTCGTTCCCCTATTACATGGTTGGAGCGGCCATTGCTGGGCTGGTCAGCTTTTTGAACCGGCACATCGGATGGCAGGCTTCTCTTTTGGTTCTGCCGCCGATCTATCTTATGTACCGTTCGTATCGTCTCTACCTGGGCAAACTGGAAGCGGAAAAGCAGCACGCGGAAAAAGTTTCCGGCCTTCACCTGCGGACCATCGAGGCGCTTGCCCTGGCCATCGAGGCCAAGGATCAAACCACGGGAGAGCACCTGCAACGCGTGCGCGTTTACGCCATGGAACTGGCTCGCGATCTGGGATTGTCGGAAGACGAGACCGAAGCGTTGCGCGCCGCTTCGGTGCTTCACGACATCGGCAAGCTGGCGGTGCCGGAACATATTATTTCCAAGCCCGGCAAACTCACGCCGGAAGAATTCGAGAAGATGAAGATCCATCCCATTGTGGGGGCTGAGATTTTGGAGCAAGTGGACTTTCCTTATCCCGTGGTACCGATCGTTCGCGCGCATCACGAGAAATGGAACGGAAGCGGCTATCCGAACGGGCTGGAAGGGGAAGCCATCCCGATCGGCGCGCGCATTCTAGCGGCCGTCGATTGCCTGGACGCGCTGGCTTCCGACCGGCAATACCGGAGGGCGCTGCCGTTGGAAGAGGCCATGGCGAAGGTTGCATCGGAAGCAGGCATCAGTTTCGATCCGCGGGTGGTTGGCGTGCTCGAGCGGCGTTATGTGGAACTGGAGAAACTCGCCAATGAGCAGCCTGTTCAGGCGCCACCGAAATTGTCGACCGACGTTAAGGTGGAGCGGGGATTGGCTCCTGACGCGGGTTTCGCGGAATCGGAAACGCCCTCGGTCTACGAGACGCCGGCCAAAGGCCATCTCGACGTCATGGCCGTGGCCCGGCAGGAAGCGCAGGCGCTCTCGGAGTTCGGGGTGAAGCTAGGCACGGGGCTCAATCTGGAAGACACGCTCTCGTTGCTGGCAGTGCGCGTGAAGCGACTGGTACCCCATGACTCCATGGCTGTGTATGTGGTCAGGGATAAAGTGCTGGTGCCGGAGTTTGTGAGCGGGGAAAATTTCCGGCTGTTCTTCTCTTTGAGGATTCCTATCGGCGAAGGCCTTTCGGGGTGGGTCGCGCAAAACTCCAAGCCGATTTTGAATGGCAGTCCGTCGGTTGAGCCGGGGTACCTCAATGACCCCAGCCGGTTCAGCACGCTTCGTTCAGCGCTGGCTGTGCCACTGGAAGGAGGCGTGAGCGTGGTTGGCGTGCTCGCGCTGTATCGTGCCGGCGCAGACGCGTTTACCCGGGATGATCTTAGTGTGCTGCAGGCCATGGGAGCTGGGTTAGGGCTGGCCATTGAGAATGTTTTGCAGCATGCGGGGAAAAGCTCCGGTGTCAGGACGTCGGCTCTTGCTTCGGCGGCACGAGCCGGCGCCGACTGAGCATCGCCTTTCGCAGAAGGGCTTTTAAACCGCTAAGATCGCGAAGAACATCCGCTAAGGACGCGAAGAAGAGCCCTCGCTGCACGCTTCACGGATTCCCACTTCTCGCAAAGTACGCGAGAGATCGGGCGCCCTCAGTTGCTGCTCCCGCTTGTGCCAGCGTTTTCTCTACTCCATTTCAAAACTTAAATAGGTTAGTCCGTCTGAGCGTTCGACTTGGATTACTACCGGATCGCCGGTTTTTAGGTTTGACACGGCTGCGCGTAACGCTTCCATGGAATCAATGGGAGTGCTGTTGAGGGCGTGGATGACGTCGCCGGTTTGCAGGCCGGTGTCTTGCAGAATGAGGTCGGCGGCGCGGCCGAGAACGACTACGCCGGAAGGAATGCGCAGCGAACCGAACTGATTGCGCAGGTCGCTGGTGAGATCGATGGCGAGAATGCCCAGGCGGGGGACGAGACTCTTGTCGGCGTTGGCAGCGTCGAAGAGTTGATCCATGTGGTCGCGGTGTTCGATGGCGGGAATGTAGAGAGTTTTTTTCTGGTTGCCGCGTAGGATTTCCAGCTGCAGCACCTGATCGAGGCGGTGAAGATACAGGGCGGAAGAAAGCTGGGGAAGGGTTTCGATGCGGCGCTCGTCGGCCATGAGGACGATATCCTGAATCTGCAGGCCGGCGGCGGCGGCGGGGCCGTCGGGCTTGACATCGGCGACGACGACTCCCCAGTGTTGTGCGAGCTGGAGGCCTTCGGCCAGCGTGGGCGTAATTTCCTGAGCCACCGCGCCGATCTCCACGCGATGAACGTGGCCGTACTGGCGCAGGCTGTGATAGACGAAATCGACGACGCGCGCGGGTATGGCGAAGCCCAGGCCCTCGCTGCCGCCACCTTGCGAAAGAATGAAAGTGTTAATGCCGAGGACCGATCCATTCATATCGACCAGCGGTCCGCCGCTGTTGCCGGGGTTGATGGGAGCATCGGTCTGGATGTAGGCGAGCGGCTTGTCGGGATCGGCCTGGCGGGCGACGGCGCTGACGACTCCCATGGTGACGGAGTTTTGCAAGCCCTCGGGGCTGCCGATGGCGAAGACCATCTGACCTACGCGGGGACGCTGTTGGGTAAGGGGGAGCGTGGGTAGATCTTTTTCGTCGATCTTAAGGAGGGCGAGATCCGTTTCTTTGTGCGTACCCACCAGGCGGGCCTGGAAGACTCGGCGTTTGCCGGCAGCGACGGAGCGGCCATTGTCAGTGGGCAGGGGCAGAGCTACGCGGATGCGCTGGGCGCCTTCGACGACGTGATTGTTTGTCAAGATGTAACCATCGGAGTCAACGATGACTCCAGAGCCGACGGCGTGCTGGCGCACGATGAGCGCGGTCTGGGCGCGGCTTTCTTCGTGCAGCGGGCCGAAGCCGGTGACGAGGATCTGGACTACCGCGGGAGACACTTTGGCGGCTAGACCTTCCATAGCATTGTTGATCTGCATGAGAGCCGCGGCTGCGGTTGCGGATTCGTCCGGCTTGGGCTGCGGTTTTGCTGGGGCAGATTTCTTCTCTTCTTTGGTTTTGCTGGCGGGCATGGTGTCGGGAGTTGGGTTGGTGGATGGCTGCTGGGCGATCAGGCATGCAGCCGTGGTCAGAATGAGTGTGGCTAGCTGACAAGTTCGACGCTGCGCGTGGTGGAAGAAGAATAAAGCGGGCATGGCTGGCTCCTGAGAGAAGAAGCTTACATCAAACGCTAACCCGTGCGGTTTCGGTTGCCGAGCAGAGGCCGGGGTTCACCGGGGACACTATTTTCTTCTTTCGCGGGAAACTCGGAGGGATGCGCACCCGGCTTCTTTTTCTAAGTACTGTTGATCGGGTCGCAGCACGTGCCCATCATGCTGTGACCATCCTCGCCGACCAGCTTTTTACGAAGGCTCCGAAGCGGTCGAGCGCGTTAGAAAAATTGTCTCCGGCGGCGGCAAAGCCGAGGCGGAAATGTGAGGGCGCATCGAAGCAATCGCCGGGAGCCAGCAGGATTCCACGCCCGGTGGCGGCCTGGCAAAACGGGCGGGCGCTTTCTCCGCTCACCAGCCAGGGGAACGTGGTCATGCCGCCTTGCGGCGGAATCCAGCCGAGTACGTCGCGATGGTCCGCCATGAAGCGATCGAGGAGCTTGAGGTTTCGGGTGGAGACTTCCTGGGTCTTGCCGAGGACCACGTCACGTTTGCGGATTGCGATTTCCGAAAGAATTTCTCCGCTGGTGGTGTTGCAGATCGAGAAGTAGGCGCGCGCGGTCCAGTATTGCTGGCGGCGCTGGACGTCGTGCTCGATCATCCATCCCGTGCGGACGCCGGGAAGCGAAAATGCCTTCGAGAGGTCGGCGATCACGGTGGCGTGGGGCAGGCGCGCCGCCGATTTCGTTGGCCTTCCGTGGTAGATGGGATGGTAGACCTCCTCACTCACCAGCTGGATTCCGCGCTTGGCGGTGAAGTCGTGCAGGGCTTCCATTTCGCCTTCGCCGATAGTCGCGCCCGTAGGGTGGTGCGGGCTGTTGACCAGGATGAGCTTAGTCTTCGAATCGACGAGCTGCTTGATCTCGTCGGGGTCGATGCGGAAGCCGTTCTCGCGGCGCAGGCGATAGAAGCGGGTTTCCAGGCCGAGCGATTCCGGGAGCGCCGAGAAAGGAGCGTATCCAGGCCGCGGGATGATGACGTTCGCGCCGGGCTCGGCGGCGCGCCACATCAGGGCCACGAGCGCCTCGGAGGCGCCGGTAAAGATTTGGACGGCTTCTACCGGGACACGCTGCATTTCGGCGATCGCTCGCGCAGACTGTCGGCGCCGGCGGGGCGGCTGTAGACCAAGTTGTGGTGCAGGAAGCGGTGGCGCGTTTCGTCGTCGGCGAGGGCGAGGATGTCGTTTACGGTCCAGGCCGGTCCGGTGCTCGCAGCGAGGTCGAATTCTATGCCGTGTTCGTACTGGTCGAGCCAGGCATCGAGCAGAAAGGGCTTGAGTTGCATGCGAGCGTCTCGAGGTTGGTACCTGTTATTGATTCTGCGAGTCGGGGCACGGATGGTTTTTTAGTTTATGCAGCGATGAGAATCGAGCCCCTACGGTTTGCTGCAAACCGACGCGTCGAACAGCACGACAGTTGGGGCAGCCTCAGTTCTGGTGGCACAAAGGTGGGCCGGCCCCCTGCAGACGAACAACAGGTCTCCTCCACGGCGCTCGGTTTCGTTGCGTTTCGGTCGGATGAGAGTCAGAATCGAAGGCAACTGCAAGATCAACCTCAAAGCAAGGTCAAAGGCGTCGGACAGGAGTGACCGATCCACACGATCAAGAAATCGTGTTCCCCAGCCCACTTGTCCAAATCGCCCGTCCTCGAACGTCACTATAGTGGCGGAGGAGATTGGCCGCCTACAATCCATGACGGAGGTTTTTCCAATGAAATACTTTTTGATGGCGTACGTGAATGAGGCCGCTTGGCCCAAGATGACGAAGGCTGAGCAGGAGCAGGGGGCGGCGGCTTATATGGCGTATGGAGAAGCGCTGAAGAAGGCGGGCGTACTCGCGGGCAGCAACCGTCTGCAACCGACTTCGACAGCAACTACGGTGCGCATTGCGAACGGCAAGTCGCAAGTGCTGGATGGTCCTTATGCGGATTCGAAGGAGCAATTCGGCGGCTACTTTATTATCGACGTGCCCGATCTGGATGCTGCGATCTCGTGGGCGGCGCGCTGCCCGGCTGCAGGTCATGGCGTGGTTGAGGTGCGTCCCGTGTGGGACATGGCGGGGGCGAGCAGCACGGCGGCGTAGGAGTATGAACACGAACGAAGGCGACGAGCAGGCACGCAGCACGGCGGAGGCGGTCGCGCGCCGCAGCTATGGCAAGCTCGTCGCCTTTCTTGCGGCGCGTACGCGGGACGTGGCTTCCGCCGAGGACGCGCTTTCAGAGGCATTCGCTGCCGCGCTGGCGGATTGGCCGCGGAATGGATGTCCGGCGAATCCGGAAGCCTGGCTGATGACAGTCGCGCGGCGAAAGATCATCGATGTCTTCCGTGGGCAGGGACGCGCACAGATTGCGGGCGAGGAGCTGCAGATCATCGCGGAACGGCTGGAGGCTGCCGGGGATGCGGAGCGATGGGATCATATCCCCGATCAGCGGCTGGCGCTGATGTTTGCCTGCGCGCATCCGGCGATTGAGGCTGGCATTCGCGCACCGTTGATTCTGCAGGTAATTCTGGGATTGGATGCCAAGGCAATCGCGTGGGCGTTTCTCACGTCTCCGGCGGCGATGGGGAAACGGCTCGCGCGTGCCAAGGAAAAGATCCGGCAGGCTGGGATTCCATTTAGTATCCCGGGGCGCGAGGAACTTCCCGACCGGCTTGACTCTGTGTTGAGCGCCATTTACGCCGCCTTCGCCGAAGGCTGGACCGATCCTGGCGGGACCGATGCCGCGCGCCGCGACCTCACCGAAGAAGCGATGTTTCTTGCTCGCCTGGTGACTGAGTTGCTTCCGCAGGAGCCAGAAGCGCTGGGTCTGCTGGCACTCGTGCTGCACGCGGAAGCCCGGCGGCGGGCCCGGCGTACGACGGAGGGCGAGTTCGTGCCGCTGGCTGAGCAGGACCCGAAGTTGTGGGATTCGCAGATGATCGATGCGGCCGAGTCGCTGCTGCGACGGGCCAGCGCTTTGGGCGCGGTTGGCCGCTATCAGTTGGAGGGAGCGTTGCAATCGGCGCACGTTTATCGCTGCCGCACCGGACACGACAACTGGGCCGAGGTGGTGAAGCTCTACGATGCGCTGTTCGCGCTTTCCGGCTCGCCGGTGGTTGGCATCAATCGCGCGCTGGCGATTGCGGAGATGCGTGGCGCTGGCGTTGGTCTCGGTGCCATGCCAGACGCTGCCGTCGATGCGCGGCTCGCCGAATACCAACCCTACTGGGCGGCACGCGCGGAGTTGCTGGCCAAGACGGGGGCGGCTGCCGAAGCGCGCAGTGCATATGAGAGAGCAGTTGGGCTGGAGCGCGACCCCGCGGTGCGGCGGTTCCTGCAGAAGCGGCAGGCGGCGCTGGAGGACTGAGCTACTCGAAAGCGGATTGATTCGATACACATAAATATGAAATACTTACACATTGGAAGGTGATCGTGCGCACCAATATTGACATCGATGACCGCTTGATGCGGGAGGCCATGCGCCGCAGCGGGGCTCAAACCAAGAGGGCCGCCGTAGAGGCAGGGCTGCGGTTGCTGGCGGAGACGCACGCTCAGGGGTCGATCCGCCGGTTGCGAGGAAAAGTGGTTTGGGAAGGCGACCTCAATCAGTCGCGGCTGACGCGGGTTCGACAGTAGGTAGGCTGGGCGATGGTCATAGTCGACACGACCGTGTGGATCGATTATCTGCGCGGCACCGAGAATCCGGAAACGCGCTGGCTGGACCGGGAACTGCAAAGGCAGCGTTTCGGGCTAACCGATCTCATTCTGTGCGAGGTGTTGCAAGGCATTCGGGAGCAAGGCGTTTTCACGCGGGTGAGAACCGACCTGTTGAGGTTTGAGGTTTTTCAGACTGGCGGTACTGAACTGGCCGTTGCCGCGGCTCAGAACTATCGCGACCTGCGCCGGCGTGGTTATACTGTTCACAAGACGATCGATTGTCTCATTGCCACTTTCTGTTTGCGGGCCCGGCACGAACTGCTGCACCGGGATCATGATTTCGATTGCTTTGAGAAGGTGCTGGGGCTGCGGGTGGTGCATGCTGCTGCGGCGTGAATGCCTGGAGATCAACTTCAAAAGCAAAGTCAAAGCCGTCGGAAAGAGCCTGCCCTGAGCTTGCCGAAGGGAGTGTCCGACCCACACTAGCAATCCCAGGGGGGAATCTAGGTTCTACCCTTAACTAATTCGGAATCAGGCTTTTATCCCAGATGCATCCGTGATATAACCGCCCCTGAGCAACAAAAAGTGGGTGATCCGCCTGCCAGTGGCGTATTCTGGTGGGGTTGGCTCGGCTTGCGGAGCGGCACAGATCCGACGGTCATATTTCGGAAGATCGGTTTCGGAAGATCAATTTCGTAAGATCAATTCGGAAGATCGGGCCGGGAAGATTGAGCCACATGAGATCAAGCGAGGAATTAGGAGGCACTGTGGCCGAAGCACGGACCGGAAAAAGATTTCCGTTGGAATTGCCGATCAAGATTCATGAGGAGAATGCTGGCG
>Ga0185299_10002404_pt1 | contig 29042 bp, 25 predicted proteins | sample PaiPotPPA55metaG_FD_128002 | JGI IMG/M metagenome (GOLD analysis project Ga0185299, IMG submission 128002) | Iron sulfur acid spring bacterial and archeal communities from Banff, Canada, to study Microbial Dark Matter (Phase II) - Paint Pots PPA... ...
GGCCCTGGGACTTCTGCTCGACGCCGTGCAGCGACAGGCCCTGCTGGGTCCGGATCGCGCGGAGCCGGGCGCCCAGCGCCTTGGCGTACTCGGTAGACATAGGATCTCCCCATCGAAGGCTCTGGTGTTTCACGGTCAGCCGTCCCGGCGACCTTGACGGATGTTACGCAGAGTAATCTACCTTCGTCAAGGCAGCAGGTCATGCGATGACCGGCGTTTCTACATCTGGCAGCCTATGTCATGACTCCGGCCTACTCGCACCCGCACTCCCAGGTCGGGGCTCGTAACGCCATGCTGTAGTAGGCCAGCCGCTTTACCGCGATGGCGCAGGACTTTTGTCCAATACGGGGCAGCTCTTGACGCAGAATTGACCCTCGGGCGCGGTTGATCGACACGCCCTGGTAGGGTGAGGCCGTCCGACGTCCTTTAAGTCCTGTCCCGTGAGGCAGGGAAGGGGGTCTGCTTCGGCATGACCGATAAGGCAAGAACAGACGCTGTCGCCGCAGTTGAGGCGACCATGACCAATCCGGCGATGCGCGTCGTACTCGACGCTTCCGCCGTGAACCGGGCGCTGACCCGGATAGCCCACGAGATCCTCGAGCGCACGCAGGGCGCCGACGACGCCGTGCTGCTCGGGATTCCCACCCGCGGCGCCCACCTGGCCACCCGCCTCGGCGAGCGGATCGCCGCCGTCGAGGGGCTCAAGCTTCCGGTCGGCACCCTCGACGTCACCATGTACCGAGACGACCTGCGGCTCAAGCCGACGCGGGCCCTGGGGCGCACCGAGATCCCGAACGGCGGCGTCGACGGCAAGCTCGTCGTGCTGGTGGACGACGTGCTCTTCTCGGGGCGCACGATTCGCGCGGCGCTCGACGCGCTCGGCGACATCGGGCGGCCCCGCGCGGTGCAGCTCGCCGTCCTCGTCGACCGCGGGCACCGGGAGCTGCCGATCCGCGCGGACTACGTGGGGAAGAACCTGCCGACCGCGCAGCGCGAAACCGTGCAGGTGCGACTCACCGAGACGGACGAGGAAGGCGACGCGGTGCTGCTCGGCATCAAGAGCGCCGGCGCCGCGGTCAAGGAGGCGACGAAGTGAAGCACCATCTACTGTCGACGGCCGACCTTTCCGCGGACGACGCGACGCTGATCCTGGACACGGCCGGCGAGCTGGCCCGGCTCGCGGACCGGCCGATCAAGAAGCTGCCGACGCTGCGCGGCCGCACGGTGGTGAACCTGTTCTTCGAGGACTCCACCCGGACGCGGATCTCCTTCGAGACGGCGGCGAAGCGGCTCAGCGCGGACGTCATCAACTTCTCCGCGAAGGGTTCGAGCGTCTCGAAGGGGGAGTCGCTGAAGGACACGGCGCTCACCCTCGAGGCGATGGGCGCGGACGCGGTGATTGTCAGGCACTGGGCGTCCGGCGGCGCGCACCGGCTCGCGCACGCGGGCTGGATCCGCAGCGCCGTCGTGAACGCCGGCGACGGTACGCACGAGCACCCGACGCAGGCACTCCTCGACGCGTACACGCTGCGCAGCAGGCTGGGGAGCCTGGAAGGGCGCCGCGTCGGGATCGTCGGCGACGTGCTGCACAGCCGCGTCGCGCGGTCGAACGTGCATCTGCTCTCCACGCTCGGGGCCGAGGTCACGCTCGTCGCCCCGCCGACGCTGATGCCCTTCGCCATCGAGAGCTGGCCGTGTTCGTACTCGTATGAGCTCGATCCGGTACTGCCGAAGCTCGACGCCGTGATGATGCTGCGCGTCCAGCGCGAGCGGATGGACCAGGCGTTCTTCCCGACCGAGCGCGAGTACTCGCGGCGCTATGGCCTGCACGCCGATCGCATGGCCGCGCTGCCCGAACACGCCGTCGTCATGCACCCGGGTCCGATGAACCGCGGCCTGGAGATCTCGGCGGAGGTCGCCGACTCCGCGCGCTCCACCATCACCGAGCAGGTCGCCAACGGCGTCTCGGTGCGGATGGCAGTGCTCTACCTACTGCTCGGCGGCAGCGAACCGGCGATTGGCACCGAGAACGACGAGGGAGGCGCCCGATGAGCGCTCAGGAACGGCAGGCCTGGACGATCCGTGGCGCGCGTGTGCTCGGCGGGGAAGTCAGGGACCTGTACGTCAGCGACGGGGTATTCGTCGACGAGGCTGTGAGCGGGGCCCGCGTCGTGGAGGCGGACGGGCTGATCGCGTTGCCAGGCCTCGTGGATCTGCACACGCACCTGCGTGAGCCGGGCCGTGAGGACGCTGAGACGGTGCTCACCGGTACGCGGGCTGCCGCGGCCGGCGGGTACACCGCCGTGCACGCGATGGCGAACACGGATCCGGTGGCGGACACGGCCGGCGTCGTCGAGCAGGTCTGGCGGCTGGGCCGCGAGGCAGGCTACTGCGACGTGCAGCCGGTCGGCGCGGTCACCGTGGGCATCGCGGGGGAGCGGCTCGCGGAACTCGGCGCGATGGCGGACAGCGCCGCGCGGGTGCGGGTCTTCTCGGACGACGGGCACTGCGTCTCGGACGCCGCGCTGATGCGGCGAGCGTTGGAGTACGTGAAGGCCTTCGGCGGCGTCGTCGCGCAGCACGCGCAGGAGCCCAGGCTCACCGAAGGCGCGCAGATGAACGAGGGCGAGGTCTCCAGCGTTCTCGGCCTGCGCGGCTGGCCCGCGGTCGCCGAGGAGGCGATCATCGCGCGCGACGTGCTGCTCGCCGCGCACACCGGATCCCGGCTGCACGTCTGCCATCTGTCGACGGCCGGATCGGTCGAGCTCGTGCGCTGGGCCAAGTCCAAGGGCTACCCGGTCACCGCCGAGGTGACGCCGCATCACCTGCTGCTCACCGACGAACTGGTCCGCGGCTACGACCCGGTCTACAAGGTCAACCCGCCGCTGCGCACGGCCGAAGACGTGGCGGCCGTCCGCGCGGGGCTGGCCGACGGCACGATCGACGTCGTCGCCACCGACCACGCGCCGCACCCGGTCGAGGCCAAGGACTGCGAGTGGGCCGTCGCGGCGATGGGGATGCTCGGCCTCGAAACCGCCCTGTCGGTGGTCCAGCACACAATGGTGGAGACCGGGCTGCTGGACTGGGCCGGGGTCGCCGACCGGATGTCGGTGCGTGCCGCCGTGATTGGTTCACTGGAAGGCCACGGTCGTCCGCTGGAGTCCGGCGAGCCCGCGAACCTGACCCTGCTCGACCCGGCCGCCAGCCGCGTGATCGAGCCGAACGCGCTGTACTCGCGGTCGCGCAACACCCCGTACGCGGGGCTCAAACTGCCCGGCGCCGTCCACGCGACCTTCCTGCGTGGCGCGGCGACCGTTCTTGACGGAAAGGTGATCGACCGATGATGAAGGAGGCCACAATCCTGCTTGCCTCGGGGGAGCACAGCGCCCCGGTCACGCAGTTGGCGTCGAGGCTTGCTCTGACAATCGTCCTGCTCGCCGTGTTCGGCGGCCTGTGCTGGCTGATGTGGCGCGGCTACCAGCGCCGCGCCGGGCGGCAGGCCGACCTGCCGGAGCCCGCGTCGGCCGCGCCGAACGGGCTCGACCCGGCGGACGGCGTCGAGGGGATCTACGGCTCGACCACCACGCACGGGGACTGGCTGGACCGGATCGCCGTGCACGGCCTCGGTGTGCGCAGCAACGCGCACCTCACGGTCACCGGCGAGGGCGTGTTCTTCGCCCGCGAGGCGGCGCCCGACCTGTTCATCCCGGCCGCGGACGTCGTCGGCGCCGAGCTGGCCCCCGGTATCGCCGGCAAGGTGACCGGCGGCGAGGGCGTCGTCCTGATCACCTGGCGTCTCGGCGAGCGCACCCTGGACACCGGCTTCCACCCGCGGGCCAAGGCCGAGCGCGAGCGCCTCGTCGAGGCCGTCAACGCGCTGGGGCAGAGCGAAAAGGAAGAGGCGACCGCATGAGCACCGAGCTGTTCCACGCGGAGCGTGAAGCGCGCAGCGCTGCGGTGCTCGTCCTCGAGGACGGCCGCTCCTTCCGCGGCGAGGCGTACGGCGCCGTCGGCGAGACCTACGGCGAGGCCGTGTTCTCCACCGGCATGACCGGCTACCAGGAGACGCTCACCGACCCGTCCTACTGCGGGCAGGTCGTCGTGATGACCGCCCCGCACATCGGCAACACCGGCGTCAACGACGAGGACCCCGAATCGCGCCGCCCGGCCGCGGATTCCGGCCGCATCTGGGTCTCCGGCTACGTCGTGCGCGACCCGGCCCGCCGCGCCTCCAACTGGCGCTCGCAGCGGTCCCTCGATGACGAGCTGCGTACGCAGGGGATCGTCGGGATCAGCGGCATCGACACCAGGGCCCTGACTCGGCATCTGCGCGAGCGCGGCGCGATGCGGGTCGGGATCTTCTCCGGCAGCTCCGCTCAGGCGGACCCGGCCGCGCTGCTCCAGCGGGTGAAGGCCAGCCCGGAGATGGTCGGCGCGGACTTCACCGGCGAGGTGAGCACGACCGAGCCGTACGTGATCGAGCCGATCGGCGAGCATCGCTTCACGATCGTCGCGCTCGACCTCGGCATCAAGTCGATGACGCCACATCGGATGGCGGAGCGCGGGATCCGGACGCACGTGCTGCCGGGCACCGCGACGCTGGACCAGATCCTTGAGCTGAGCCCGGACGGGGTCTTCCTGTCCAACGGCCCCGGCGACCCGGCGACGCAGGATGACGCCGTGGCGGTCGTGCGCGGCCTGCTGGAGCGGCGCATCCCGCTGTTCGGGATCTGCTTCGGCAACCAGATCCTCGGCCGGGCCCTCGGCTTCGGCACCTACAAGCTCAAATACGGGCACCGCGGCATCAACCAGCCGGTGCAGGACCGCACTACCGGCAAGGTCGAGATCACCGCGCACAACCACGGATTCGCCGTGGACGCGCCGACCGACCGCGTCTCCGAGACCCCCTTCGGCCGGGTCGAGGTCAGCCACGTGAATCTGAACGACAACGTGGTGGAGGGCCTCGCCTGCCTGGACGCGCCGGCATTCTCGGTGCAGTACCACCCCGAGGCGGCGGCCGGGCCGCACGACGCGGCGTACCTGTTCGACCGGTTCGTCGAACTCATGGCGGACGAGAAGAAGGGCGGGGCCTGATGCCCAGGCGGGAAGACCTCAAGTCGGTGCTGGTCATCGGCTCCGGGCCGATCGTGATCGGCCAGGCCTGCGAATTCGACTACTCCGGCACCCAGGCCTGCCGGGTTCTGAAGGCCGAGGGCCTGCGCGTCGTGCTGGTCAACTCCAACCCGGCCACGATCATGACCGATCCGGAGTTCGCCGACGCCACCTATGTCGAGCCGATCACCCCGGAGTTCGTCGAGAAGATCATCGCGAAGGAGCGTCCGGACGCGCTGCTGCCGACGCTCGGCGGCCAGACCGCGCTGAACACGGCGGTCTCACTCGCCAAGTCGGGCGTGCTCGCGAAGTACGACGTCGAGCTGATCGGCGCCGACATCGAGGCGATCGAGCGCGGCGAGGACCGGCAGAAGTTCAAGGGGATCGTCGAGCAGATCGGCGCCGAGTCCGCGCGTTCGGTGATCTGCCACTCGATGGAGGACTGCCTGGCGGGCGTCGAGGAGCTCGGCGGTTACCCGGTCGTCGTGCGGCCCTCGTTCACCATGGGCGGCGCGGGTTCCGGCTTCGCGCACGACGAGAAGGACCTGCGGCGGATCGCGGGCACCGGGCTTCAGCTCTCGCCGACCACCGAGGTGCTCCTTGAGGAGTCGATCCTGGGCTGGAAGGAGTACGAGCTCGAGCTGATGCGCGACCGCAAGGACAACGTCGTGGTCGTCTGCTCGATCGAGAACTTCGACCCGATGGGCGTGCACACCGGCGACTCGATCACCGTCGCCCCGGCGATGACGCTGACCGACCGCGAATACCAGAACCTGCGCGACATCGGCATCGACATCATCCGGGCCGTGGGGGTGGACACCGGCGGCTGCAACATCCAGTTCGCGGTCAACCCGGAGGACGGGCGGATCATCGTCATCGAGATGAACCCGCGCGTCTCACGCTCCTCGGCGCTTGCCTCGAAGGCGACGGGCTTCCCGATCGCGAAGATCGCGGCTCGTCTCGCCGTCGGCTACACGCTGGACGAGATCCCGAACGACATCACCCGCGAAACGCCGGCATCGTTCGAGCCGACGCTGGACTATGTCGTGGTGAAGGTGCCGCGCTTCGCCTTCGAGAAGTTCCCGCTCGCCGACGCCACGCTGACCACCACCATGAAGTCGGTCGGCGAGGCCATGGCGATCGGCCGCAACTTCCCCGAGGCGCTGCAGAAGGCTCTGCGCTCGCTGGAGAAGAAGGGTTCTGAGTTCGCCTTCGACGGCGAGCCGGGCGACAAGGCGGAACTGCTGGCCAAGGCCGCGATCCCGACCGACGGCCGGATCAACACGGCGATGCAGGCGCTGCGGGCCGGCGCCAGCCTGGAAGAGGTCTTCGACGCGACGAAGATCGACCCCTGGTTCATCGACCAGATGCAGCTGATCCACGAGATCGCCGACCAGGTCGCGTCCGCCGACGACCTTTCGCCCGCGCTGCTGCGCCGGGCCAAGCGCTACGGCTTCTCGGACGCGCAGATCGGCGCGATCCGCAGCATGGACGAGGCCGTCGTCCGTGCGGTCCGGCACGCGCTGGGCATCCGGCCGGTGTACAAGACCGTGGACACCTGCGCCGCCGAGTTCGCCGCGTCCACCCCGTACCACTACTCGTCTTACGACGAGGAGACCGAAGTGATGCCGCGGACCAAGCCCGCGGTGCTCATCCTGGGCTCCGGGCCGAACCGGATCGGGCAGGGCGTCGAGTTCGACTACTCGTGTGTGCACGCGTCCTTCGCGCTGCGCGAGGCCGGGTACGAGACCGTGATGGTCAACTGCAACCCGGAGACCGTCTCCACCGACTACGACACCTCCGACCGGCTCTACTTCGAGCCGCTCACGCTCGAGGACGTGCTCGAGGTCTTCCACGCCGAATCGCAGGCAGGGCCCGTCGCCGGCGTCATCGTCCAACTCGGTGGCCAGACGCCGCTGGGCCTCGCGCAGCGCCTGAAGGACGCCGGGGTGCCGATCGTCGGCACCAGCCCCGAGGCCATCCACCTCGCCGAGGAGCGCGGCGCCTTCGGCCGGGTGCTGGAGGAGGCCGGGCTGAACGCGCCCAAGCACGGCACCGCGTTCTCCTTCCACGAGGCCAAGAAGATCGCCGACGAGATCGGCTACCCGGTCCTGGTCCGTCCGAGCTACGTGCTCGGCGGACGGGGTATGGAGATCGTTTACGACGAGCCCTCGCTCGCCTCGTACCTGACCCGGCACGCGGGCCTGATCTCCGAGCACCCGGTGCTGGTCGACCGCTTCCTGGACGACGCGATCGAGATCGACGTGGACGCGCTCTACGACGGCACCGACCTCTACCTCGGCGGCGTGATGGAGCACATCGAGGAGGCCGGCATCCACTCCGGCGACTCGGCCTGCGCGCTGCCGCCGATCACCCTGGGCAGCGCCGATCTCAAGCGGCTGCGCACCTCGACCGAGGCGATCGCCCGCGGCGTGGGTGTACGAGGGCTGATCAACATCCAGTTCGCGCTCGCCGGGGATATCCTCTACGTCCTGGAGGCCAACCCGCGCGCCTCGCGCACGGTTCCGTTCGTGTCCAAGGCCACGGCCGTCCCCCTCGCCAAGGCCGCCGCGCGCGTCTCGCTCGGCGCGACGATCGCCGGGCTGCGCGCGGAGGGGATGCTTCCGGCGACCGGCGACGGCGGCACCCTGCCGCTGGACGCGCCGATCGCGGTCAAGGAGGCCGTGATGCCGTGGAGCCGCTTCCGCACCCCGGACGGACAAGGCGTGGACGTGGTGCTCGGCCCGGAGATGAAGTCCACCGGCGAGGTCATGGGCATCGACGCCGACTTCGGCACGGCCTTCGCGAAGTCGCAGGCCGGGGCGTACGGCGCGCTGCCGACCAAGGGCCGGATCTTCGTCTCCGTGGCCAACCGGGACAAGCGCTCGATGATCTTCCCGGTGAAGGTGCTCGCCGACCTCGGCTTCGAGATCCTGGCCACCGAGGGCACCGCGGAAGTGCTGCGGCGCAACGGGATCCGGGCCTCGACCGTGCGCAAGCAGCACGAGGGCGTGGGACCCAACGGCGAGCCCACGGTCGTCCAGCGCATCATGGACGGCGACGTCGACCTGATCATCAACACGCCCTACGGCGTCGGTCCGCGGCTGGACGGCTACGAGATCCGCACCGCCGCCATCTCCACCGGCAAGCCGTGCATCACGACGGTCCAGGGGCTCGCCGCCGCGGTGCAGGGCATCGAGGCGCTGATGCGCGGGGACATCGGCGTCGGCTCGCTGCAGGAGCACGCGGCCCGGATCAACGCCAAGCGGAATGGGGAAGTGTCCAGCTCATGATCTATCGTGCCCTGTTTCGCACGGTGTTCCAGGGCATGGACCCGGAGCGGGCGCATCACCTCGGCTTCGGCGCGATCCGCGCCGCGGCCGGGGTGCCCGGCGCCGCCGCGGCGATGCGCGCCGCCCTCGGACCCCATGACCCCGCGCTGCGCGTCAAGGCGCTGGGCCTGGACTTTCCCGGGCCGTTCGGCCTGGCCGCCGGCTTCGACAAGAACGCGGTCGGCATCGACGGCCTGGCCGCGCTCGGCTTCGCCTTCGTCGAGATCGGCACGGTCACCGCGCGGGCGCAGCCGGGCAATCCGCGCCCGCGGATGTTCCGGCTGCCGCTCGACCGCTGCCTGATCAACCGGATGGGCTTCAACAACGACGGCGCGAACGTGGTGGCCGGCCGGCTCGCCCGGCGCGCCGCGCGGCTGAAGAAATCCCCGGCGGGTTTGCAATCGCCGGTGATCCTGGGCGTCAACATCGGCAAGACGAAGGTCGTGCCGGAGGACGAGGCCGTCGCGGACTATGTGTTCTCGGCGACGCAGTTGGCCCCGTACGCGGACTACCTGACCGTCAATGTCTCCTCGCCGAACACCCCGGGCCTGCGCAACCTGCAGGCCGTCGAGGTGCTCAGGCCCCTGCTGCTGGCCGTGCGGGAGGCCGCTGACGGCGCGGCAGGTCGGCGGGTACCCCTGCTCGTGAAGATCGCCCCCGATCTTGCTGACGACGACGTGGACGCGGTCGCCGACCTCGCCGTGGAGATCGGCCTGGACGGGATCATCGCTGCAAACACGACGATCTCGCGGGCCGGGCTGCGCACGCCGGAGGCGGAGGTCGAGGCCTGCGGCGCCGGCGGCCTGTCCGGGCCGGTGCTGCTGCCGCGCGCCCTCGACGTGCTGCGGCGGCTGCGGACGCGGGTCGGCCCGGAGATGACGCTGATCGGCGTCGGCGGGATCACCACCGCGGCGGACGCGCAGGAGTTCCTCGACGCCGGGGCGACCCTGCTGCAGGGCTTCACCGGATTCATCTACGAGGGCCCGTTCTGGGCCCGCCGCGTCCACCGCGGCCTGTCTGCCCGGAAGAGGATGACGTGACCGAGACGACCGACGAACTCGAACCCTTCGGCTCGCGGCTGCGCAAGGCGCTGGACGTGCGCGGGCCGCTGTGCGTGGGCGTGGACCCGCACGCGGCGCTGCTCGGCTCCTGGAGCCTGCCCGACTCGGTCTCCGGGCTCGAGCGCTTCGCGCTGACCGTGGTGGAGGCGCTGGCCGAGCGGGTCGCGGTGCTCAAGCCGCAGTCGTCGTTCTTCGAGCGCTTCGGGTCGGCCGGCATCGCCGTGCTGGAGCGGACGATCGCCGAGGCGCGCGCGGCCGGGGCGCTGGTGATCCTCGACGTCAAGCGCGGGGACATCGGCTCCACGGTCGAGGCGTATGCCGACGCCTACCTCGACCCGGCTTCGTCCCTGTTCGCGGACGCTGTGACGGTCTCGCCCTACCTGGGCTTCGGCGCGCTCGAGCCCTTCTTCGAGCGGGCCGAGCGGCACGGCTGCGGCGTGTTCGTGCTGGCCTTCACCTCGAACCCGGAGGGCGCGGGCGTGCAGCGGGCGGTCACCGCCGAGGGCGACGCGGTCGGCGCCTCGATCCTGGCGCAGGCGGCGGCGCGCAACGGCGAGGCGGTGCCGATGGGCCCGATCGGCGCGGTCGTCGGCGCGACGCTCACCGACCCGATCCCCTTCGACCTGGCCCGACTCAACGGACCGCTGCTGGCCCCGGGCCTCGGCGCCCAGGGAGCCACGCCGCAGGACCTGCGCGGCGTCTTCGGCGACGCGCTGGCCAACGTGGTGCCGTCGATGTCCCGGGAGATCCTGCGGGGCGGCCCGGACGTGCCCGTACTGCGCCGGGTGACACGCCAGGCGGTCAAGGACTGTCGCGACGCCCTCGGCTACCCCGCGGCGGCCGGTTAGCCGCGCCGCGCCACGCCGAATCGCCGGTTATTCGAATGCCGGAGAGTGCGAAATAAATGCAAAGTTTTCTTTCACTGCTCCCAAGCAACTCAGGGGGTCTCCATCGTGGCCGAAACCGGTTGGTCAACGGTTGGACCTTGAGCCAGCCACATGATCGACGGCGTCGAACCGCTTGCCTGCCAGTGGGTTTCGCCTCGCCGCCGGACGGCCGGCGCTGACCCGCCGGGCACCGATCGGGGCCCGTCCGGACGCTTTGTCGGAATAATCTGGTCACGAATAATTCGGACATATGACCCTGAATCGCGTCGTATTCACGCGTCTGGACGGGTGAATAGCGGGATCCGGCGCACATGGCACGCCGGACTCGGGTACAGTCCGGTTTAATCGCAGACCAGCGGGGGTGTCACCTTGCAACCCCCGCTTGAAGCGACTAGGTTCCGGCAACGGACCACCGAGCCGACCGGCCAGGCGAAACGTCACACCCGAGCATTCGGGACCGTGCCGTTCCGGCGGGCCGACCGACTCACCCCCACAATCCATTTCGACGTCATTGAGGTGAATTGGCGTGGCTCTCCCGCCCCTCACTCCCGAACAGCGCCAGGCTGCCCTCGAAAAGGCTGCCGCTGCCCGCCGCGAGCGTGCCGAGGTGAAGAACCGCCTCAAGCACTCCGGCGCTTCCCTGTCCGAGGTCGTTCAGGAAGGCCAGAAGAACCCCGTCATCGGCAAGATGCGGGTTTCGGCCCTCCTGGAGTCCCTGCCCGGTGTCGGTAAGGTCCGCGCCAAGCAGATCATGGAGCGGCTTTCCATCTCCGAGAACCGCCGCGTAGGCGGCCTCGGTGCCAACCAGATCGCCGCGCTCGAGCGCGAGTTCGGCTCGGCGAAGTAGGTCCCGCAGCAGTTTCCGCCGGGTCAGGCAGTGGCACGAGTACGGCGGATCCTTTGCGGGTCCACGGGGCACGGGGCGAGAACGACTCCAGGTCCCGGCGGTGGCGTGTCGGCCGGTCCGTCATTCCGATGGCGAACCGGCGATGCGCTAGGCTCAGGTCGCGTGACGACCTCGAGTGATCCCGTGCACCCTGAGACTTCGAGCGCTGCGGCGCGGCCCAGGCTGGTGGTGCTTTCCGGGCCCTCGGCCGTAGGCAAGAGCACCGTGGTGGCGCACATGCGCGCCCAGCATCCCGAGGTCTGGCTCTCCGTCTCCGCCACCACTCGGCACCCCCGTCCCGGGGAGATCGACGGCAAGCACTACCGCTTCGTCGACCAGGACGGTTTCGACAAGCTGATCGCCAACGGCGAACTGCTCGAATGGGCCGAGTTCGCGGGCAACCGCTACGGCACGCCGCGTCAGCCCGTGCTGGACAAGCTCGGGCTGCTCGAGCCCACTCTGCTGGAAATCGACGTGCAGGGAGCCCGGCAGGTCCGTCAGGCGATGCCCGACGCCCTGCTGGTCTTCCTCGCGCCGCCGAGCTGGGAGGAACTCGTCCGCCGGCTCGTCGGCCGCGGCACCGAGACCGAGCAGGTCCGCGAGCGCCGGCTGGCCGCCGCCCGCGAGGAGCTGGCTTCGGAGCGCGAGTTCGACGTCACCCTGGTCAACACCTCGGTCGAGGACGTCGCGCGCGAACTGTTAACCTTGATGGGTGTCGGTTGAGCGCGGCGGCCCGCGTCTCCCGGCCCGTGAATCCACCTGAGAGGTAGCAACCAGCGTGTCTATGACTGAGGCGGAATGGGCACCGTGCATCATCAACCCGCCGAGCGACGAACTGGACTGGTACGCATGTCGATGACTGAGCCCGAAGGCATCATCAATCCGCCGATCGACGAGCTGCTCGAGGCGACGGACTCCAAGTACAGCCTGGTGATCTACGCCGCCAAGCGCGCCCGCCAGATCAACGCCTACTACTCGCAGCTCGGCGAGGGCCTGCTCGAGTACGTCGGCCCGCTCGTCGACACGCACGTGCACGAGAAGCCGCTGTCGATCGCGCTGCGCGAGATCAACGCCGGGCTGCTCACCGCCGAGCCGATCGAGCCGACCACCCCGGTCCCGCCGAACCAGCAGCTGTAAGCACCGACCAGCTCAGCAGACGGGCCGACGATGGCAGCCGAAGCGCGTTCCACGGCGTCCGCGCCCCGCGTGGTGCTCGGCGTGGGCGGCGGCATCGCCGCGTACAAGGCCTGTGAGCTGCTGCGCCGGCTGACCGAGTCTGGCCACGACGTGACCGTGGTGCCCACCGCGAGCGCGCTGCGCTTCGTCGGCGCGCCCACCTGGGAGGCGCTGTCCGGCCACCCGGTCTCGGCCGAGGTCTGGGACTCGGTCTCCGAGGTGCCGCACGTGCGCCTCGGCCAGCAGGCGGACCTCGTCGTCGTCGCGCCCGCCACCGCCGACCTGCTCGCCCGCGCGGCGCACGGCCTGGCCGACGATCTGCTGACGAACACCCTGCTCACCGCGCGCTGCCCGGTGCTGTTCGCGCCCGCGATGCACACCGAGATGTGGCTGCATCCGGCGACGCGGGATAACGTGGCCACGCTTCGCCGCCGCGGCGCGATCGTGCTCGACCCCGCGTCCGGCCGCCTTACCGGCGCCGACTCGGGCCCCGGTCGGTTGCCCGAGCCCGCGGAGATCTTCGAGGCCGCTCTGTGCCTTCTAAGTCGTAGCCTTCTAAGTCGTAGCGTCTTGCGGCGTGGTTCGGCCGTCGCTCCAGACCTCTCCGGCCTGCGCGTGCTGATCACCGCCGGCGGCACCCGCGAACCGCTGGACCCGGTCCGCTACCTGGGCAACCGCTCCTCCGGCCTGCAGGGCTACGCGCTCGCCCGGGCGGCCGTGGCCCGGGGCGCCGAGGTCACCCTGATCGCGGCGAACGTCGCGCTGCCCGACCCGGCCGGGGTCAAGATGCTGCGCGCGGGCACCGCGCTCGAACTGCGCGACGAGGTGCGCGCGGCCGCCGCGGACGCGGACGTGATCGTGATGAGCGCGGCGGTGGCCGACTTCCGCCCCGCCGACTACGCCGAGGCGAAGATCAAGAAGGCCGACGACAGCTCGGCCCCCGAGCTGACGCTCGTTCAGAACCCGCACATCCTCGGGGAACTCGGCCGCGAGCGGCTGCGCGCCGGGCAGACCGTGGTCGGCTTCGCCGCCGAGACCGGGGACGCCGAGCACACCGCGCTCGAACTCGGCCGCCGCAAGCTGGCCAAGTACGGGGTCGATCTGCTCGTGGTCAACGAGGTGGGCGTGGACAAGGTCTTCGGCCGCCCGGAGACCGAGGCGGTGATCGTGGACGCGGCCGGAACCGAGACCGCGGTGCCGCCGGGGCCGAAATCCGCGCTGGCCGAGGAGATCTGGGACCGGGTCGCGGACTGGCGCGCGCGGGGCTGAGCCCGCCGATCGCGCGGCGCAAGGGCTTGAGCCCCCCGTCCTGACGGCCGCTCGGCCCAGAGTGCGGTACCGCTCGCCACGCCGGGGGTAACGGCGGTTAGACTGGCCCTCGTCGAGTCAGCAGCCGCTGCATGAAGGAGAAGTCCCCGTGGTCCGTCCGTACACAGATCGTCGCCTTTTCACCTCGGAGTCCGTGACCGAGGGCCACCCGGACAAGATCGCCGACCAGGTCAGCGACTCGATCCTGGATGCGCTGCTGACCCAGGACCCGTCCTCCCGGGTGGCCGTCGAGACGCTGATCACCACCGGCCAGGTGCACGTGGCCGGCGAGGTCACCACCTCCGGCTGGGCCGACATCCCGACCCTGGTGCGCGAGCGGATCCTGGAGATCGGCTACGACTCCTCGAAGAAGGGCTTCGACGGCGCCTCCTGCGGCGTGTCGATCTCCATCGGCGCGCAGTCCCCGGACATCGCGCAGGGCGTCGACGACGCCTACGAGACCCGAGTCGAGGGCGAGCAGGACGAGCTCGACCGGCAGGGCGCGGGCGACCAGGGCCTGATGTTCGGCTACGCCTGCTCCGACACGCCCGAGCTGATGCCGCTGCCGATCGCCCTCGCGCACCGGCTGGCCCGCCGGCTGGCCCAGGTGCGCAAGGACGGCCAGGTCGCCTACCTGCGCCCGGACGGCAAGACCCAGGTGACCATCGAGTACGACGGCGACAAGCCGGTCCGTCTGGACACCGTGGTCGTCTCCACCCAGCACGCCTCGGACATCGACCTCGAGACGCTGCTCGCCCCGGACATCAAGGAATACGTCGTCGACCCCGAGCTGGCGCTGCTCGACATCGACACCGAGGGCTACCGGCTGCTGGTCAACCCGACCGGCCGCTTCGAGATCGGCGGCCCGATGGGCGACGCGGGTCTGACCGGCCGCAAGATCATCGTCGACACCTACGGCGGCATGGCCAGGCACGGCGGCGGCGCGTTCTCCGGCAAGGACCCGTCGAAGGTCGACCGCTCGGCCGCGTACGCGATGCGCTGGGTCGCCAAGAACGTCGTCGCGGCGGGCCTCGCGGGCCGCTGCGAGGTGCAGGTGGCGTACGCGATCGGCAAGGCCGAGCCGGTGGGCCTGTTCGTGGAGACCTTCGGCACCGAGACGGTCCCGGTCGACCGGATCCAGGCGGCCGTCGGCAAGGTCTTCGACCTGCGTCCGGCCGCGATCATCCGCGACCTGGACCTCAAGCGGCCGATCTACGCCAAGACCGCCGCGTACGGCCACTTCGGCCGCGAGCTGCCCGAGTTCACCTGGGAGCGCACCGACCGGGTCGAGGCGCTGAAGGCCGCTACCGCCTGATCGTCCGCGTCTGATCGAGAACTGATCGAGCGTCACAACCCGCCGCCGACAGCCCTTTCCGGGGTTGTCGGCGGTCGGCTGTTTAATTGGGGCTTTAAGGACACAGTGGAGCAGGAGACCGTGCTCGGGAGCTGATGTCGGAGCTCGGCTGTTTAATGGGGACTTATGCAGCAAGGGACCGGGCACGAGCAGCTGGCGCTGGTCCGTGCCCGCGTGTCCGCTCCGCCCAAGCCGGTCAGCCCGGCCGAGGACCGGCCCGTCGCCCGCGTCGCCGTCGATCTCGAGCCGCCGCACCTCGACCGGTATTTCGACTACGCCGTTCCGGCGAAGCTGGCCAAGGCGGCCCAGCCGGGCGTGCGAGTCCGGGTCAGGTTCGCCGGGCGGCTCGTCGACGGATTCCTGGTCGAACGCTGCGACGTCTCCGATTTCGCCGGGACGCTCCAGCCGCTCGAGCGCGTCCTGTCGGCGGAACCGGTGCTCGGCCCGGAGCTGCTGGCGCTCGCCCGGCAGGTGGCCGAGGCCTACAGCGGCACCCTGGCGGACGTGCTGCGGCTCGTCGTCCCGCCGCGACACGCCGCCGCCGAGGCCGAGCCCGCGTATCCGCGCCCGCTCGGACCGCTGCCGCTGCCCGACGCCGCGCCGTGGGCCGCGTACCCCGGCGGCTCGGAGTTCCTCGACGCCCTGGCGCAGGGTGAGGCGCCGCGCGCGGTCTGGACCGTGCTGCCGAACTCGGACGCGTACGCCGCGCTCGCGACCGCCGTGCAGGCCACGCTCGCCGGGGGCCGGGGCGCGGTCGTCATCGCCGCCACCGGGCGCGACGTGGCCCGGATCGACGTGGCGCTGACCAAGGCGCTGGGGGAGGGGCGGCACGTCGCGCTGACCGCCGATCTCGGGCCGGCCGAGCGGTACCGGCGTTGGCTGGCGCTGAGCCGGGGCCAGGTGCGCGCGGTGGTTGGGACGGCGGCCGCGCAGTTCGCCCCGATCGAGAACCTGGGGCTCGTCGGCATCTGGGACGACGCGGACTCCGGCCACGCCGTGCGCCTCGCGCCATATCCGCACGCGCGCGAGGTGCTGCTCATGCGCGCGCATCAGGCGAAGGCGGGAGCGCTGATCGCGGGGTACACGGCGACGGCCGAGGCGGCGCATCTCGTGCAACGGCGCTGGGCGCGTCCGCTGACGGCGGCGCGCACGGTCGTGCGTGATCACGCGCCTCGCGTCTCCGCGCTCGGCGAGGAACGCGGCCGGGATCGGGAGCTGCATCCCGGCGCCGTCGCGGGCCACCTGCCGCCGCAGGCGTTGCGGCTGGCCCGGGAGGCGTTGCAGCAGGGGCCCGTCCTCGTGCAGGTGCCGCGCTCGGGGTATCGGCCTCGGCTGGCCTGCGCGCAGTGCCGGGAAACGGCGCGCTGCGGGCACTGCAACGGTCCGCTCTCGCAGGCGGGACCGCAGCAGGACCCGAAGTGCGGATGGTGCGGACGTACCGCCGCGCCGTGGAGCTGCCGCAACTGTCACGGCGTCAGACTGCGCAGCCGCGCGACCGGCGTGCATCGCAGCGCGGAGGAGCTCGGGCGCGCGTTCCCCGGCGTGCTGGTGCGCGAGAGCAACGCGGCGCGCGGCGTGATCGACACGGTGCCTGGCGAATCTGCGCTCATCCTGGCGACCCCCGGAGCCGAACCCTTGGCCGACGGCGGTTACGCGGGCGCGCTGCTGCTCGACGCGCCCGAGCTGCTGAACCTGCCCACGCTGCGCGCGGCCGAGCAGGCCCTGCGCCGCTGGCTCGGCGCGGCGGCGCTCGTCCGCCCGGCCGCGCGCGGCGGAGCGGTGCTGCTGTGCGCGGACGGGGCGCTGCCGGCCGCGCAGGCGCTGCTGCGCTGGGACCCGGCGGGTTTCGCCCGCCGCGAGCTGGCCGACCGTACCGAGCTCGGTTATCCGCCGAGCGCGCGCATCGCCGAGCTGACCGGCGCGTATCCGGCGCTGCGGGAAATACTGGACCTGACCGAGCTGCCGGAGGGCGCGCAGCTGCTCGGCCCGGTGCCGGTGCAGCGGGCCGGGGAGCAGACCGAGCGGATGCTGGTGCGCTGCGAGCGGGCCGACGGCGCGCGGCTGGCGAAGGCGCTCAAGGCGGCGCTCGGCGTGCGCACCGCCAAGCACGGCGGCGACCCGGTCTGGATCCGGATCGACCCGGTGGACCTCGCGTAAGAAGGACCAGAGTGTGTCGACGGATCGGTAAACTTGGGCGGAACAGCGTCCAGCATGGCTTACGTCCAGCACGGCTTAAGGGGCTTCTTCCGTGGCGATCCGACCGATCCGGCTCTTCGGCGACCCGGTACTGCGCACCCCGGCGGAGCCCGTGGTGGACTTCGACAAGGAACTGCGCGTCCTGGTCAAGGACCTGACCGAGACGATGGTCGACGCCCCGGGGTCCGGCCTGGCCGCCCCGCAGCTCGGCGTGTCGCTGCGGGTGTTCACCTACAACGTCGAGGGCGTGCTCGGGCACCTGGTCAACCCGACCCTCGACCTGTCCGACGAGACGCAGGACGGCGACGAGGGCTGCCTGTCCATCCCGGACCTCAAGTTCCCGTGCACCCGCGCTCTGCGCGTGGTGGCCAAGGGCTTCAACGAGCACGGCGAGCCGGTGGTCGTCGAGGGCAGCGAGCTGCTCGCCCGCTGCGTGCAGCACGAGACCGACCACCTCGACGGCATCCTCTTCGTCGACCGGCTCGACCGGGAGCAGCGCAAGGCGGCGCTGCGCGCGATCCGGCAGGCCGAGTGGGCCGGGCAGGCCGTGCGGGTCAAGCAGTCCCCGCACGCGACCTTCGGCGGCGCACGCTGATGCGCGTGTTGTTCGCGGGAACCCCGCAGCCCGCCGTCCCCTCGCTCGAGGCGCTGCTCGCCTCGCCCCGGCACGAGGTCGTGGCCGTGCTCACCCGGCCCGACGCGCCGACCGGCCGCGGCCGCCGGATGGAGGCCTCGCCGGTGCGGCAGGTCGCCGAGCAGCACGGCATCGAGGTGCTCACCCCGCGCCGTCCGCGCGACCCGGAGTTCCTCGAACGCCTCGCCGAACTCGCCCCGGACGCCTGCCCGGTCGTCGCGTACGGCGGCCTGATCCCGCCGGCCGCGCTCGAGATCCCGGCGCACGGCTGGGTCAACCTGCACTTCTCGCTGCTGCCCGCCTGGCGCGGCGCCGCCCCCGTGCAGCGCGCCCTGATGGCCGGCGACGAGATCACCGGCGCCTGCACCTTCCTGCTGGAGGCGGGCCTGGACACCGGCCCGGTCTACGGCACCATCACCGAGGACGTGCGCCGCACCGACACCAGCGGCGACCTGCTCGAAAGGCTCGCGACCGACGGCGCCCGGCTGCTCGTGGCCACGCTCGACGGCATCGAGGACGGCACCCTGCGGCCGGTGCCGCAGCCGAGCGAGGGCATCTCGCTGGCCCCGAAGATCACCGTCGAGGACGCCCGCGTCGACTGGAAGACGCCCGCCCAGCACATCGACCGCCAGGTGCGCGCGTGCACCCCGGCGCCCGGCGCGTGGACCACGCTCGGCGGCGAGCGGGTCAAGCTCTTCCCGCTCAGCCCGCTGCCCGGCGCCGCCGAGGTCGATCCCGGCCGGATCGTGCTGGACAAGCGCGGCATGACGGTCGGCACCGGCTCGGGCCACGTGGTGCGGCTCGGCGACGTGCAGCCGCAGGGCCGCAAGCGGATGAGCGCCGCCGACTGGGCGCGCGGGCTGCGGCTGGCCGACGACTCCGCGTACTTCGAATAAGATCGCATATCTCATGCCGAAAACTTCTGATCCGGCCCGACGGGCCGCCTACGACACGCTGCGCGCGGTCTCCGGGCACGACGCCTACGCGAATCTCGTGCTGCCCGGGCTGCTGACCGAGCGCCGACTCGACACCCGGGACGCGGCGCTGGCGACCGAGCTCGCCTACGGCACCCTGCGGGCTCAGGGTACGTACGACGCGATCCTGGCGCAGTGCGTGGACCGGCCGCTCGACCAGCTCGACCCCGAACTGCTCGACCTGCTGCGGCTCGGCGCGCACCAGTTGCTCGCCACCCGCATCCCGCCGCACGCGGCCGTCGCCGCGACCGTGGACCTGGCCCGCGAGGTGCTGCACGAGGGCGCGGCGCGGATGTCCAACGCCGTGCTGCGCAAGGTCGGCCGCAGCGACTTCGACGCGTGGATCCAGCAGATCGCGCCGGACCCGCAGGTCGACCCCGAGGGCTATCTCGCGCTGGACCGCGCGCACCCGCGGTGGATCGTCTCAGCGCTCTGGGACAGCCTCTCGGCGCACCGCGGCAGCAAGACCGCGCACGACGAGATCGACCGGCTCCTCGCGGCGGACAACGAGCGTCCCAGCGTCACGCTCGTCGCCCGGCCCGGCCTGGCCACGCTTGAGGACCTGCTGGACGAGGGCGCCGAGCCAGGACGCTTCGCGCCGACCGCCGCTTATCTGCCGCGGGGCGACCCCGGCCGCCTCGAACTGGTCCGGCGCGGCCGCGCGGGCGTGCAGGACGAGGGCAGCCAGCTCGTCGCGCTCGCCGTCGCCGCGGTCCCGATCGAGGGCGAGGACGAGCTCTGGCTCGACATCTGCGCGGGCCCCGGCGGCAAGGCCGCGCTGCTGGCCGCGACCGTCGCCGGACGCGGCGGCCGGCTCGTCGCCGCCGAACTCGCCCCGCACCGCGCCCGGCTGGTCAAGCGCGCGCTGCAGCCGATCCCCGGCCTGCACAAGGCGATCACGGCCAACGCCCTCGAGCCCGCGTGGCGGCCCGGGATCTTCGACCGCGTCATCGCCGACGTCCCGTGCACCGGGCTCGGCGCGCTCCGGCGCAGGCCCGAGGCCCGCTGGCGCCGCGCGGCCACCGACGTGGCGCTGCTCGCCGAGACGCAGAAGAAGCTGCTCGCCTCCGCGCTCGACGCGGCCAGGCCCGGCGGCCTCGTCGGCTACGTCACCTGCTCGCCGCACCTCGCCGAGACCCGCCTCGTGGTCGAGGACGTGCTGCGGACGCGGACCGACGTGCGGCAGCTCGACGCGCGCCCCTACCTGCCGGGCGTGCCCGAGCTCGGCGACGGACCCGACGTCCAGCTCTGGCCGCACGTGCACGGCACCGACGCGATGTACCTCGCGCTGCTCCAGCGCACGTAGCACGTCCAGTAGTAAGGAAGAATGGATCCATGGCCGTACAGATCTCGCCCTCGATCCTCAACAGCGACTTCGCCCGCCTCGCGGACGAGGTGGCCTCCATCTCCCCGGCGGCCGACTGGGTGCACGTGGACGTCATGGACAACCACTTCGTGCCCAACCTGACCCTCGGCCTGCCGATCGTCGAATCGCTGCTGAAGGTCTCCGAGCTGCCGCTGGACTGCCACCTGATGATTCAGGACCCGGACCGCTGGGCGCCCGCGTACGCCGAGGCCGGAGCGCGCTCGGTGACCTTCCACGTGGAGGCCGCGGCGGCCCCGATCCGGCTGGCCCGGACGCTGCGCGCGGCCGGGGCGCGGGCCGGGATGGCGCTCAAGCCCGCCACGCCGATCGAGCCCTACGAGGACCTGCTGCCCGAGCTCGACATGGTGCTGATCATGTCCGTGGAGCCCGGTTTCGGCGGGCAGACGTTCCTGGATTCGGTGCTGCCCAAGGTGCGCCGCACCCGCGAGGCGATCGCCCGGCACGGCGGCCAGATCTGGCTGCAGATGGACGGCGGCGTGTCGGCCGAGACGATCGAGCGCTGCGCGGACGCCGGCGCGGACGTCTTCGTCGCGGGCTCCGCGGTCTACGCGGCGGAAGACCGGGATCGCGCGGTGCGCGCGCTGCGTGCGCTGGCGGACAAGGCCACTTCGGGCTCCTCCTGGGCCTGCGCGCATTGAGCACGACTCACTGAGCACGTGCCAGGATGAATGAGGGCCGTGCCCTCCGCGTCGTCGGGTGACGCGGAGAGCACGGCCCTCATCTGCACTGAGATGGGTTCAATAGGGGTGGTGGGGGTGACAGGGCCTCAGCTGAGGCCGTCGAGCTCGCCGGTCTTGACCGCGGCGAGCAGGGCGCCGATTTCGTCGCGGTCGAAGAAGAGCACCGCTCCCTCGGGGTCGCGGGAGTTGCGCACCGCGACCAGATCCTCGCCGAAGGGGGCGAACTCGACGCAGTTGCCGTTGGCACCGCTGTACGAGCTCTTCCGCCAGCCGGTGATCTCCGTGTTCTTGCTCATGGTCAGCAGCCTCTCGATGGTACGTGCACCGTTGTTCTGCAATTGCATGTGCTTCGTGCACGAACGGTAGCACGCAAGAGGGCATCAGAGAACGGTGATCACGCAAATTCACCGTTCCCAGCGATCAGAAAATTTGTTCAGGCCTAGAGGTCGGCGCGGACCTTCTCAAGGAACTGACGGCTGCCGCGCGGCGTCTCCGCGTCCACCACCAGCCGGTCGAATGCTCGGCCGTAGACTTCGATCTCGTCCGGACGCTCCAAATAGAGCGCGCCGGTCAAGTGTTCGATGTATGTGATGTCCGGCAGTTCGGTCTCGGCGAACCGGAGGATCGAGAACGCGCCCTCGGCCACGTAGCCGCTCTTGGCGAACGGGATCACCTGCAGGGACACGTGCGAGAGCTCGGTCAACTCGAGCAGCTTGTCGATCTGCTTCTTGAGCATCGCGACGCTGCCGAAGCTGCGGTGCAGCACGGACTCGTCGACGACCATCCACAGCCGCGGCGGATGCTGGCCGTCGAGGATCTTCTGACGGCGCATCCGCAGGTCGACCATGCTGTCGATCGTCTCGCCCGCCGCCCGCGGATGGCCGTGCGTGACCACGGCCCGCGTGTAGTCCTCGGTCTGCAGCAGGCCGGGCATGAACTGCAGTTCCCAGCTCTGGATCCGGGACGCGGCCTCCTCGAGGCCCACGTAGTCCTCGAACCACTTCGGCATCCGCTCGTTGTAGCGGTGCCACCAGCCGGTCTGCCTGGTCTGCGCGACCAGCGAAAGCAGTTGGGCGCGCTCGTCCGGATCGCTGAGCCCGTACAGGGTCAGCAGGTCCTGGACGTCGCGTTCCTTGAAGCTGATCCGGCCGGTCTCCATCCGGCTGATCTTCGAGGCCGAACCTCGAATGCTGTAGCCGGCCTCGGCGCAGCTGATACCGGCCTTCTCCCGCAGCCTTCTGAGCTGACTGCCCAGGATCAGCCGGCGTACCGATGGCCCGGCACGTCCTACGTTGCCCTCAGCGGCTGCCATCCTCGATCCTCCTCGGTGCGAATCAGGATTCGCTGATTTACGAACGTGGTGCAGGAATCTACGCTAAGTTACCTCACGCCCGAACGCCAGTGCCGAGCTGTGAAAACCATAGCCGGTTAAGGAGAGCCAGCCTCATGACGGAAAGCCCCGCCTCCGCCCCCTCCGCCTCAAGACCAGCTCAGCGAGTTCCCGTGGGGGTGGACCCCACCAGGGCGAGCATCGCGCGGGTCTACGACGCATTCCTCAATGGCAAGGACAACTACGAGATCGACCGGGCCGTGCTGGCGCAGGTCGAGGAGCACATGCCCTCTGCCAAGGAACTCGGCGTCGAGAACCGCAGCTTCCTGATCCGGGTCTGCCGCTTCCTGGCCACCCAGACCGACATCGACCAGTTCCTCGACCTCGGCTCCGGCCTGCCCACCTCGGAGAACGTGCACCAGGTCGTGCAGCGGCTGCGGCCCGAAGCGCAGATCGTCTACGTGGACAACGACCCGGTGGTGCTCGCGCACGGGCTCGCGCTGCTGGAGGAGAACGAGAACTGCAAGTTCGTGGCGGCGGACATCTTCGAGCCCAAGGACATCCTGGCCAATGAGGAGATCACCAGCGTGATCGACTTCAACCGGCCGCTGGCGCTGATGCAGATGGGCACGCTGCACCACTTCAACGGCCCGCGCACCGCCCCGGCCGAGATCATGCGCGAGTACGTCGCCGCGCTGCCCTCCGGCTCCTACGTGGGGCTCTCGCACTTCCTCGACCCGGAGAACGAGTTCAGCTCCACCGCCCGGGACGCCGAGGAGGCCTTCCTGCACAGCCCGATGGGCTCGGGCACCTTCCGCACCCAGCTTGAGCTGCTCGAACTGTTCGACGGCCTCGAGCTGGTCGAGCCCGGCCTGGTGCGCTGCGCCGACTGGTGGCCGGACGGGCCGCGGCTCAAGCCGCTGACGGCCGCTCAGCGCTGCATCGCCGGCGCGGTGGGCCGCAAGCCCTGATTTTTTTTGGCATTGCACACGGTGCTTCTGCATGTGCACACACCGTATCCGGGACCGTCCGTTCGATGACGCGCCGTCAGGCCGCGTCGCCGAGCAGGCGGTCCCGGTGCGCTACCGCGGCGGCCTCGGTGCGCGAGGACACGCCGAGCTTGGCCAGGATGTTCGAGACGTGCACGGACACGGTCTTCGTGGTGATGTAGAGCCGCGTGCCGATCTGACCATTCGACAGACCCTCGGCCACCAGCCGCAGCACCTCCGTCTCCCGGGCCGTCAGCAGCGGACCGTGCGTCGGCGCCGGTGCCTCGGCTGGCGTCTCCCTCCCCGCCGGAACCACGCTCATCAGCCGTGCGCTGCGGGCCAGCTCGTCGATTTCGGCGAGCAACGTGACCGCGCCGAGCTTCATCGCCGTCTCCCGCGCCGCGCGAGCCGCGTTCGCGGCTTCCTGACGCCTGCCGGGTACAGCGGCAGCCGACGCCGCCTGACGGAGCCTCAGCTGCGCCGTGAGGTATACCGGAGCCTCGATCGTCTCGGCCCGGGCGACGAGCGCGCCCCAGTCCGCCGCCGCACGGTCCAGCTCCGCCTCGACCAGTTCCGCGTAGAGCTCATGCATCGACACCCGGCGCGGCAGCCGCGCGGCCGCCTCGCGCAGCAGCGGCACGGTCGAGTCCTCGCCGCCCTTGCCCAGCTCGGTCTCGGCGAACGCCGCCGCGTGCAGCAGTTCCCAGGTCCACCACTCGTAGCCCTCGCGGATCCCGCCGTCGAGTACGGCGTGCACCGAGAGCCGCGCCTGCTCGACCAGACCGCGCGCGGTGGCCAGCTGGATCAGCGCGATGTGATCGGGGATCAGGTGCTGCAGGGCGGGCTCGAAGCGTCCGGTGCGATGATGCGGCAGCACGACGCGCAACGACTGCTCGGCCGCGTCGAGTTCGCCGCGCGCCGTCTGGATCGTCGCGCGCAGCCGCTGCAGGCCGCGGTCGTGAATGCCCGGCAGCGCCTGGTCGAGGCCCTCCTCGATCTGCTCGATCGCCTCCCGCCAGCAGCCCACCGCGATCAGCGGCTCGGCGACGTTGTTGCGCAGCAGCCCCTTCTGCACCCGGTTCGAGGCGGCCACCGTGTCCAGCGCGTTCTCGGCCACGCCCGCGGCCTCGGCGTACCGGCCGACCTTGTAGAGCTGGTCGGAGATCTGGATCTCGGTGCGGGAGAGCAGCGCGGGCGTGCGGCCCATCGCCTCGGCCTGCGCCCGCGCCTCCCGCTGCAAGGCGAGGCCGCGCTCCCAGTCACCGGAGTGGAAGACCGCCGACGCGTACGCGGAGCGGACCAGGATCCGGTCCCCCTGGTCCGCGAACTGCTCGATCAGCCCCATCGCCTCGGTGGCGGTGCTCAGCGACTCCTCGATCCGCCCGGCGAGGTTCAGGTGGGCCGAGAGCCGGGAGAGCATGAACGCGCGCTTGGCCGGATAGCGCTCGGCCGGGAGCAGTTCGACGGCGCGGTACCAGTCCTCGTACTCCGTCCGGCCGAGGTCGCACAGGTGCGTGGCGCGCTGGTCGTGCAGGTGGGCGGCCAGCGTCGGCCGCGCCCCGGCGTCGATCGCCGCGAGCCCGGCCTCGGCGAAGGCGAAGCCGCGTTCCGGCGCCCCGGCCCGTGAGGCGGCCAGCGACGCGCGGTACATCCAGTAGATCTCGTCGGCGGGTTCGTCCGGCTGGTGCGGGACGGCGCACCAGAGCTCGAGGGCCCATTCGAGCATCGCGAGCTCGTCGGCGAAGGCGAAGCGCGTGTTGGCGACCTTGGCCGCGCGCAACGAGGCGGCCAGCGCCTTGTCCGGCTGGTTGGCGCGGTACCAGTAGTGGGCCAGCTGGACCTCGCGGGCGTCCTCGGCGACCAGTTCGGGCTCGGTCTCCAGGATCTCGGCGAGATGCCGGCAGATCCGGGCGCGCTCGCCGGGCAGCAGGTCCTCGCGCAGCACCGCGCGCATCAGCGCGTGCCGGAACCGGAACGCGTCGCCCTCGCTGCCGCCGATCAGGATCTGCGCCTCGAAGGCCGGGCGCAGCCGCTCGGCCAGCTCGAACTCGTCCAGGTCGGCCAGCCGGGCGATCAGCGCCGTATGGGTGGGCTGATACGCGCAGCAGATCAGCCTGAGCAGCTGCCTGGTCTGCTCGGGCAGCTGCTCCACCCGCGTGAGCAGCAGGTCCTGCAGCGTCCAGGACAGGTCGTCCGCCTGGCCGCACTCCACGCTGCAGGCCAGCTCCTCGGTGAAGAAGGCGTTGCACTCGGCGCGGCAGTAGACGTCCTCGACCATCTGCCGGGTGACCGGCCCGCTCAGCAGCGCCGCGAGATGCTGCGCGGACTCCCGGCGGTTGAACCGGCACAGGTCGATCCGCTCCACCTCGCGCACCCGGGACAGCTCGGCGACCAGCGGACGCAGCGGATGGCCGCGGTGCAGCTCGTCGTCCCGGTAGGTGCCGACCAGCAGCACCCGGCCCTGCCGCAGCACCCGGGCGAGGTAGCTGAACAGGTCGCGCGTCGCCCGGTCGGCCCAGTGCAGATCGTCGAGGACCACGAGCAGCGGCTGCTCGGCCGCCGCGCCGACGAAGGCGGTGCGCACCGCCTCGAACAGCCGGGGCCGGGCGAACTGGTCGTCGATCCGGGCCGGCGGGGCGGCGCCGAGCTCGGGCAGCAGCCGGGCCAGCTCGTCGCGCTCCCAGCCCCCGCAGGTCAGCAGCCCGGCCTCGACCAGCGAGCGCAGCGCCCCGGTGAACGCCGCGTAGGGCACGCCGTCCCCGCCGACCTCGATGCAGGACCCGAAGGCGAGCCGCGCCCCGCTGCGTTCGGCGAACTCCTCGACCAGCCGGGTCTTACCCACGCCCGCCTCGCCGCCGAGCAGCACGGTCTGCGGGATCCCGGCCGCGGACCGCTCGAAGGCGGCCCGCAGTTGGGCCAGCTCGCTCCGGCGGCCGATGAACTCCCTACTCACTGACCTCGCCACATGGGTGAGTCTGCCATGGTCCACCGACAGCGGAAGAGTGGTTATCGGGGCCGGACCGGGCGGCCCGGTCCTCATCCCAGGTCCGCGGCGCAGCCGACGCGCGCTGGACGGGTCGAGAGCGCCGGCGACGGGGCGGTATACCCGGTATCCGGGGCGTCCGCGGACCGCGCGGCCAGGGCGAACTGCACGCGCCTTGCCCGCTTGAGCCTGCGGACCAGGCCGCTGTTCCTGGCCTCGGCCTCGTACTGAGCCTGCCGCATGGCGGCGAGTTCCTGGCCGAAGGCGTGGTGGATGTGCTGGGACATGGGATCTCCTCGAGTCTCGGCTTGGTGGTCCGATCCGGGGGATCGCCCCGGTGACTCAAGATTCCCGTCCCAGGTAGCCGCTGCGGATCGGGCGAACTCCCGAATCCGCGGCCGTTGCGCGGGGCCGTGGCTACCTCAGACGGCGGCTCGGATACCTTAGACCGACGGAGATCGTCTAGGTACCTTAGAGACCATTGGCGAAAGACCGTCAGTGCCGTCGCGCGCCCGCGTCGGCGGGCGGGGCCGAGTGCGGATGGCCGGCCGGCTGACGCAGTCTCAGCACGGCCCAGAGCAGGCCGAGCGTGCCGAGCACGGCGACCGCGGCCACCAGCCGTCCCCACCAGCCGCCGGTGATCGGCGCGAGGGCGGACAGCAGCACGAGGGCCGACGCCGCGTACGCGCAGGCCGCCTGGCCCAGCTGCCGGTTCACCGGCCGGGCCGGCGCGCTCCGGCTGTCGATCAGCGTGAGGTAGGTCAGCAGGAGCAGCACCTCGACGACCATGAGCCAGACCGGCGGCTCCCGCAGCGCGGCGAGCAGCGCGCTCACCGCGACCAGCAGCGTGTTGCGCTGCCGCAGCATCTGGTGCTTGAGCCGGTACGAGGCCATGACCGGCCGGTCGACGATCGGCATGCCCGCCCAGAACCCGGCGCCCAGCGCGGCGGCGCCGAGGAACCACTGCGGGCTGAGGTAGTCCGGCCAGCTCGCCGGATCGAGCGAGCCGACCAGCAGCAGCGCGCCGAGCACGCACATCGGCAGCGCCTCGAAGCGCGCGGCCAGGCCCGGCGCGGCCGGCGTCGCGGGGTCCGCGCGTACGTCGCTCACTTGGTCCTCCCGTGCACCGGCTGACGCAGCAGCGGGGCGAGCGCGAGGTCGAGCGTGCCCTCGCCGTCCCAGGCCACCACCGGCATGCCGCGTTCGGTCAGGCTGAAGCGCAGGGCTTCGCGGTCGAGACGCCACAGCCGCAGCGCCAGCGGCGCGCCCGGATCGTCCGGGTCGGGCTGCGGCTCGCCGGCCGGGATCTCGACGACGACCGCCGGATTCCCGCGCAGCGCGAGGTCCTGCAGCGCGTCGACGAAGCGGTCGTCGGCCAGCGGCGTGACCGCGTACACCAGCGCCCCGTTCGGCAGCGCGGGCGGCGGCACCCGGTCCAGGTCGGGCACCTGGTAGCCGAGGTCGCGGCGCACCTCGAGCACCGATTCGACGATCCGCAGCAGGTGCGTCGAGCCAGTGCCGGGCGTCAGCCAGCGCAGCCGGCCGCCGAGCGAGACGATGCCGACCCGGTCGTGGCTGCGCAGATAGGCCTTGGCGATCCCGGCGGCGACCCGCACCGAGTCGTCCAGGGTGCTGCCGCCGCGGACGCCGGCCAGGTCGCCGAACGCGTCGAGCAGCACCACGGCGTCGGTCGCCTTCTCCGCCGCGAACTCGCTGATCTGAATCGCGCCGCGCCGGGTGGTCGAGGGCCAGTGGATCCGCCGCTGCCGGTCGCCGTAGCGGTACGGACGCACGCCGGTGAACTCGAGCCCCTGGCCGTGCTGCCGCGAGGTGTGCTCGCCGAGCCGGTTCGGCAGCCGGGTCGGGATCGGGGTCAGCGCGCTGTCGGTCGGCAGCGGGAAGATCTCGCATTCGCCCAGGTCGATCCGCGTGGTCTGGCGCGCGAGCCCGCCGCGGTCGTACAGGTCGGCGTCCACGGTGCCCAGGCTCCAGCGTCCCCAGCGCCGCGCGGTGAATTCGAGGTCGATGACCGCGCCGCGCTGGCTGATCCGGACGAGCTCGACGCCGGGTCCCGGGTAGACCGCTGGGTCGAGGCCGCCCACCGAGCCGGTGTACACCAGCTCGACCCGCGCCGCCATCGTCTCGCCCTCGAAGCAGCGGCGGATTGGGACGGAGGTGAGCGGCGTGACGTTCTCCGGCCTGGCGCCCGGCACCGCGGCCAGCAGCAGCCAGACGACGGGGCCCGCCGCGAGCGCGAAGGCCCAGGCCCGGCCCAGGAGCAGCGCGGGCACCAGCGCGCACACGGCCACCAGCACGAGCCGGTACGCCCGCTCGGACAGCCGCCAGCCGACCGGCCGGGCCGAGGGCGGCTCCAGCGGGTCGAGCGGCGCGTGCGCGCGGCCCAGTGCCCGGCGCAGCGCCGGGGTCGGCGGCGGCGCAGCCTCGGTCGCGGCGGACGGCGCTGCGCTACTCACGACTCACGCGCCCGGATCCGCAGCGGCCGCCGCGTCCTGCTCTGGTGCCGCGGCCTGCGCGCGCGGCGTGGTGCGCGGCGTCGGCACGGACTGCACGAGCCCGGCGATGATGTCGTCCGAGCTGATCCGGCGCACCCACAGCTCGGGTCGCAGCGTGATCCGGTGCGCGAGGGCCGGCACCGCGACCGCCTTCACATCCTCCGGCACCACGTAGTCCCGGTCGCGCAGCACGGCGTGCGCCCGGGCCAGCTGGACCAGCGCGAGCCCGCCCCGCGGCGA
>Ga0185299_10002405_pt1 | contig 29037 bp, 24 predicted proteins | sample PaiPotPPA55metaG_FD_128002 | JGI IMG/M metagenome (GOLD analysis project Ga0185299, IMG submission 128002) | Iron sulfur acid spring bacterial and archeal communities from Banff, Canada, to study Microbial Dark Matter (Phase II) - Paint Pots PPA... ...
TGGCGCGTTCTGGAAAGCGGCGCTTCAGTCCTTCGACGAGCGGGATCGCCGCCAGCACTTCGCCCACTGAAACGGCGTGGACCCAAATGGCGCCAGGAGACGCCGCAGCGCGCGCGACAATTTCCGGCGGCAGAATACCCAACCTCTCGCGGACACCTCGCGATGCCTCGCCCCGCCTCCAGCCCCGTAGGGCAAAGTACGGCGCGAGAACGAACATGCCTGCCGCCGTCAGGATGCGATACAGGAAGTACATTCGGTGTCGAGCGTACGCCGCCTTGATAGACTTTCATCCGCGCGCAAACCGAGTATTATAGGCGCTGCGGGCGCGGAACGCGCACAACTTCCCGCACCATTTCAGGCATCCGAAAACAAGTCGTGGGTAAAAGGATTGGGTGGACCATGAAATCTCTGGCCATCGTCATGGGAATCTTAACCGCCTTCTCGTGCGCTTTCGCGCAAACGGATAAGCCTGCCGGGACTTCTCTGAAAATCCTCGCGCACGACCGGCACGACGGCATGATGATTTCCGCCGATCCCTATGTCGAGCCGGAGCGCGCAAAGGAGAAGTTCGGTAAAGCGAACCCATTGCCGCTGGGAATTTTGCCGCTCGAGGTCTTCATCCTGAACGAATCAACCCAGCCGATCCGCGTGAACCTGGAAACCGTGCAGCTTGAATTCCAACTCGATTCCGGCCGCGAGCAAGTGGACTGGCTTAGACCGGAACAGGTGGCCAATTTTGTCGCGCATCCCAAGGGTGTGGCAGGACCGACGACGCGCCGCTTTCCAGTCCTTCTTCCCGGCCGCGACTCCAAAACGGAAACGCTCACCGGTATACTGCGCCCGCTAGCTCTCGATGCCGACGTGATTCCGCCGCGCAGCACGGTTCATGGTTTCCTTTACTTCAATTTAAGCCGCCATATGGCAATCGTCCCCAAAGGGACGCTCTACGTGCCGGACGCGGTTAAGGTACCTACCAAAGAACCGCTGATGTTTTTTGAAGTTCACCTCGATAGCGTTACGACGCCCTGAGGCATGCGGCGCGACGTTACAGTTTTTTTCGCGGGAATTGCCTTGAGCGCCTCGGTGGTATACGCACCAGAACAAAAACAGCTGCGTTCAGTCACGGTCCCTTTTACGTTGGATCACAACCGTGTTTTTGTCGATCTCGAGTTCACAGCTGACGGCGGAAAAGGCCGGAAGGTGCACGCGTTCATGGACAGCGGCGGGGGCGCCGATCTTGTTGTAGCGCGCTCGCTCATCGACGGTTTGCATCTTGATGAAGCGAAGCATATTCATATCCGGCTCGGAGGGATGCCGCTGGTCTTCGACGAAGAAAAGATCAGTATCGCGGGGCTTCCCGGCAACACTGTGCTCTCTGGCGAGCATGATATCGAAGCTACGCTTCCGTCCACGATCCTGCAGAACTACGACGTATTGCTGGACTACGCCAAACGAACTCTGACGCTCGCTCCACCCAGATCCTTGCGCCACGAAGGCACGCTGGTATCTTGCCGCGTCAACCACGAAACGGGAATGATCTCCGTCGATATAAAGATCGCCGGCGAAACTTACGCGGCCGCCATTGATAACGGCGCGGCTTACACTTGGTTCTCGAAACCAGTCGTCGAAACTTGGATCGCGCAAAATCCCGATTGGTTGCGCGGCACCGGCGCCGTAGGCGACGCGAATATGAACGGTGCTATCGACGAGGCAACTGCTATCGTTGCGCGAGCGCCAGAACTGCTGCTGGGCAGTATGAAGCTTCAACAGGTGGGGATGGTCGGCTATCGAAACGAGGTCGATAGCGAGCATGAGGATATTTTCGCGTGGTACTCGAGGAAAGCTCCCGAACCCGTCGTCGGATGGATCGGCGGCAATGTTCTGAAATCGTTCCGCATCGAGATCGATTACGCCGAAAACGCCACTTATTGGAAGCCGCAAGCGCCGCTCGATTCTCACGACCTTGACCAAGTCCCGATAACGATTGATCCCGAGATAAACGGCGGCTTTACCGTCGTTGGCATTGCCGAACGGAACGGCCGGAAGCTTCTGGACGAAGTCCGGCCGGGCGACAAGCTCATTCAAGTGGGTGATCTCAAAACCAGCGGAGCGACAATCGGTCAAGTGCTCGAAGCTCTTCACGGCAAGCCGGCGGAGACGCGGCTTCTCATCCTCGACCGCAGAGGTCAGACTGTGCGCATCAACGCCGCTGTAGCTCAATTTTGACGCCATAATCCCGCGCCGTGCAGTTTGCTCGGACCCGCGTAAAAGGCCTATTTTCTTGACGAATGGCGCGAATCCTGCTACAAGAGTTCGTTCGGTTCGGTAACTTCTCGCGATTGTAGGCTCCCGTCCAGGAGTCTTAACCCGGAGGAAGAATGTCGAAGGATGCAGGTTTGTACGAGTTTCGAGGTGTGAGCGGGCGTCGTCGGGCGAACGTCGCTACGAGGCTGAGTTTCGCGAAGATCATCTCGCTGGCAAGCCGGCTTGGCTGCATTGCAGCGGGAATCGCCGTTTGCATCTTCGTCAACGCCTCAGCCGCTCTCGCTCAACAACCGGGCGAAGCACCTGGCGGCGAAGCGAACCTCCAGCTTCCCGACCTCTCCTCGGTTAAATTTCTGGGTGTCGACGGCCACACGCTCCTGCTCTTCGGTATCCTTTTTTGTGTCTTTGGGCTCGCGTTCGGATTGACGATCTACAGCCGCCTCAAGAATCTGCCCGTGCATCGCTCCATGCGTGAAATCTCCGAGCTGATCTACGAAACCTGCAAGACGTATCTCATTACCCAGGGGAAATTCCTTCTTCTGCTCGAAGCATTCATTGCGGTGGTGATTGTCCTTTATTTCGGCGTGCTGCTGAAATACGAAGCGATCCGAGTGATCATCATTTTGCTTTTTAGCGTGGTTGGAATCGCTGGAAGTTACGGCGTGGCGTGGTTCGGTATTCGCGTGAATACATTCGCGAATTCGCGCACCGCATTCGCGGGTCTTCGCGGCAAACCGTATCCAATCTCCCGGATCCCTCTCGAAGCCGGAATGAGCATCGGGATGATGTTGATCAGTGTCGAACTGCTGATGATGCTCTTCATTCTGCTTTTTATTCCCGCAAGTTACGCCGGCCCTTGCTTTATCGGTTTTGCGATTGGTGAGTCACTGGGTGCTGCCGCGCTACGCATCGCGGGTGGCATCTTTACCAAGATTGCTGACATCGGCTCGGACTTGATGAAGATTGTTTTCAAAATCAAGGAAGACGACGCGCGCAACCCCGGCGTAATCGCCGACTGCACCGGCGATAACGCCGGCGACTCGGTAGGGCCAAGCGCCGATGGATTCGAGACTTACGGCGTCACTGGCGTCGCGCTGATCACGTTCATCCTTCTCGCTGTGAAAGACCCGTTCGTGCAAGTCCAGCTGCTGGTTTGGATCTTCGTAATGCGCATCGCCATGCTGGTCGCCAGCGCTCTGGCCTACTTCATCAACGGCGCCATCGCTAAAGCGCGCTACGCTAATGCGGACAAGATGAATTTCGAAGCTCCGCTCACTTCGCTGGTTTGGATCACCTCGATCGTTTCGATCGCGATGACCTACATCATCTCCTATTTCGTCATTCCGGCCCTCGGCGACGGCACTCAATGGTGGAAGCTGGCAACAATCATTTCCTGCGGAACACTCGCGGGGGCCGTGATTCCCGAACTGGTGAAAGTATTCACTTCAACTGAATCGCGACACGTGCGCGAGGTTGTAACTTCCGCTGAAGAGGGCGGCGCATCGCTCGGAATTCTTTCGGGCTTCGTGGCGGGCAATTTCTCAGGCTATTACCTAGGCCTCGCCATGGTGGCCCTCATGACTGTCGGCTACCTCGTCTCTACTTTCGGACTGGGAAGCCTGATGATCGCCGCGCCGGTGTTCGCCTTCGGCCTCGTGGCTTTCGGCTTCTTGGGCATGGGCCCGGTGACTATCGCCGTCGATTCCTATGGCCCAGTGACCGACAACGCGCAATCCGTCTACGAGCTTTCGCTGATCGAGACCATCCCCAACATCCAGCAGGAAATCAAGAACGACTACAAGTTCGACGCGAATTTCGCCCGCGCCAAAGATCTGCTCGAAGAAAACGACGGGGCGGGAAACACGTTCAAAGCCACCGCAAAGCCTGTCTTAATTGGCACAGCCGTAGTGGGTGCCACCACCATGATTTTCTCCATCATCATGGCGCTCACAAACGGCGTCACACAAAACGTCGATAAACTCTCGCTCTTGCACGCCCCGTTTTTCCTCGGCCTTATCACCGGGGGAGCCATTATTTATTGGTTTACGGGCGCTTCCACACAAGCGGTGACAACGGGAGCCTATCGCGCCGTCGAGTTCATCAAAGCGAATATCAAGCTCGACGGCGACGCGAAAGCCTCTGTCGCCGACAGCAAGAAAGTCGTCGAGATTTGCACGCAGTATGCGCAGAAAGGCATGCTGAACATCTTCATCGCGGTGTTTTTCGCCACGCTCGCGTTCGCCTTCATCGAACCGTTCTTCTTCGTCGGCTATTTGATTTCGATCGCCATCTTCGGCCTTTATCAGGCTATCTTCATGGCGAACGCCGGCGCCGCGTGGGACAACGCCAAGAAAATCGTCGAGGTGGAGCTAAAACAAAAAGGCACGCCGCTTCATGACGCCACGGTTGTGGGCGATACGGTGGGCGATCCGTTCAAGGACACTTCTTCGGTGGCGCTGAATCCGGTAATCAAGTTCACCACACTCTTCGGCTTGCTGGCGGTGGAGTTGGCTGTGAAGCTGACTGCGGACGCCGGTGCGAATTTAACGAACGTGCTGGCGGCGGGCTTCTTCGTCGTATCGTTTGTCTTCATCTACCGTTCGTTCTACGGCATGCGCATCAAGACCGCGAAAAGCTAGGCACCGAGACCGCGTCCTTCGCACGCCTTCTTGGCGACGGGTTAAGCCCCGTCATCTTGGCGTTGTCTCGCGCGAAGGAAGACTGGATCAACGGCGGCGCTCGTTAACGACGCGTTCTGCTATTTCTTTCCCGATGAGAGCAGGCCGTACACGTCCACCTCGCGTTTCGTGCCGATGTAAACCCTTCCATCGACAACCGTGGGAATAGTAAAACGCAGCGCGGCCCCCGCGTGATCGCGCGCGCCGTCTTGCTCACTGTTGTAGAGTTCGTGCGCCACGTTCGAGCCGTCATAGGCATGAAGTACTGCTTGGCGGTCCTGCGACCGCCAGCCCTTCGTTTCGATCACCCAGACGATTGCGTTCTTCGATCCGTTTGCGGACACGGTCGGCGTTGCGCCTGGGTCGCTGAACTTCAGGCTGGCCTGCGCCACCGGCTGCTGCGAAAGTTTCCCGTCCTTCACGGCGAAGTCCTTCAGCGGCTCGTCGCTGATCAAGAAAAACAGATGCCCATTCCAGTAGGCAGGCGCGCCAAATGCGCTGTCGTCCGTTTGAATCGCCTGCACGGCGTGACTATCGTCGCCTTCGTGGAATTTTCCCATGCGGTCTCGGTCGATCACATAGATTCCTCCGCCTTTGCCTGCCACAACCAATACGTGTTGGTGCGTTCCCGTTTGATCGGGCAACAGCACCGGTCCGCCCGAGCCAAGATCGTAGTCGCCGTCGTTCAGCTTTTGCTGGTTGAAAGGAGTGAAGAAATCGCGCACCGCCAAACTGTTGCGCGTAAGACTCAGCCGGAGAACGCTGTTGCCGTAATCGCGGCCATTCGCGGAAGCCGCGTCGAATTTCCCATTTCCCGTCGAGACAAACACATTTCCCTGGTCGTCGGCCGCAGGCCCTGTATCCCCGCCCCAGATTCCGCTCTCTTCGCTGTCCGGCGAAGTGTTGAATACCGCTGTTTGTGCCAGCGTTTGCGCGTCGTACGCCATGATCCAGCCATGATAGGGTCCCACGTCGCACGACGACGCCCACGTGAGAATAACTCTCCCGTTCACGAGTAGGAGAGCAGCGCGGGGATTTTCTCGCAGCGGATCGAATTCCACCGTCCCTTGAATGCCCAGGAACTTGTTGCCTTGTACTGACGCGCGGATCTCCACCGGCCCTCCAAACTTCTCCGCCCCGGTGGTAATCGCCAGTGCATGCAACCGTTGCACAAACCGCCCGCCTTCGTTGGTCCTCGCCAGTACGTAAATGGTCTCCGAGGACAAATCAATTACCGGCGTGGAAGTGATTCCGATCACCGGCGTGATGAATGGACACGCGACGTTTGCGACGGTAACGGAAGTGACATGTGCAGCCGCATTGAGGAAGCTGGTCTGCCACAACGGGGAAGAGGGCCGACCTTCGGCATCGAAAGCGTAGACGCTGTCGCGTTCGGTGGCTGCGAAGACGACGTTGTGCTTGCCCTTGCCCGGAATCTCTACGTCCGGCACGTAAAGCGGCTGTGCGTAAACATCGCCGTCAACCGGCAGCGCGAATAGCTTCCCGAAGTGATTAGCGTTCACGTTACTCGGAGTCAGGCCCGTTTCGCTCAGGTTCGCGCCCGTTCGAGCGTTGTTGTATTGGGAGGTCGTCACCTGCGCGTGCGCCGTTCGCAGAAATAAAACCCCTGCGGATACGAAGCACAGCGCCCGAATGGCAGACCGCGAGCGTAATTTCATACCGGACAGGATACCGGAAGGGAGAGCGCAGTTCCCGAAAATAAAGCCTTAGGTTTTGATCATCCCTAGGAATTGTCTTGGGTCGTTCGCAAAACCGGGAAAAACCGTCTTAAGATCGTGGTTCCCCAAATGCTTCGTCATGATTTCACCGATGACGCTGCGATAATCGGTCGTGACGGCGAGATCGCGCCCCTGATAAAGTTCGCCTTCGCTCATCCCTGGCCAGCGTGAATAAACCCTGCCGCCCTTCACGCCGCCTCCCATCACGAACATGCAATTCGCGTGGCCGTGATCGGTGCCGCGATTTCCATTCTCGCGCGCCGTGCGTCCGAACTCCGACATGCTCACGAACACCACCTCGCCCATGCGATCGCCCATGTCCTGATGAAACGCCGCTATTCCCTGCCCCAGGTCGCGCAGCAAATTCGAGAGCTGCCCCTGCACGCCGCCTTCGTTCACATGATGGTCCCAGCCGCCGCTATCGAGGAACGCAACTTCGAGTCCCACGTTTGCTTTGAACAGCTCGGCAATTTCCTGGAGGCTCTGGCCGAAGCGATTTTTCGGATATTCCGCGCCGTTGTCCGGCTGATACGAATCGGGATTAATCTTCTTCAACTGATCGATCGCTTCGAACGTCTCGTTGCCGACTCCGCGCATCGCCGCATCCACCGTCTGCGCGTACATTGCTTCAAAGCCGCCTTCCACCGTCTGCTGCGGCCCATTCATCTTGAATTGCTTCAGGTCGGGAATCGCCACCGCCGGGGAACTCCCTTGAAGCGTCCGCGGCAGGTAGGGACCGAACGCAACCGCGCGGAACGGTGAAGGTTTGTCCTCCGGCATCGATTGCAGCGCGCGATTCAGCCAGCCGTTGTCGGTCGCCTTCAGACCGGGAGTACCAGACTCCATGAAGTCCTGCGCGTCGAAGTGTGAGCGCGTCGGATCGGGCGACCCGACGGCCTGCACGATGGCAAGCTGTCCCTTGCGAAAGAGCGGCTGGAGCGGCTGCAGGCTTGGGTGCAGCCCAAAGAATCCATCGAGATCGAGCGCGGCATCGGTGCTGCCATTCTGTGGCGGGGGAATTGCAATCGTCGCGCGCATCGCGTAGTAGTTGCGTTCGCCGAACGGGACCACAACGTTCAGCCCGTCCATCGCGCCCCTCTGAAATAGCACCACCATTTTTTTCTTGCCGGTTGCGGCCGTCGCAGCTACAGCGCGCTGCAAAAACGACGGCAACGACGCCATGCCCAGCATCGCGATAGCGCCGTTCTTTAGAAAATATCGCCTCGAGATTTGCATATTCGAATCTCCCATTAGACTAACGTCGGCGCTTAAATCGATGCAGTGCGCTTCGGTCGGCGCTAGCGCCGCTGAAATTCCGGCGCCCCTAGGACAAGCCCTCCAATCAACCCGTCATTAACCTTCTTCACCGGATCATCAAGCCGCGCCTGCAAAATCTGAGGATCCTTCAACCGGCCTTCGAGCGTCGCGCGCGTTCCCGGCGCCACCTGTCCATCGAGGAAAATCTCAAGCGCGCGCTTGAGCGCCATGTCGGGATCGCTCAAAGCCTCGGGGCCAAACATTGCAGCGAGGCTAACCTTCGCGCCGGGCATTTTATCGGACGCGAACGCGAGCGCGAAGTTCAACCGATTTAGGAGCGCTCCGGTATTCACCCACGTCTCGGCCTTGTCGGAATATCCGGTCGGCGGCTGGCACTGGAACAGAGGCTCGCCCATGCGCCCGACCCACTGCGCAAGCGGGAAAGAAATCGCCACGTCCGCGTTCAAAGCGCGTGCCGTGCTGGCGACCAGCTCGAACGGCGTTTTCACTTTCGCGCGGTACGCGTCCTTCGACCAGAATTCCGACGAGTAAATCATCGTCTTCAAAACGCTTCGGATATCGCCATTCGTGGCGGCAAACGTATCAGCCATCCGGTTTACCAGCGCCGCCGGGGGATTGTCCGAGACAAAATGCCGCGCGAGCTTCCTCGACACAAATAGTCCCGTGCTCGGATGATTCGCCAGCATCTTCAGCGCTTCTTCGCCGTCATTCATGCCGCCGTCGTAAAACGTGCGGCCCATCACCACCTTCTTGCCCGTGGCATGAAACTCTGGCTTGAATTCGAATGCGGGGTCCTTGCGCGGCTCGCGAATCGTCCAACCGGTCAGACATTCCGCCATCGCAATCACGTCCTGCTGCGTGTATCCGGCGTCCACACCGAGCGTGTGCAGCTCCATCACCTCGCGGCCGTAATTCTCATTCAACCCGCGCTCCTGCTTTTGCTGCGGTTTCGCGCCGTTCTGCTGCGGAGTTCCCGAAGGACCGGGAAAAGTGCCCGGCTGCGGCGCTGCGCCTCCGCCGAACCCGCCCTGAAAGCGCCCTCCTCGCCGCATCGCCACTTGTTGCTCGTGGGCTTTGAACGCAGCAGGGTCCACGCTCTGCCAGTTGTCCAAATAAAAAAGCATCGCGGGACTCTTCGCCGTCGCAATCAGCAAATCCTGGAATTTGCCCATCGTATGCGGCCGAATCGTGTCGCGAACGTACGCCGTCGCCAGCCAGCGGTCGTCACCCTTGTTCGCGAAAATATTGAAGTGGTTGAACCAGAAATCTTCCATCACCGCTTCGAGTTGCCGCTGGCTATAAACCGCCCGGTCCACCTTGGCCATCGCAAGCTCGGCGGTAATTCTCCCGGGCCCTTGAACTTTCGCAAGCTGCTGCTGCGCCTTGTCGATATTTTCGTTGCCCGTTTGCTGTACCCGGGCCTCAGCGTCGCGAACCTTCTCTTTCCGCTCCGCTTTGATTTCCTCTTTCGCCACGCCTTCTTGTTTCGCGGCCTGTTTGGGCTGAGGATATTCCTCCAGAAGTTTTGCAGACGACATCTTCAGCGTCGGGTAATTTTCCAGTCGCTGGTTCAGCGCCGCGTCATCAATCGATTCCGGGTGAAGCTGCTGCTCCACCCACTTATCAAGACCCATCTGCCGAATGTGCTCCACATCGCCCGGCCGCGGGCCGTAAGCCAGACGATTCAGCGCGTGAACGATGGCCTCGTCCTCGGTAAGCTGCGTAATCGGCAAATCGCCCTTGAATTTCTTGTCGAGCGCGATGGCGGACGGGACCTCTTCGACTGCCTTTTTCTTGTTTTTGTCAGCGTTTGCGTGTGGTACAGAGAGGGTGAGCATCAGTGCAAGCGCCACCGACAGGGATGCGGCGCCCGCGATGTCGATTCGTCGGCCGCTTCTATTCGATCTCTTTTCGCTCATGACTGCCGACCCGCCTCGCAAGGTCTCCCCTAGTACTATCCTCGCCGCAATTCGATTCACTTCAGTTTAACCCCGCGCGTTTGCGAAAGTTGCGAGCTGGTCGTACGAGTCAACAAAGCGAGGAAATTCGGGCCGTGAAGCGCTAAGACTTGAGGTGCGCCAGCAACATCTTGAGTTTCTGCTCGTTCTCCGGGCTGATCTCCGTAAATTCCACGCCCATGCCCCTGTCCGACAGGCTCCGCACCGTGCATTCGGCGTCTAAAGAGATGAACGCATCCACTAGCTTCAAATGAAAAGCGCTGCCAAGATGCTGCGGGCTGCGCGTGCGAATGAACATCCCGCCGAGCCCAATCACGGTCACTGTGCCGCTCAGCTCCGGGCCCGCACCTTCGGCCCATACCTTGCGGCCCTCAGGAACCAGCAAACGCTGGTGCTGCCTTAAATCCTTTCGCACTTCAGTTTTGTGATCGTTATTCATCAGACACTTTCGTTCTCTGGTTACCGCTTCGCTCGAAAGCCGTCCAGTGTCCACAAATCCTGCGCTTCGTCGTGGCGCAAGACGTAGTAATTCCCGTCATCGGCGTGAACGCGAAAATAGCATGCACCGGGCGAATACCATCGGCCATCGAGTTCGTCGATCTCAAACGGCCGCCCGCGCAAAATGAACCGCAGAGGTCGCTCGTCAGCGCGATGCCCCGCATAACACTCCACTCGAATTTCGTTCATCGCACCTTCGCTTTTGGCTCGGCCGACATCTCGCCGGCTTCAAACCAGCGGGAATGGCTCACGCCTTACCCAAACATACGAGTCATAATCGGCTTTTGCGCTGCCTTCTCCATAGCCAACGCATGTTCATGGGCCTCAGCATTGTATGCGGCGCCCAGCAGCACCACGAACGCGGTCAGGTACATCCACAACAGCAACCCGATTGCCGCAGCCAATCCGCCGTAGACCACGTCATACGGCATCTTGCGAACGTAGAAGCCAAAGAATATATCTACCACCCACCATAGAATCGTCGCCACACACGCGCCGGGCAGCGCGTCTTTATACCCATGATGCCCCGGACGCCCGATTCGGTACACTGAGAGCAGCACCCCCATCGCCAGCAGAAACACAACCGACACATAAAAAAGGTACCCTGCGGCGTGCACCAGAGCGGGCAATCCGGTGAAGCGGATCAACCACGGACGCACCTGCTTCCCGAAAACTGTCAGCACAACCACCACCAGGATTGGCACGATCGTCAAGCAAATCAGAAGCAGGGCTCGAAGGTTCAACCGCCAGTAACTCGGACGCAACACATCGCCCTCGATCACGCGAAAGCCTTCGATAAATCCCAGCATCACCTGCGTTCCAGCGAACAGCGTCCCCCCAAGCCCCAGCAGCATCCAGCGCAGCGGATGGGGATTCTTGCGGACAAAGTATGCAAACACCACGTCCGTGCTGCCGGGAGGAAGAATCAGGCTGAGCCGGTGAGGAATTTCTCGTAGGGCAACCTGAAAGAACGACGTGCTGCTCACCAGTCCGATCGCAAACAGCAGCATCGGGAAAAACGCCAGAAACATGTTGAAGGCAATCGCCTGGCTCAGCGTCAGGCAATCCGGATAGACGCGCCCGAGTCCCCGATAGATGTTTCGCAATATCGAATGCATTGGCAACTCGCCGAATTATACGAGAACCACTAAAAACCGCACGCCTTCTTTCGCGCCGTAGCCGTTCCCTTCGCCTCCGTGGTTACGGCTCAGTCGCCGTTGCCTTCGTAGCGACGGGCTTCAGCCCCGTCATCTTGGTTTTGTTCGCAGCTCCAAAGTTGATCCCAAGCAATCTTGCGACGGGGCCGCGCCCGGTTCTCGTACCGCCGGCGTCCCGCCGGCTCTTTTGTTTGATCCCCGCACGACAAACTCCGGTCGCCGCAATCCTTTCCTTCGTCCGCCGCCCACCCCGGCGGTCTGTCATCCTTGAGTCCCGCCCTTGTGGGCCTGAAGGATCTCAGCGTCGCCTCCTTGCACCAGCGCTGCCTACCCGTCGCCGCTGTCTTTTGACTCAATCGTTTTCGGCCGTTCTTATCTGCGTTCATCTGTGGTTTCAACGCCTTTCGGCCCGTTGCCGCGATCCGACAATTGCGGCCACGCGCGGCCCTCGCCGATAGCCACTCTGCCAACCTGGTCCTGGAACCCCAGGCCAGTACTATACCCTGTACTTTTTTTCTTAAATTACTTATAGAGAAATTCACCACTTCGTGCTACCGTGCCCTGTGATTTATAAAGACAACTCGGAATTGCAATCGAGAAGGCAGACGACGAGTCGCCTTGCTTTCTTCGCCCGCGAATACACCGCGCTTTTTCATCTCGCTTTCACTCTCCCGGCCCTCGCTGATGCGCATAACCTATCGCAGTCGTCACAATTTTCCGCATTTCTAATCGACAGAGGGTGCCAATTAGAAATCGACTTAACTCCAGCAAAATCAACACATTCGTCATTTCTAATCGTCGCTGAATTCGCATCTTGCAGATCCGCGTTTTTGCGCGAAAATTTCGCCGCACTTCCCAGCTCGCCGGCTGCGCAACCGCCCATCGCTCGCTTGCTGCCTGCCAATTCGCAGAGTAAACTTGTCGCGAATTCCTGCTTGGGAGGTGTCTAATGCCGCGCCCGGTGCGTTGCGGATTGATTCAAGCGCATTGCGAATGGTCGCCCGAGAAATATTCGATCCGCGACATCTCCAAAAAAATGCTCGAGAAGCACGAAAAACTAATCGAGCAGGCCGCCAAGAAGAAAACGCAGATCCTCTGCCTCCAGGAGCTGTTCAACGGCCCTTATTTCTGCGCCGAGCAGCAGGCGCGCTGGTACGAACTCACCGAACCTGTCCCCGACGGTCCCACCATCGAGCGCATGAAAAAGCTCGCGAAGAAACACGAAATGGTCTTGATCGTCCCCATTTACGAACGCGAAATGACCGGAGTTTTCTACAACACCGCGGCGGTGATCGACGCGGACGGCAGGTATCTCGGAAAATATCGCAAGCACCACATCCCGCACTGCCACCCAGGTTTTTGGGAGAAATTCTATTTCACGCCGGGAAACACCGGCTACATCGTTTTCCCAACTAAGTTCGCGCGCGTCGGCGTTTACATTTGCTACGACCGCCACTTCCCCGAAGGCGCGCGCATCCTCGGCCTGAACGGCGCCGAAATCGTCTTCAATCCCTCGGCCACCGTCGCGGGCTTGAGCGAATATCTCTGGGAGCTGGAGCAGCCTTCGCACGCCGTCGCTAACGGTTATTTCGTCGGCGCCATCAATCGCGTCGGCAAAGAAGCGCCGTGGAATATCGGCGAGTTTTACGGTAAGAGCTACTTCTGCAATCCGCGCGGCAAAATCATCGCGCAAGCCAGCCGCGATAAAGACGAAGTGCTAGTCGCCGACCTCGATCTAGAGGAAATGGACCAGGTGCGCTCCACGTGGCAGTTCTACCGCGACCGTCGTCCCGAATCTTACGGCGAAATCTCCAGAACAGTCGCAGCTCCGCGCAATTCTGAGGCGGCAAACTGAAACCACAGATGAACACAGATGAACCCTGATGAACACTGATAAAGACACCAACGCGCTGGGAAAAATCGAGGCTGCTGATCCTGTTTACCCGGAGCAGGAGTTGACCGGGAAGATTCTCGAGTGCGCTTTCGCAGTTCACAATGCGTTGGGAACGGGGTTTCTCGAGCGGGTCTACTCGAATGCTCTCGCGCTCGAACTACGAAGAAACGAAATCGACTGCGTTCGTGAGGTTCCGCTCAAAGTAACCTACAGGGGCGTGATCGTCGGGGATTATGTCGCCGATATCCTCGTTGCGGGCCGCGTTTCGATCGAACTGAAGGCTTGCGCAGTGTTGGACTCTAACCACGCGGCGCAAATCATGAATTACCTCCGCGCTTCGGAACTTCGTGTCGGCCTGCTGCTGAATTTCGGCCGGCCCAAATTGGCATACAGGCGGTTCGTATGCTGACCTGCGCTCGTTATCAAGTGCCTGTTGCCGTGGTTTATTCCCGGCCCGTTTCTATGGTTTTTGGTTTCATCAGTGTTTATCTGTGTTCATCTGTGGTTCCAAAAGGTGTTGAATGACAACCCAGCCCAAGCCGATGCCATCGCGAAGCGAGGAAGTGGTCCGCAAACACAAGGAATACATCTGGCCGGCGGTGACCAACTACTACCAGAAGCCGCTCGTCGCCGATCATGCCTCGATGCAATATCTGTGGGACATCGAAGGCAACAAGTACCTCGACTTCTTCGGCGGCATCGTCACCATCGGCGTCGGCCACTGCAATCCCAAAGTCACCGCGAAGATCAACGCGCAGGTGAACAAGCTTCAGCACACTTCGACGCTCTTCCCGAACGAAGCCATCGTCGCGCTGGCGGAAAAAATCGCGCAAATCACTCCCGGGAAATTGCAGAAGAGCTTTTTCACCAGCTCCGGGACGGAAGCGAACGAAGCCGCGATTCTTCTCGCGCGCATGGTCGGGCCGAGCTACGACGTGGTGGCGCTTCGCCACGCTTATGCCGGCAGTTCGATGCTCGCCAAAGCAGTCACAGCGCAAGCCCCTTGGCGCAAAAGCGGAGTCATCAGTGTCGGCATTTCTCACGCCATAAATCCCTACTGCTACCGCTGCCCGCTCCATCTGACCTATCCCGATTGCAACGTGGCGTGCGCGAATGACGTGGAAAATCTCATACAAACCGGCACGAGCGGCTCGATCGCCGCGTTTATCGCCGAGCCGATTCAAGGCGTCGGCGGATTCATCACTCCCCCGCCAGAATATTTCAAGATCGTCTATCGCATCGTGAAGCAATACGGCGGCCTTTTCATTTCCGACGAAGTGCAGACCGGCTGGGGCCGCACCGGCAAGAAATGGTTCGGCATCGAGCAGTGGGAAGTTACGCCGGATATCATCACCTCGGCGAAAAGCATGGCAAACGGCGTGCCCGTGGGTATGACCGTCACGACGGCGGAGCTTGCCGACAAATTCCAGGGACTTACCATCTCGACGTTCGGCGGCAATCCAGTCACATCCGTCGCGGCGCGCGCCGTGATCGAAGTGATCGAAGAGGAAAACCTTCTCGAGAATACGCACGTCGTGGGCGGCTATTTCCGCAAGAAGCTCGAAGAGCTGCAGCAGAAATATCCGCTCATCGGCGACGTGCGCGGTATGGGCATGATGCAAGCTCTCGAGCTGGTAAAAGACCGCGAGACCAAAGAGCCTGCCGCTGCGGAAGCAACGCAGCTGATGGAACGCGCGCGGGCGAATGGCCTCCTCGTCGGCAAGGGCGGCCTCCTCAGCAACACCATCCGAATGGCCCCGCCCATGAACATCTCGAAGGCCGACGTAGACGAAGCCATCCGCCTCCTGGATAAATCCTTCAGCGAGGTACGAAGCTAAAAATGTTCCCCATCGATCAACCTATGAGCGAGAGAGGGCGCGTGCTGTTTGCCCTCTTCGGAGCGGCCGCGTCAGGCGCCCTACTAACACTAGCAGTCGAGCGCATTCACGATCGAGGCTGGGAAATTCTATTCGTCGAACTTCTTCCCAGTCTCACTTTGTTCGCGACAGCATACCGCGTTGCGAGAACGGGAGTGATTACCCGGCGTGTGGCCTCGTTGTGGCTGCTTTTCTGGTTGGCGGCATTCGGTTACGACGCTTACAAGGCGTGGCATCATGGGTTGGGCTTGATGGATCCGTTTATGACGCTGGTGGGCGACGCGATCTGGGTTTTCGTACTTGCGACATCCCTGTGGCGCTATAAGCTTAGACCTACCCCTGAAATCGGAGAAATGCCGGGGTCTGCGCCGTGAGTTCACGGATGGACTTCGATTTACCAAGGAACGGAACATGACGACGGCGACAGAGACGACGACACTTTGCAGGAACTACATCAACGGGCGATGGGTTGAATCGAAGTCGGCGAAGATTGTCGAGCGGCGGAACCCCGCGAACACCGAGGACGTGGTCGCGCGTATCCCGCTTTCGACGCGCGAGGAAATGAAGGAAGCGATCGTCGCCGCGAAGGCCGCCTATCCGGGCTGGCGCGAAACGCCCGGCCCCGCGCGCGGTAAGATCCTCTTCAAGGCCGTGCACATCATGGAGCAGCAGAAGGAAGACTTGGCGCGGCTTCTTACGCGCGAAGAGGGCAAAGCTCTGAAGGATTCGCTTGGCGAAGTCCAGCGGTCGATCAACATCATGGAATTCATGGCCGGCGAGGGGCGCCGCCTCGACGGCATCACCTTGCCGAGCGAGCTGCCGAAGAATTTCACTTACACGCTGCGCGTCCCGCTCGGAGTTTGCGGCGCGATTACTCCCTGGAATTTTCCCGTGGCGATTCCCATTTGGAAGATCGCGCCCGCGCTTGTGTGCGGCAATACCGTAGTTTTCAAGCCGGCTACGCTCACGCCGCTCACTGCGATGCGCATCGCGGAAATCTTCGAGCAGGCGGGCCTGCCGCCTGGGGTGCTGAATCTCGTGATGGGCTCGGGACGCGAGGCGGGCGACGAACTCGTCCAGAACCCGCACGTGCATGCACTGTCGTTCACCGGGTCCAACGAAGTGGGCGCGCAGCTGTATGCCTCGGGCGCGCTGGGCATGAAAAAGTGCCAGTGCGAAATGGGCGGCAAGAACCCCGTGGTGATCCTCGCCGACGCAGATCTTCAACTCGCGATGGAGTCGACACTTTCGGGCGCTTTCGCCTCCACCGGCCAGCGCTGCACCGCGACGAGCCGGGTGGTGATCGAAGAAAAAGTCGCAGACCAATTCGTCACGATGCTCGTTGAGCGCGCCAAGAATTACGTCGTGGGCGACGGCCTCGAACCGGGCGTCGAAATGGGCCCATCGGTTGACGAAAGCCAGATGAACACCGTGCTGAAGTACATCGACATCGGAAAAAAAGAAGGAAAACTATTGTGCGGCGGCGAGCGCCTGAGCGGGCCGAAGTTTGACGACGGCTGGTTCGTCGCTCCCACGGTGTTCGATCACGTGAAATGGGACAGCCAGATCGCGCAGGACGAAATCTTCGGCCCGGTGCTCAGCGTGATCCGCGTGAACAACTACGAAGAGGCGCTGCACGCGGCGAATTCCGTTCGCTTCGGACTGACGAGTTCGATCTACTCCACCGACTCGAACAAGATTTTTGACTTCATCGACAAAATCGAGACGGGCATGACGCACGTGAATTCGCCAACGGTGGGCGGCGAAGCGCACGTCCCCTTCGGCGGAACGAAGGCGACGGGCATCGGCCCGCGCGAAGTGGGCCACGAATCTCTAAATTTTTACAGCGAAGTGAAGGTCGTCTACATCGACTACACCGGACGCAAACGCGAATCGAGCATCTACTAGCCGCCAAGCGCCAATCGCGAAGCAAAACAATTCATGACACCCAACTCACTTCTCCGATTCGGCGCCGGTGGAATCTTGCTCGCTTGCGCCACGATCGCCACAGCGAACGCAGGCGCAGTGAATGCGGGCGACACAGGCCGCATTCATTGGGTTCCCGTGCAAGCGGGGCAGGTGAAGATTGACGGCAAAATACCGCTCAAGTCCGGCGCTTACCTGCCGGCCAAGAAAGAACAAAAGCACGACTTTGGAATCGTTCTAATTCTTCTCGGGCATCGCTACATCGCGCTCGACACGAAGGCCCACGTCGCGTACTACATTCTGCCGACCGAGCTCGAAGCGAAGGGAGAAGATTTCGAAAGCGACGATTTCGCGAAGGCCGATCGGGTGATTCCATCGAGCGATTGGTCGTTCCGCGACGTGGGGCCCGCGGAGTTGATCCAGTTCACCCTCCAGGATTATGGCGCCGCTCTCGAAGTCGAATTGCCTCACCCGGCCGATCTGCGCCGAGGAGTCCGTTATTGAAACTCACGGGCTACACGGGTTACAGGCCGGCGCTCATCTTCTGCTTCCACGACATTGGCGGCAGGCCGTTGTCGATCTCTTCCATCGTGATGCAACTGTCCACCGGACAAACCAGCGCGCAAAGATTGCAGCCGACGCATTCGTCGTCGATGATGCGCGGAACGTGAACCTCCATTCCGCTCGGGTTGCGTTTGCCGCCGTTGTTCGTGGCGGCGCGCTCGATGCACTGGTGCGCACCGTCTTCGCAAGCGACGTAGCAGAGCTGGCAGCCAATGCATAGTTTCGTGTCGATGCGCGCGATGATTTTATAATTCAGGTCCAGATCGCCCCAATCCATCACGTTCGGCACGGCGCGCCCGCGGAAATCGTCGAGGGTGCGGAAGCCGTGGTCGTCCATGTAGGCGTTCAAGCCGTCGTTCATGTCCTCGACGATCCGGAAACCGTAATGCATGGCGGCGGTGCACACCTGCACCACGGACGCGCCCAGCGAGATATGTTCTGCTGCGTCAATCCAATTTCCGATCCCGCCGATCCCGACAATCGGAATCTTTACCTTTTTCGCGACGCTCGAAACCAAGTGCAGCGCGATTGGCTTCACGGCAGGCCCGCAGTAACCGCCATGCGAGGATTTGCCGGCGACGTTCGGCCGCGGTGCGAACGAATCGAGGTCGACGCCCATCAGCGAGTTAATCGTGTTGATCAAGCTGACGGCATCGGCGCCGCCGCGTTCGGCCGCACGAGCCACGTGCGCTATGTCGGTGACATTCGGAGTTAATTTGGCAATCACAGGAGTGCGCGCTTTTTCCTTCGCCCACGAGGTAATCATCTCGGTGTATTCGGGCACTTGCCCTACCGCCGCGCCCATGCCGCGTTCGCTCATACCGTGCGGGCAGCCGAAATTCAGTTCGAGTGCGTCGGAACCGGCATCCTCGGCGCGGCGGACAACGTCGTGCCAGACCTCACGCTTGGATTCGACCATCAGCGAAGCGATGACAAGATGTTTCGGGTAGCGTTTTTTTACTTCGGCAATTTCGCGCAGATTGACATCGATGGGGCGGTCGCTGATGAGCTCAATGTTATTGAGGCCCATCATTTTCACGCCGTTATAGTCGATCGAGCCGTAACGCGAGCTGGTGTTTTGAATCGGCTCGCCGATTGTTTTCCAGACGGCGCCGCCCCAGCCGGCGTCGAATGCGCGCATCACCTGGCCGCCGGTGTTTGTGGGCGGACCGGACGCGAGCCAGAACGGATTTGGCGATTCAATGCCGCAGAACTTCACGCGTAAATCGGCCATACATCACCCCCGAAGCGGATCTTTTCCCGGCGCGACAATCGGTGCAACGTCCGGTGCAACGTCGCGAAAACCGCGCCACGCAAACCAGAGCGTTACTCCAATCATTCCAAGCCACCCGATGGCGCGAACCATTCCAGCGATTTGAATATCGTGATCGAGCACGCCGAACTTGCCGAAGAGGTAATTCCAATCGTGAATTACGTACTCGGCGTCGCCGACGGTGAGAAGCGGCAATTCCTGCGCGCGCGCATCCGCCATGTAACGCGCGGTCGGAAGGCACTGCTCGAAGAAAAAGAAAGCGCAGAAAGCAGTTCCCTGCGCCTGACGGCGAAACACAAAATAAATCGCCAGTGCGGCGGGCACGAAGAATTGCAGGAGCGTGCCGCCCGCGACGCCGAGGAATTCGCCGAAGAAGCGAAAGAGCAAGTGCCCACCTTCGTGGATGGGAATGAAGACGAGGTCGATCATCAGTAACAATCCCTCACCGCGCATCGCTTGATAGAGAAACATCGCATAGAACAGCAGCCAGATCACAACGAGAGCGCGTGGAACCGGCTCCCATGCATCTTCGAGAACCTCGAGGACAGGAAGCCGCTCGGCGAGGGATTCAGGGACGCGCATTGTTAATTCTTTCCACGAGGCGCACCGAGCCTGGAGTCGATCCCGCGCGCTGCCGCCATTCCATTGGCAACTGCATCGACTACTTCCTTGCCGCCGTTGGCGCAGTCTCCACCGGCGAAATATTTCTCGTGGCCCGTCTGGTGGCGATCGTTTACGCCTACCGTTCCATCGGCGCGCACTTCGATGCCCGTAACTCCGCGCAGAATGTCGGTGACGGGATTCTGGCCGATGGCGCGGACGACCATGTCGACGTCTAGGCTGAATTCGGTGCCGGGGATTGTGGTGACCCTCACTTTCCCATTTCCAGCCTCTCGCTCGAGGCGCGTGCGCACGCATTCAATTCCTACAACTTTTCCGTTTTCGCCGAGCACTCGCGTGGGCTGAGCGAACCAGTGAAAAACGACGCCGTCGAGTTTCGCGAGTTCATATTCGTAGCGGAACGCGGACATTTCCCTTTCGCCGCGACGGTAAATCAGATGAACGGTTTCGGCGCCGAGGCGCTTCGCAGCGGTGACAACGTCAATCGCGGTGTTGCCAGCGCCGATGCAAGCGACTCGACGGCCAACCTGCACATCCGCAAAAGAACCGAGTTTCGTTTGCTCGATGAACTCGATGGCACCGCGAACGCCGATGAGATTTTCATCTGGCAGCGCGAGAGCTTCGGTTTCGCCAAGCCCGATACCGATGAAGATGGCGTCGAAATCCTCTTCGAGCTGGGCGAACGAGATGTCACGACCGATCGCAGTTTTCTGGTGGAATTCGACACCCAGGTCCCGGACCATATCGACCTCGCGCAGGGAATCTTTCGCGCGCGTCTTGTACGCGGCGATGCCGTAGGTGTTGAGGCCCCCGGGAAATTCATGGCGGTCGAAAATCGTAACGGCGTAGCCCATTTTGGCGAGTTCCGCGGCGCATGCGAGCGACGCAGGTCCAGAGCCTATACACGCGACGCGCTTTCCGTTCGGTGCTCCGGCCCGGAAGAGTTGGATGTTGCGGTCGAGGACGTAGTCCACGGAATAGCGCTGGAGGCGGCCAATTTCGATCGGCTTCGCGCCTTTTTCGAGCATCACGCAGGCACCCTCGCAGAGAACTTCCGTCGGGCAAACGCGGCCACAGCTTTGTCCCAGGATATTTGCCTCCAGAATGACGCGCGCCGAGCCTCGAGGGTTGCCGGTGGAAATTTTCTTGATGAACGCCGGGACGTCGATGTGCGTGGGGCACGCGATGGTGCACGGCGCGTCAAAACAGAAAAGGCAGCGGGCTGCTTCAATCGTGGCCTGGCGCGCGTTCATGGCCGGCGAGATTTCCGCAAAGTTCTGCTCGTATTGTTCGGGGCTGAGCTTGAGAGCGGTTTCGCGCAGCGTCATGAACTCCTCGTTCGCAAAGAAGGCTCGCGGAAAGACGACATTCTAGTGCGCTTCGCGGGGAATGTCGCTACCTTCGAGCATCTGCGTGATGCGGACTAGTAAGGATGAGGAGCGCGGCGAGATGCAATGTAGCGGTCGGTTCCCGTTGACCGACTTCTCAGGACGTAGTGTACAGGTCGCGCCCCGCGAGGACTCCGGCTTGTAAGGGTTTGACGGTATTGCGGACAAGTGCGCCACGGGTATCATAAGTCCCGAGGTCAAAAAGGAAGTTTCGGGTGGTTTAAGTAAGTATTGAAAATGACGGGAAACCTGGAAGTCCCTGCATGTTACCTTGACGGAGAACATCCCTATGAGCACTCGTAAAGTGTCTTCTCTTTTTGTGGCAGCGGCATCCATTGCACTGACGTTTGGAGTTGCGGGATGCAGCAACGCGCCCACGCAGCAAAACAGCGCCCAGAGCCAACCGGCACCGGCTCAGACGGATCAAACGCAGGATCCGCAAGCTGCTGCCAACCTGCCGCCCGTTAGCACCGCCGACGCGAGCTATCAGCAGGACCAAAACTATTCCAATAATGATTCCGGCGACTACGACTCCGGCGAGGAGGACACAAGCTACGGCCAGCCAGTCCTCTATGCCCAGCAGCCTCCACCTCCACTGCCGGAGTATTCTCAGCCCGATTGCCCTGGCGACGGCTATCTGTGGACGCCCGGATATTGGAGCTACTCCAATCAGGGCTACTACTGGGTGCCGGGCGCATGGGCGCGACCGCCTGAAGTGGGCTATCTGTGGACGCCGGGATACTGGGGGTACGCAGGCGGCCGGTATCGTTACAACTATGGCCATTGGGGCCGGCATATCGGCTACTACGGAGGAATCAATTATGGGAATGGCTACGTAGGCGTGGGTTATCAGGGCGGATATTGGAGCGGCGATCGTTTCAACTACAACCGCTCTGTGAACAATGTGACCATCACCAACGTTCAGGTGTACAACCGCGCGGTGACGAATACGGTCATCAACAACGTTACGATCACGAACACTTCGAGCCGCGCCAGCTACGCTGGGCCGGGAGGCGTAACGCGGCGTCCTGTGCCGGCGGAACTCGCCGCTACACGCGAGCAGCGCGTTCCCCCGATGACGACCCAGATTCAGCAGCGGCAAGAGGCTGCGCAGAACCGTCAGCAGTTCGCTTCGGTTAACCACGGCCGTCCGGCAGTTGTTGTGGCGACCAAGCCAATCCCGGAAGGCAAACCGATCGCTGCGGCAATTCCGGCCCATGCTGCTCCGGCACCGAGACCGGCTGCCGCGAACCCGCAGACGAATCGTGCCCAAGCTCCGCCGGAACGCGCTACTCCCGCCGCGCCTGCGAAGCCTGCCGGGAGACCTGCCGAGAGACCTGCCGAGCCCGCGAGAACCGCAACTCAACCAGCAGCGAAGCCGACACCGGCGGCGAAGCCCGCTCCTGCACCTGCAAAGCCTGCCGCGAAATCTGCTGAACCAGCGAAAACACCAGCTCAACCAGCAGCGAAGCCGGCGCCGGCTGCAAAGTCCGCCCCGACACCTGCAAAACCCGCAGCCCGACCTATTGAGCCCGCGAAAACACCAGCGCAACCGGCAGCTAAACCGGTACCGGCTGCGAAATCGAACGCGGCTCCGCCCAAGGCAGCCCCGAAGGCGGAAGCAAAGCCGACTCCGAAGCAAGAAACCAAGCCTGCGCCGAAGCCGCAAGCTAAACCGGCCACACCGCCTCCTGCTGAAAAGCGTAAGGCACCCGAGAGCAAGACGCCGCCTCCACCGAAGAAGACCGAACCGCCAAACAATAACCCGTAGCGATACGCTCTGAATCTAAACACTGCCGGTTTTGCACATCAGGATCGTGATCCGCGGTCATTGGCGACAGATAACCAGGCGGCGTCGCGGAAGCGCGCCAAAGAGCAGCGAAGCAGTGTAAGCTACCTCGCGTTGCACGTGAATCGGGGAGGTTTTTCTCACATGCGCTTTGATACCGTGATCCGCAACGGGACGATTGTTACCGCAAGTGATACTTATGCGGCGGATGTGGGCATAACGAGGGGCACAATCGCGGCAATCGGCTCCGGACTTCCGATTGAAAACGCGGGGAAAGTGATCGAAGCGGGCGGGCGGCTGGTGATGCCTGGCGGAATCGACGTGCACACGCATCTGGACATGCCGTTCGGCGGTACGACCAGCGCGGACGATTTCGAAACCGGCACCGTGGCGGCAGCGTTCGGCGGGACGACAATGCTGATCGACTTCGCGATCCAGTACAAAGGCCAGACATTGCGGCATGCGTTCGACACCTGGATGAAGAAAGCCAACGGGAAAGCGGTGATCGATTATTCGTTTCACTGCATTATCACCGACCTGGCCGATGCGCAGCTCGACGAGATGAAGGCGCTGGTGAAGGAAGGCGTCCCGACTTTCAAGCTGTTCATGGCTTACCCGGGCGTGTTCATGCTCGACGACGCGTCGATTTTCCGCGCCATGCGAGCGGCGGCGGACTCGGGCGGGATGGTCTGCATGCACGCGGAGAATGGGGGCGCCATCGATGTAATTGTCCAGCGCGCGCTGGCGGAAGGGAAAAAGGCGCCGAAATATCATGCGCTAACGCGGCCGACGACGGCCGAGGCCGAAGCGACGAACCGCGCGATCGCGCTGGCGGAGATGGCGGGCGCGCCAGTTTATATCGTTCACCTTTCGTGCAACGACGCACTGGAAAAAGTGCGTGAGGCACGCGACCGCGGCCTGCCTGCTTTTGCCGAAACCTGCCCACAGTATCTGTACCTTTCGCTCGAAAATATGGATGCGCCGGGATTTGAGGGCGCAAAGTATGTTTTCACTCCGCCACTTCGTGAAAAATGGAATCAGGAAAAATTGTGGGAGGGGCTGGCGAAGGACGATTTGCAGGCGGTGTCCACCGATCATTGCCCGTTCTGTTACAAGGAGCAGAAAGAGCTCGGGAAGGACGACTTTACGAAAATTCCCAACGGCGGGCCGGGCATCGAACACCGATTGAGCCTGGTGTACAGCGGCGGAGTGCACGGGAGACGCTTTTCGGCGAACCGCTTCGTGCAGCTCGTTTCAACCGCGCCGGCAAAGCTCTTTGGACTTTATCCGCGCAAGGGCGCGGTGGCCGTCGGCTCGGATGCAGACCTCGTTATCTTCGATGCGGACGAGGAGCAGACGATCAGCGTTAAAACGCATCACATGCGCGTGGATTACTCGATGTTCGAAGGAATCCGCGTCAAAGGCATACCGAAGATCGTGCTGTCGCGCGGGCGGACAATCATAGAGAACGGAAAATTTATCGGCAAACCCGGCGCGGGAGAATTTATCAAGCGCCAAAATCCTGCGAAGGTTTAGACAGCCGCCGGTCCAGGGAAACTATGGGCGCGAGACGCCCGACACCCAGGGAATCCCGACCAAACCGTCGTCCACTTGGACTACTGCCATATCGCCCACAACGAAGCGATCGAAGTCACCGCGATCAACCGGGACACGCTCAATGCGACGGCCTTCCCGCCACGAAGTTACGATAAGGCGGCGGCTGGGAACCGGTCCGGGCATCGAGAATTTACCGACGACTCGTACCGTTTCGGGGTGCGGTGGCGCATGGTCGAGGGCGCCATTACCAAATAGCAGCCCGGCGAGGAGCCAGGGCAACGGAATCAGTCCATAGTAGATTCGCTTCAATGCTTCTACTTCCGTGTGCCTGAGCGCTCGGCGCTCGACCCAAATTGCGAGAGCCAGCGTTAAAAAGAACACCAGGCCGATGAATATTGTGATCCCGTCGAGCTCCAGCGCCGGGTAACGCTGGCTGGCGACGACGAAAACGAGCGCACCGAGGAGGAAAAAGGCGGTGCGGTTCAGCAGCTTCATGCGAAGCGAATATTCGGCCGCGGTGGCGCCGAGGCCGCAGGCCCCGCAAACATCCGCGTCTCGATCCGCTCCGCAATTCAAACATCGCGTCATGTGTGGCGCGTTTCTCCCTTGATATTTATGCTATGCAGCGGGGGCCGGGCTGTCAACGCGATCGCGCCTCGATAAGCATTCACGCGTGTAGCTCCCTATGGTTAGACACCGAAAGTCCGGCTAAGGATTGGCGTATAATTCCGGCATGAGCACAACCCTACAAGAGTTTTTTGTGAAGCAAAAAGAGGCGATTCGCAAGCGTTCAAATGAAGTTTTCGCGCTGCTGCGCGCGGAGCATATGGCGTGGAAGCCCGAAAGAGGCGCACTGAGCGTCGGCGACATGCTCCAGCACCTGTGGGTTTCGGAGGAAGGAGTGCGCCGCGTCGCGCTGGACGGGAATTTCGCATATTACGAGACGCGCATCCCTAAGGGCCTGGCGGGCGTGCTCGGGAAGACGGGATCACTCGAGGAAGAATTGAAGAATATCGAGCGCGTGCACCGGGAAACGCTTGCAATCATAGCGGCACAGCCTGCTGAACTTTTCGAAGATGAGCGGGCGCACGCGGCAATTGGGTTTCGGCGCAAAGTGGCCGTGATTCTGTTCGGCATGAACGATCATGAAATTCATCACCGCGCGCAATTGATGACCTATTTGCGGATTCTGGGTACGCCCGTGCCGGAACCGTTCAAGAAACCAGAGAATTAGACGGGGCGCTCGCGGAATCGACGCTGCTATTTTAGTTCGCGAACACTCGTCGGCGGCGTCTGCGTGCAGACCATCAGTTCGTCCCGGCCGTTTGCAAGGGTGGCGCAATCGATATCCTGCGCGCTGCGCACGGCCTCTTCTCGTGTGGAGCCGCGAGCCTTGGCGCATTGCGTTGCGCCTTTGAACGTGAGGCACACTTCGTACTCGGTGCCCATTTGCAAATAGGTGGAGTAAGCAAGCACCGCTATCAGAGCGAGTGCGGCCAGCGCGATAATCCACCGCGTTTGATTCGATTTTTTCGTCACAGTTCCCCCGGCTTCGAACCGTAATTTCCTTTAAACGTCGCGCGTTCGCTCCGCGTCTTTACGGCGCGTTAGTTCCTGTTGAATGTATTTCTTCAGGTGCGGCGCAAGTTCTTCGAGCGCAGCGATCTCGTTCAAATCGCGCATCGTGAGATTGGGAAGAAACGCCAGGACCGACGGCACAGGCGTATGCGCGTTGCGCACCAGCGCCATGCGCACGTTGTACTGGCAAGACCATTTCGGATGTTGCGCGATTGCCGTGACGGCACGCTCTGGGATACCGGGTTTCGCGAGAACTTTCAGAACCTGGCTTTCCGTGAGGAAAGCGTTGGCAAGCGCGAGTTTGATTGCCTGGGCATGTCCTTCCGCGAGAATCGCGCCGGCGACTCGCGCGGGGCCGCGGCGCGCAAGCGTCAGTTTTTCGCCGACGGGCAGATGCGGGATGCGAGTCACGATTAATTCTTCGGCGACGCGGCGGATTTCGGCGGGCGATGAGGGAAGCAAGCTCAGCCGCACGAGGTCAAATAGGAACAGCTGGCGAACTGACGACAGGGCAATACGCCGGGGCGTGTGCGGATGACGAGCCAGCCGGAGCCGGATGGCTTCACTGGCGGTCCACTTCCCCGTCTGAGCGACGGCGCTCAAGACAACCGCAGGCAAATCGAGACGCTCGAGCAACTGACTGACGTGACCTTCGTCGAGATTTGGATTCTCAAGGAGTGCGAGCAGCGATTCCTCGCCTGCTTCGTGGATCAGCGCGTTCAGTTCGTCGGCTGAAGCGTGCCGCGCGCGTTTGGCACGCTCGTCAGGTTCAGGCGGCATTTCCCTTTGCAAGAGACTGCCGAATCGCAATCTGGACAGCTGCTTCCGCCGGGGACATCTTGGCGGTGACGAACTTCGCTCGCGGGCAGGCCTTCTTTAGTTCTGCTTCGATGGCTTTGTCGAAGAACTTCGAACGGCCAAAGACTCCACCCACTTGTCCGATTAATACCTCGCGATCGCTCCACCCGAGATCGCTCGAAACTAGAGAGGCGAGCTCGGCTAGAGACGCGGCCGCCGCTGAAAGAATTCCCTGCGCGACTGCGTCGCCCGAATCAGCCACTTTGGCGACCAGCGGAAACGTTTTCGGGAAAACGTCGTCTGGATTTTTCGCGATGCGCTCGAGGAGCGAATCCCAATTGCGGCAATCATGCCATTTAAAGAGACTCTTCGAGAGAGCCGTCGACGGACCGCGATGTTCTTCCGAACGGACGATGGCGGCGACGGCGCGGCGGCCGATATCGAACGCGCTTCCTTCGTCGCTAATCCACGGGCCGCGGCCTCCTGCGCGGGCGGTGCGGCCGTTCACGTCGCGGCCAAAGGCAGCCGAGCCCGTTCCCGCTAGAAGAATGATTCCGTCGCCCGTGCCGAACGCAGCTTCGAGAGCGATTTCCAGATCGGTTGTGACGAGCACTTTCGCGTTTGGAAAGCTGCGCTCGAAGAACGTCTTGGCGCGCCTTACGACGCCGGTGCGGCCGGCGCCTCCGAGGCCCGCGCAAATTCCGCGAATATCGTCCGCGCGAAGCTTGTTCCGACCGAGAACGGCGTCCGCAGCTCCGCTGAGCGAAAACCACGAGCGCGTGTAACCAGTGCGTAGAGGATTAGAAGGCCCCGCCGTGGCACGAGCGAGGACGGCGCCTTGGTCGTCGGCGAGGACGCATTCCGTCTTCGAGCCGCCGCCATCGAAACCCAGGAAGTACTTTGCGTCAGTTGCGCTGATCTTGTTGCGCATCGTTTACCTTGCGTACCTTAGGCGCCTCACGCACCTGGGTTCGCGTGCGTCTCAACTGCTACGTTCTCTTGCTTGACACTGTTTGAAGCGGGCGGTTAGCATCGCGCTACCTGCGACGCGCAGCGCAATGCAAATCAGCCCCATCGACTTCGCCATCCTGGTTCTCTACCTCGCGGGCATTACGCTGTTTGGCGCCCACTTCCGCCGCGGCCAGAAGAGTCTGCGCGATTATTTCCTTGGGGGCCGCACAGCGCCGTGGTGGGCGCTCGCCTGCTCGATCGTAGCGACGGAAACCTCGACGCTTACTATTATCGGCACGCCGGGGATCGCCTTCGGCGGAAACCTCGGCTTTCTTCAACTCGTTCTGGGCTATCTGGTCGCGCGGGTGATTCTTTGCGTGGTCCTAATACCGCAGTACTTCTTCCAAGGCGAATTCTACACGGCTTACCAGCTATTGGGGAAGCGATTCGGTGCGCGAATCAAGTCGGCGGCGGCAGTCGTCTTTCTGGGAACACGCGCGCTGGCGGAAGGCGTCCGGATCGCGGCAATTGGGAAAGTGGTGAGCGTAGCTTTTGGCACCGGCGATCGAATTTCGATCTTGATCGTCACTCTGTTGACGCTGTTCTACACGTTTGAAGGGGGAATGCGTGCCGTTATCTGGACCGACGTGGTGCAGTTGGCGCTTTATCTCAGCGGCTCGACGGCTGCGTTTTTTCTGCTCTTGCACAAGATTCCCGGCGGGTGGTCCGAGGTGACGCAGGCGGCCGCGCTGGCTGGCGGGAAATTGCGCGTGTTCGATTTCACGTTCAGTCTGGCTCGAAGTTATACGTTTTGGTCCGGCATTCTTGGTGGGACGTTCTTGACGATGGCGAGCCACGGCACCGACCAGACGATGGTGCAACGGTTACTCGCTGCGCGAAACGAACGCGACAGCAAGACGGCGCTGCTTGCCAGCGGCGTTATTATTTTCGTTCAGTTTTCTTTGTTTCTTGTGATCGGCGTAATGCTTTTCGCTTATGCACAACGTTCGGGGTTTCCGGTGCCGGCGGGAGATGCCGACCGGATTTTTCCGGAATTCATCGTTCGCGAAATGCCACGAGGACTCGCTGGAATCGTGCTGGCGTCGATCTTTGCGGTTGCGATGTCGAACGCGAGCGGTTCGTTGAACTCCTTGGCGTCCTCCAGCATGATAGACCTCGGCGGCGCGCGAAGTGGCGATGCGGGCCGCGAAGGAAGCGAAGCTGCCGCCGAGTCGCTGCGGCGCTCGC
>Ga0185299_10002407_pt1 | contig 29025 bp, 21 predicted proteins | sample PaiPotPPA55metaG_FD_128002 | JGI IMG/M metagenome (GOLD analysis project Ga0185299, IMG submission 128002) | Iron sulfur acid spring bacterial and archeal communities from Banff, Canada, to study Microbial Dark Matter (Phase II) - Paint Pots PPA... ...
GCTTGCTGTCAAAGTGCCGGTAGATTCCCCCTTTCTCTAGCCCCGTCGCTCGCATGAGATCGGAGAGGGCGGCACCGCTATACCCTTTCCGATTGAAGATTGGGGCCGCTTTGCGAATGATTTCCTGTCGCGTCTCGTCGCCTTTGCGCACGTTGCCACTCTCCGTGAAGTGATTCAGTACCGTCTGATTAAAGGGCTGGGCTCGATCCCGATGCCGTATCGAAACCGATACCGTGAGTGAGCGAACGGACCTCGTATCGCTCATTGATACCGCGAATGACCATCATTCCGATGAGAATCTGAAGGTCATCGGCTTGCCGGGGAATCCTGAGTGAAAAGCGGTTCCAGTGTTCGCACCTCGATCCGCACTTGGTCGCGCGCCACAGGCATCTGGTGCTGCCTCCCCATTGGCGGCGGGCGCCGGAGGCACTCCAGAGCGAATGACTTTCAATTTATTTCCCCTCTCTGTGCGGAGAAAGTCTTGTCAGTATATCGAGCACAGCTTCTGGGTCTGCACGTCCGGTCATAAAATTGGGATCGACCTGAGCGAAACGCACGACTCCCTTCGTGTCGATGACGAAGGTTCCCGGGACCGGCAGCTCCCATTTGTCGCTGCCATTGCGCTTAGAAATATCGTTGCCGAAATTGAGGGCAATAGCCTTAACTTCAGAATTCATCTGGTATACCAACCCATACTTCCGACCGATCAAATTTTCGTGATCCGTGAGAACGGGGAAAGTGAGCTTTTGTTTATCTGCCAGGAGCTGAGCAAATTCCGGTTTCTCGGGAGAAACGGCGACGAATGCCGCACCCCACGCTTCCATCTTAGGCAAAGCCTGTTGATAGGCTCTCAATTCGAGATTGCAGAACGGACACCACTCGCCCCGATAGAAGCTTAGGACAAGTGGCCCTTTTTTTAGAAGACTAGAGAGGGAGACCTCGCCTCCAGTCGCATTCGGCAACGTAAAGTCAGGTGCTTTCTGGCCAACTTGAAGTGAATTTCTAATGATCCCAGATTGAAGCAAAGCCTCGGTCTCACGATCCAACGATTTTATCTTATCGCCAATTTCTGCCTCAAGGTTTTTACGCAAAGCACTCGAATCATCTTGTAGAGACATAACTTCCTTTCTCGCCTTGGGCGAGATTCAGAGACCGTCTGGTCGCTGATCTCGCACGATACCAAGGTTTGATGAGACCGATCGGTCCCAGGATGCGTGCCGAGAAAACAAAGTAATTTCCGACGAAGATTTCCCATCGGGAAAGTGGAGTTCCATAGCAACAACCTCCGAGACCTCGAAGGGCAATTTTCGTTCAAGGGCGATGCGAGGAGCGTTTGCGCTTGCAAAGGTCTTTCGATTGCAACTTGGTCGCGCGCCCCGTAGGCATCTCGTGTTGTCTACTCCTTGGCGGCGGGTGCCGAGCACGACCGGGCCAGAGGTGCCGATGTCGTGTAGCTTCTGATCGATAGCCTCGTTGCCCCAGAAGCCTGCCCAGTTGCCCTCGGAGGGGATGAGTGGCTCTTTAGAGTCGGCAGGAGCAGCCGCGAGAGATCCGGCGCAAACGGCCAGGACGATGGCCGCGGCTAACAGTGCTTCTAACAATGTTTTGTGCATTTCGGCATTCCTTTGTTGGTTCGATGATGAGTGTCGTTAGGACTGATCTCGCACAATCCCATCGTTGGATAAGACCGAGCGGTCCCCGGATACATTACGGGATTACCGCTTCTATGAATAGAACGCTTGGGACCGGTCGGTCGCGTATCCTACAGGGAACATTCTAATGGCGCCGACGAAGATATTTATTCTAAATTAATATGCGACCGATTGGTCTCTTTCACAATCAAAGCTTTTGGACAGGCAGGACTCAGCCGATTCGATGTGTCTGTCTAAACTAAATTAAATGAGAGGAAATAAAACGATGGCTAATACTTTTGTTGATGCAGTTACTAAGACCGTTGACGTGAACGGGACTTCCTTCGTGTATCGGGAGACCGGCGAAAAGAATGGCATTCCAGTTGTCCTGCTCCACCACCTAACAGCTGTTCTCGATGATTGGGACCCGAGAACTATCGACGGCCTGGCCCAGAAACACCGCGTCATCGCTTTCAATAACCGCGGAGTCGGCGGCTCGAAGGGCACAACGCCGGATACCATCGATGATATGGCAACGGATGCAGTGGCCTTCATTCGAGCTTTGGGGCTTAAGAAGACCGACCTGCTTGGCTTCTCACTCGGTGGTTTCATCGCTCAAGTCATCGCGCAAAAGCATCCCGATCTTGTGCGAAAAGTAATTTTGGCTGGCACTTCGGCCGCTGGCGGCGAAGGGATCAGCAATGTGGGCGCCGTGTTGCAGAACGCGGTGGCCAGGGCAACAGCCGAGAAGAAACATCCGAAGCAGTCGCTCTTTTTCACACAGTCTCAAGACGGCCAGAAGGCGGCTGCGGAATTTCTCCAGCGCCTCGCCAGTCGACAACAGGACCGCGATCTGCCTGCGACACAAGAGACCATCGTTGCCCAGGTGACCGCGATTACCAAGTGGGGCATGGCGCCTAAGCCGGCCTCGTTGGAAAGTATCCAACACCCGGTGCTGGTGGCGAACGGCGACACTGATGTAATGGTGCCATCGATCAATTCGGTGGAGTTAGCGCGCAAGCTGCCACACGCCGAGTTGAGCATTTTTCCTGATGCTGGACATGGCGCTATCTTCCAGTATCACAGTGCGTTTCTCGACCAGACCTTGCGATTTCTGCAGAACTAACCTTGATGCGGCACTGTCGGTTCATCGACAAACGGGTGCGGACCGCCGGATTGCCATGAGGGGACACGATCTAGAGCATCGCGGCACGGAAGAGGTGCTCATGGTCGCGTCCCCGCCTCCCCCGATGCCATCGCCCCCGGTGGGGATTTAGACGGGTCGATTCGAGAACCGGTCCTTGGTGCCAGGCGGAAACATAAAAATGTCCATCAGAAGATTCGAGGTCGAGCGCGTGAGCGTGACGTCGTCCAGGCCATTCGAGGCTGTCGTGGCCGCGCTAAAAGATGCGGTCGGGCGGCTGGACTTGGTTGAATTCGCTAAAACGTCCAAGCAAGCAGGCACTTTCGCTGAGTTGAAAGAGGTGATCGATCGAAACCCAGGCAAGACGGGACTGATGTTGTTCATCGAACTTGATCATGGCGCGGTTCTGCGCAAAGAAACGGGGCGCACCACGCCGAAGATCGTGCGGCTTGTGATCGGGAATCCGCTTGTCATGAAGGAAATGGCGAAGCATGTGCCAGAAGCGGGATCGTACGCTCCAGTTACCGTTCTAGTAGATGAGCGAGGCGATGGCGTTCACTTATCGTATGACAGGATGGCCAGTCTCCTGGCGCCATACGGCAACATGGATGCTATCGCCGTTGCTAAAAACCTGGATTCTAAAATCGAGAACCTTTTTCAATCAGTAATTTGAATCCGTGCGCGCGGCGAGGATTAGTACTGCTGTGTCGGTTGTGTGAGGTCGAGGGCGAACGATCGGCTAGATCTTGTAGAGAGTTGCATGTCAAGTTTGGCTGATAACAGGCAGTTCGCGGCTTGAGCCGGGGGCTCGCAAAACAAGAAAAGGAGCAGCAATATGAGTAAGTTAACGAAGGCTATGCGAGTATCTCAGTCCCTCTGCATTGTTTTATTGCTGCTGTCCTGTGGCGCGCTCTCGGCGCAAAACCAAGAGCATCGCGTTCGGAATATTGTTCTGGCTCACGGTGCCTGGGCAGATGGTTCCGGCTGGAAAGGCGTTTACGACATTCTTGTGAAGGATGGCTACAACGTCAGCATCGTTCAAGAGCCTGAGACGTCGTTTAAAGAAGACGTGGCTGCCACCAAGCGGACCCTCGCTCTTCAAGACGGACCGTGCATTCTTGTCGCTCACAGCTATGGGGGAGCCGGAAAGCGCTTCCCAAGTGACCTCAGCAAGTCTGGTGCTATAAAGAAGACGGCAGACGGCTTCACTTACTTAGATCCCGCGCAGTTTCATGAGTACTTTGCAGCCGACCTGTCGGCTGAGCAGGCGGCTTTCATGGCGCGATCGCAGGTCCCGAACAAAGCCGACAATTTCAAAGCGGTCATCACCGCGGCGGCGTGGAGAAGCAAACCGAGCTGGATGTTGGTAGCCGGAAGCGACAGAGCCATCAACCCCGACCTCGAACGCTGGTATGCCACACGAGCCAACAGCCACAAGGTCGAAGTCTCCAGCGCCAGTCACGCGGTCTACGTGTCCAGGCCTAAGGAGGTTGCAGCTCTGATCGAACAAGCCGCATCGCACGCTCGGTAGAAGAACTCGCAAAGTCAAGTATTAGGTTGCTCCTTCGAGCTGCCAGGCGATAACTCCTGTATCGTCGGCAATGCGGAAGTAATCCAGAAACGGGCTTCGGGGAACTCTGGGCTACGTCGGAATTCGACGGCTGGGCGCTTCCCCCAACGAACTTCTCGCTGACCGACAATATCAGAAAGGCGGAAGAACACGCCCGAACCGGTTATGAGGAGCTGCTCAAAGAATCGAATCCGTCGACAGGTTTTATTCATGGTGCCCAACAGGACTTTGGTTGCGATCTATGAAGCGTTCAAACGACCGGAAGAAGCGCGGGGGTTCCGAGACGAACTCGCAAGAGCCAAGATGCAGAACGCGACCATTGCGGATCCGAAATGATCGGTTGCTCAGAAAAAAATAGTTGCGCACAATCTGCTAGGAACCCACGATTTTGTCGGTACACACAGCGCGCCGCAAGCGTCCAGTAGCAATTGGCGAAGATGTTCGCCTTCAATGGAATACATACCGAACCTGAACCCTAGTCTTGGCATAGGGGCTCATTCCAGTACCTAAGTTATTGATTATAAAGAGCGGTCGGCAGGCAAAAACGGGACTTGAGGCCATCGAAACAGGGCTTCTGAAACGTATCTTCTTGCCTGTAATTGGATGATTTTAAAGAAGTTGGTCGGGGAGAGAGGATTTGAACCTCCGACCCCCTGGTCCCGAAGTAAGAAGTTTAGTCTGTAACTGATTGGTCTGGTTGCGCTTACGAATCAGTGATGGAGACTCAAATGCGCCCTTGCGCCCTGAAGGTCTCGTATACCTGCGACCGAAATTCCAAGCGATCAGAGAGAGCAATCGAAACCTCGATCAAGTGACCGAAAATCAGCGGGTGCAACTCTGGTCTGCAACTTATTGAAAAGATGGTGACCGCGGAAGGAATCGAACCTTCAACCTACAGATTAAGAGTCAGGTAAGGCTCTGCCATCCATGTTCTGGCAACTCACAGCGAAACAATAACTTACAAGAGTCTTGCGCGCACAGAGAATACCTCTCAAGTGCTTGAAACGTTGGCCATGTTTAGCAATGTACAGCCACACTTACAGCCACACCCTGACGCAAAGATTCAGGCCCGTTTCGTACATTGAAGCCGACTCGGTACTACGACCTCAAGCACGATTCCGAAAAGGCTGCGCAGGGACGGCAAGACTCGAAACCGAGGCCTCTCCGTGACAGTTCAACGGTACTGACAGCCCGTTCTTAATCCTCTAAGGGAACTCGAGGGAATTCTTTGGCCGGTCTAATTGGACCCAGATCGGAGCCAAATTGGCCGATCCGGAGTGAAGCCGCCGCCCTGGGTTATGAGCCTTTGAGGAAAGTTGAGCTGGAGCAAACCAGAGCGCCGCCAGGGAAGAGAGCAGGTGTCACTTCTTTGGGTCTGAGTTATGATCGCCGCCCTCCCCATCCTGAATCCGCAACACTGTCCTTCGATGCTGGGCTTCGTCGTGCTCCAGACGGGTTGCGATCTGCAATTGACTGTCGGCTTCTTCCTTGCGTCCTACGCGAACAAACGTCAGGCCGAGATAGTAATGAGCTTCGCGCAACGAATCGTCACTGGCTATCGCGCGTTGCAGCAGATCGATCGCGTCAGAGTAACGCTTCTGTTCGAAAGCCACTCTCCCCAGGGCTGACAGAGCTCCGGCATGTTTCGAGGCACGGGTTAGTACTATGCGGAAATTGGTTGCCGCCTCGTCGAGGTCTTTCACATTGAGTTCGATAAGCCCGAGACGGAAGTAGGATTCCGTCTGCTCCGGAGCCAGCACGATCGCTCGCTCAAATTGTTCTCGTGCCTCCTGCGTACTCTCTAGAGCTGCGAGAGTCATCCCCAGAGCACAATGACCGGATGCATCGTCGGGGCGCGCTTCGACGTAACGAGCAAACTGCTGGCGCGCGTCCTCGAATTTCCATTCCCCAAGAAACGCACGTCCCAGGCTATAGAGAGCCACTGCATCATTCTGCCGCAACTTCAATGTTTGTTGGAAAGCTGCGATCGCGTCCTGCCACAGCGACAGTTGCAGCGCCATCGCTCCGAATTCGAATTGAACATCGGGATTGTCGGGCGCATAGTTACGAGCCTCTCGCAGCAACGCCAGGGAGCTTCCCGAATCACCGGCTGCCGCGGCAGTCTTGCTTTGGTCCCGTAAAGTGTGGACCAGCGCGTCCGAGGCATCCGTGCGAGCAGAATCTATGCGCAACGATTCGCGCAATTGAGGGACTGCGTCGTCCGCACGACCTTTCTGGAGATAGAGCAGTCCAAGGTGCGCATGGGCAGCGGCGAAGTCCGCCTTTTTCTGCACAGCACGGCGGAAAAGCTGTTCAGCCTCCACGTCGCGATGTTGAAGGACTCGGACGACCCCTAACAAATCGAGGGCAAGATAATCGTCAGGGGCGGTCCGCAGAACGGTCTGCAGATCGGTTTCAGCCCGAGCGAGTTTCCCCGCAGTCATGGCTTGAGCCGCGTCCTGCAGCAAGGACGTCGTCGAACTCGGCGTGGAAACCTGAGCTACCGGCATCAGGCTCGAAAGCAGTAGCACACCGCCGCAGAGGAGTTTGTTTCGCACGCTATTTTCGCACTCTGAAACGTAGCTTTTGATCTATTTTAACGGCTCGGCGATCGTGACGATGCGATCCGGTTTCTGATCGCGCAAAATCTGGCGAATTCCGCTCGGCCAGCGGATTTCGATCTCTCGGATGGCATCAGCAGTACCCAACCCGAAGTGTAATCGCTTGTCGCTGGAGGATTGGTAGCTGCTGCTGGTAGTCACTGTGGCAAATTGATCGCCGACAGTAGTGCTGACTCTTACCTGCGCTCCAATCGCATCGCGGTTGCTCTTCACGCCCACCAGATTGAGGGTAACCCAGTGGTTCGGCGTGTCTGTTTGATTCAGCAGCACCCATGCGGGGCCATCGTTTGATGTGACGACCGCATCCAGTTTCCCGTCATTGTTAATGTCCCCGACCGCCAACCCCCGCGCCGTCCAATCCTGATGGAACACATCGCCGGAGGCTGCTGAGACGTCCACGAACTTCTTACCCCGTTCATTTCGCAACAAAAGGGGTGGTTCGCGGTAACGCACATTCGGATCGTACGTCTCGATGGTGTCGATCACGTGCGACTGGACGATCAGTAAATCCTTCCAGCCATCGTTGTCATAATCGAGAAAGCGTACACCCCAGCCGGAGTGCAGGAGAGAAATCGCATTCAGGCCCGTGACCGTGGTTGAATAATCAAAAGTGCCGTCTTTCAGGTTGGTGTAGAGCGCGTATCGCTGATTCGCAAGATCGGTGATGATGATGTCGGGCCATCCATCGTTGTTGTAGTCCTCAAAATCAACGCCCATGCCGGCAAAGGTGTTGCCGTTGCTATCGAGTCCAGCTCCGGAAGGCAATCCAACCTCCTCGAACGTTCCGTTGCCGCGGTTGTGAAAGAGGTATTCCGACATCGAATCATTGGCGAGCAGTATATCCATGAAACCGTCGTGATCATAGTCCGCGATCGCGAGGCCCAAACCTTTTCCCGGCTTGTCGATTCCAGCCTGGTGCGCCACCTCGCTGAACTTCCCACCGCCGTCATTGTGAAACAAGAGTACCGATTCCGGCTTGAACAGATCAGGATGGCAATAAGAACGGAAGCCCCCCTTTTCGGGACGCCCGCAAAAGACATCGTCAAAGTCCCACTGCATGTAGCGGGCAACCACGAGGTCTAGTCGCCCGTCGTTGTCATAGTCGACCCAAGCGGCGCTCGTCATCCAGCCTGAACCAGCAACGCCCGCTGCGACGGTCACGTCCGTGAATGTGCCGTCCCCATTGTTGTGGTAGAGCGTGCTGTGGCCGTATCCGGCTACATAGAGGTCTTCGAATCCGTCGTTGTCGTAATCACCAACCGCGACGCCGGTAGAGTAGCCGAGGCCAGTGAGACCTGCGCACTCGGTGACATCTTCAAAGGTTCCATCCGATTTCTGGTGATAGAGCCGATTCCAGTACTTGGGGCTATCCTTCTTCGGAATCGAGTTTTTTGGTGTCGGATCGTCGAGTCGCGCACCGTTGGCGAAAAAGATGTCGAGGCGGCCGTCGTTGTCGTAATCAAACAAAGCCACGCCTGAACCCATCGTCTCCAGAAGGTATTTCCTGCTGGTGGGAGAAGCCTGCCGGCGGAAGTGGATTCCAAGTTTTTCCGTAACATCGACGAAGCTCCCCGGAGTGGGTGAGTTTGGGGAAGCGGCGAAAGAAAGCCAAGTCCCGAAAATCAAGGCGATTCCCGAAAGCATTGCGCGGGTGGAGAACTTGGAAAAGCTTTTCATGGTGTCGGACCGGTCGCTTCGATTCGACCAGTGTAGCGCCTTGGGCAGCTTCCACCCGAGGCATCGTTAATAAGGCGCAAAAGGAGAGAGCCATTCATTATCAGGGCGTGGACTGCCTCAGTCTGATTGGGGGTTAATCCTCAAAAAGAACAAAGTTTAGATCGTTTAGAGCTAAAAAGAAACAAAAACATTGACTCTTGCTCGGTAACCGCATTACGATTCCTGGTGATTAAGTTTGCACACACGCGTTAAGTCCAAGTGAACTTAACCGACGCCGAGGGGGAATTGCCATGACGCAAAACGCGCAGTTATCAGGAGTGACGTGGTTCAGAACGGCCTTTTATGCGATCGCATTGCTGGCGGTCGTTGTTTTCGGCGCGCTGCCGATGCTTGCCCAATTCGATACCGGCACCATCACCGGCAGGGTGACGGATGTCTCCGGAGCGGTTGTCGCGCATGCGGCGATCACAGTGACGAACGGGGGCACGGGCATTCAAAAGAGCTACGTCACCGATCAGAATGGCAATTTCGTGGCTTCCTCATTGCCCTACGGAACATATGTGGTCGAGACCCGTGCAAGCGGATTCGCAGACAGCAAGAGTCAACCAGTCGTTCTTAACGTCGGCGCGACGGTGCAAGTGAATCTGACACTTGGCGTGGCGGCGTCGCAGGAGAGCGTCCAAGTCAACGGTACGGCTACCACGGTTGACACCTCATCGAGCATGTCCGGCACAACGTTGGACACAAATCAGGTCGCCAACCTCCCAATCAACGGACGCGATGTAAGTGAATTCCTGGAAATCTCCCCCGGATCCGTGGGCTCCACCGGATTCTTCCAGGGCAGCGTTAACGGGATGGAGAATATTTTTACGGGCCTGAATATCACGCTCGACGGCCAGAGCGCGATGCGCGGCGACATCAATGGGTTCCTCGACACGGAAGGCCAGGAGAGCGCGCGCATCACACGCGCGAGCGTGGATAGCATCCAGGAAATTGATTACTCCAACAGTGGCTACACGGCGGAAACTGGCCATTCGCTTGGCCCACAGATGAACATCATCACAAAATCCGGCGAGAACACCTTGCACGGCAGCCTGTTTGAATATTTTCGCAACGACGCTCTCGACGCAAAGGATTACTTTGAGACCTCGAAGCAGCCTTTAAGGCTCAACCAGTTTGGTGGCAATCTAGGCGGACCCATTATCAGGAACAAGCTGTTCTTTTTCGTGAACTATGAAGGTGATCGCACACATATTACGATCGAGAGGCCTCTCAACCATACCTTGAGCGCGTTCGCCCGACAACGAATGGCGGCGACTCCCTCGATGGCCCCCGTATTGGCTCAGTTCGCTCCTTTGCCCGCCGCCTGTAGCGGGATTCCGGCGCCAGATGCGTGCGTGTACCCCAAGAAGGGGGGCTTCCCGGATTCAATGGACCCGTCGCAGTCCGACATGGTTTACGATCCTGCCTCTCTGCCCAACATTCTTCGCGAGGATACTGGCTCCGTCAGACTCGATTACAACGTTTCGGAAAGAGATCGTGTTTTCTTCCGCTACAACATTAATGATTCGAACACGCTTTATACCTACGGCCTCAACCAGGGGCAGGTGTCCCCTCAGGCGTTGAGAACACAATTGGCGAAGATCGATGAAACCCATACGTTCAGTTCGACCTTGCTGAACGAGTTCAGCGTGGCCATCAACCGCTTTTATTCCGACACGAACTCGAACACTCCTACGCCGCTCGTCACCTTTGCGGGTTTCTTCGCCGACCTGGGCTCGCTCCCCGGAGCGAATACTTTCAATCAGGTGACCCCGTTTGCTGACCTCGAGATTTTTGACAACGTAAGCAAGACCATTGGGCGGCACACGCTTAAGTTTGGTCCGCAAATTCGCATTAACCGGAATAACGAGTGGCTCCGGCCGCAACAATCCTACGACTACCCTGACGTAAACTCTCTAGTACGCAACGATGGCACTACGTTCCAAGGCGTGTTTGTCCTGCAAAAGATCGGATTCCCTGGATTTGTTAGTAACCACAACTCCAACTGGGATTTCTATATTCAGGACGACTGGAAGGTGACCAAGCATCTTACTCTCAACCTCGGCTTGCGCTACGACTACAACACAGTGTGGGCGACGGGAGCAAACCAGGGGCAAACTTTCGATGTGGCCACCCAGACTCTGCTTCCACCGAACCAGGCCGCGTATAGCGCACCGAAAGGCGACTGGGCTCCACGTGTGGGATTCGCCTGGGACCCGAATGGCAAGGGAAAGACTGTCGTTCACGGGTATGGCGGGCTTTTCTACAATCCGATGCACTTCAACTTTGCCACCACGACCAACGTGCCCGCGCTCGCGAGCTACAATGAAAGCCTCTTTAATGCGATCTTCGCAAATCCTCCATTTTCGATCGACTATCCCTCTCCCAATCCTCCGCTCGTTGCCGGAACGCAAAACGTAAACGCGTTCCCGCATCACCCTAAAGACCCGGTTGCTACGAACTGGCTGTTCGATATTCAGCAAGAGGTAGCGCGCGGCACCGTTCTTACCATAAGCTACGTCGGCAACAATGTGCACCATATGCAGGCCGGCATTGACTTCGCCGCCTTGAACGCCAACCCCGCGAACGTCTTCACCCAGGCTCGACAGTTTCCTGGGTTTGCGAATGAAAACGTCCTCTCCGACGGACTCGGCTCTCACTACAACTCCTTGCAAGTGAAGCTGATCCGCAACGTGGGAAAGCTGAACCTCCAGGCGAACTACACGTGGTCCCACGAAATCGACGATATGCTCAACGTTTTCAGCCCGGGCTTTGAGAGCCCGTTTACGCCCATCTACGATCGCGGCAGTGGAGATTGGGACGTACGGCACAATTTCACTGGCAGCGCGCTCTACAGCTTGCCCGACCTGAAGGGTTCGAACTCTTTCGTTCAGAGAGCGCTGGGCGGCTGGCAGACGTCCGGCATTATCCAGACACGATCGGGACTTCCGACCAACATTACGCTGGTCAGCGGATTCTTTGGCAATCCCGTGCGGCCAGACTCCGTGCCAGGTCAGCCCTTGTGGGTTCCGAACCACCGTTGGCCAGGTTCGAGCTACAACATCAACGCCTTTGCCGTCGAACCGACGTACGTTGGGACTCCGGGTGCAACAATTGGAACCGTCGGACGCAACTCTCTGCGAGGCCCAGCTTACTTCCAGTTGGACCTCTCCGGAATGAAGAACTTCGCCATCACCGAAAGAGTGACGATGCAGTTCCGGGCGGACATTTTCAACATCTTTAACCATCCGAATTTTACGAACCCTGACGGTGGGATATGCACCTCTGTCCAATCCGCGTCATCTACTGGGCCAGCGAGCTGCACGATAAGTCCAACCGGGGTTCCAGCCATCAATTCTAACTTCGGTCGCGTTGGCGGAACCATTGCCGATGCGGATGGAACGCAGATCGGGGGCGGCACAGCGCGCCAAGCCCAATTCTCGCTCAGGTTCACTTTTTGATCACTCAATCCTCGCTTCCCGCGGCAGCAACAATCGACCGTTGCTGCCGTATCTTCAAGATGAGCCCGCGTCCGAGGGTAAATGTCGAAGCCTTACATCTCGAATTACGATAAGTATCCCCTGGTCCGCGTGACTGACTCGCAGGATGGCTGCGAAACGGGGTGGGAGGCGATCGGCCAGCGTCTGAAAGCGAGCATGCGACCCGGACGTTTCGTGATTTGTGTGGAGTGCTATCCCGGCTGTTTTGAGAAGGATATTGAAAACCAACTGGTGAGCGCGCTGCAACCTCAGATCGTGCTGCGCGCTGAAGAATGTTATTTGCCCGAGAGCGCCATTCAATCCCTCTGCGCTCGCGATCTGGGCGATGATCCGGTGTTTGCCTTCATGGGCAAATATGAACTCTCGGAATTCCTGGATGAGCGCGAGCTCGCGAAACAAAGAAGCCGCTTGCGGCAGGCATCGGGTCTGGTGGTCGTCATTGGCACCGGCGCAACCCTTCTTGCCGAGCAGTGGGACCTGCTCATCTATTGCGACATGGCGAGGTGGGAGATCCAGCAGCGCCAGCGAGCCGGCGAAGTTACGAACCTTGGTTTGCAGAATTGCACGGAACGTCCGCAGGCAAAGTATAAACGGGCCTACTTTGTCGACTGGCGTGTCGCCGATCGCTTGAAGAAAGATTTGATTCCGGGAATTGATTTTCTGCTGGACACAAATCAGCGCGATTTGCCCAAGATGATCACCGGCGCGCAGCATCTGCAGGGGTTAAAAAATGCGGCGCACAGGCCGTTTCGCGTAGTGCCCTTCTTCGATCCCGGACCGTGGGGTGGACAGTGGATGAAAGAAGTTTGCGATCTGCCGCGGGAGGCCGAGAACTACGCGTGGTGCTTTGATTGCGTACCGGAAGAGAACAGTCTTGTGCTTGGCTTCGGCGACGTGAAGGTAGAGATCCCATCCATTAACCTGGTATTTCAACATCCTCACGAGTTACTCGGCGAGGCGGTGCATGCGCGTTTTGGAGCCGAGTTTCCCATCCGCTTCGATTTTCTCGACACGATGGAGGGCGGCAATCTCTCCTTTCAGGTGCACCCGCTGACCGAATACATTCAACAGCAGTTTGGAATCAACTATACCCAGGATGAGAGTTACTACCTTCTGGATGCGGGGGAGGGAGGGTGTGTATACCTGGGACTGAAAGAGAACATCGATCGCAACCAAATGATGGCTGACTTGCTGAAGGCGCAGGAGGGCACAATTCAATTTGACGCCGACAAGTACGTCAATCGGTTTCCCGCAGAGAAGCACGACCACTTTCTGATTCCTGCCGGAACCCCGCACTGCTCGGGCAAGAACAGCATGGTGCTTGAAATCAGCGCCACTCCGTATATCTTCACCTTCAAAATGTGGGACTGGGGACGGCTCGGCCTGGACGGCACTCCACGCCCAATCCATCTCCAACATGGGTTTCGAAACCTCCAGTGGGACCGGACAACACAGTGGGTCGAGAAAAACTTAATCAACGTTGTTGATCCCGTCTCCAAAGGCTCCGGCTGGCGGGAAGAGCGCACCGGGCTCCACGAACGCGAGTTTATCGAAACACGGCGGCACTGGTTTACTGTGCCGGTCCATCACTCCACGAACGGGGGAGTGAATGTCCTAAATCTTTGCGAAGGACGCGAAGCCGTGGTTGAGAGCCCGAGCGGGCAGTTTCCCCCATTGGTTGTCCACTACGCGGAAACTTTTATTGTTCCTGCTGCAGTGGGTGATTATGTGATTCGTCCACATGGCCCTTCCGAAGGGCAGGAATGCGCCACGATCAAGGCCTATGTGCGCACAAACGCGTGACACGAGTTTCTATTCTTATCCGATGGCGAACGGCTCAATGAAATCGGTGCTTAGGTTCTTTCACATTCTGTTGTTGTGCGGATTGTGTTTCCTCCCGGCTTTTTCTCAAGATAAAACGACGGCCTTTTCGGCAACTGCGCGCTGGGCCTCCACAATCGCGGAGCAATACTGGATTCAGCCTGACATTACTTATGGCGTGGCGAACAATTACACGCTCAAGCTCGACGTGTGGCAGCGCAAGAATGCAAAGGCAGCTGCTCCGACTTTGATCTACTACCACGGAGGCGGATGGGTATTCGGGGATCGCACTGGCTCTACACTTCTCTTTCTGCCGTATCTGGAGATGGGCTGGAATGTCATCAACGTTGAATATCGTATGGCTAGCGTTTCACTCGCGCCCGCAGCCGTGGAGGACTGCCGTTGCGCTCTGCGTTGGGCGGTGAGGAATGCTAAGCAATACAACATCGACACCGATCGCATCGTCTTGACCGGCCACTCCGCGGGCGGGCATCTATCCTTAATCACCCGGATGCTGCCCGAAGGCACGGGTCTGGATAACAAGTGCGACGGGACCGAAAAACTCAGAGTTGCCGCAATCATTAACTGGTATGGCATCAGCGACGTATCCGATCTGGTGCAGGGCCCCAATCGGAAAAACTACGCGGTGATGTGGATGGGAAAGTCAGCCCCATCCACTCACGATTGCAAAGAGAGTCTCGCCGCTTACTTACCCCATCGCCGCGATTCGCCGCGCGCGGGCGGGCGGGGGTGGGCCAGGTCAAAACCGGGGTCCGGGGACGGGGCCGAGGAGGGGGTAGCCGAATTTTTCCCCAAAGGTACTACCCCGTCAAACGGATGCAGGGGTGAGAACAGATCGGGGGTTTCCCCGGTGTCTTTTGCAGGGTTTGCCCGATTCCATCGCAAGGCAAATTCGACGATGATTCTAGCGGCTAGTCAGACTACTTTCCGAAAATGGTAGTGCTGCACAGCCGAAAGCCAACTTTTTGAGAGGAGAAGCATAAACGCCATGAGGTGTTTCGTTTCCTTCGCCATTACAGCAATTTTCGTACTCTCGGCGGCCGGAGCGCGCGCTCAGTATTGCGAGCAGCAGGTGGGATCGGGCGTTCCTGATCCAACCTTTAACGCACTGTTTACTCAAGACGGTCCCGGCACCGGAAATGAGCCGGCGGGCTCGGCCGGATGGACCGGGGCGGACAGCACTTATTCACGGGCCCTGCCGGATGGGAGAGTGCTGTTCTTCTTCTCAGACTCATTCCTGGCATCGAGCCCCGTCCCCAACGGAGCGACCGTAGTTCCGGACACAAGGATGCGCACGAATCCGATTTTTCAGGGACACAACAGCATTGTTGCCCTAAACACCGATGGGTCGCTGACTACCACTTACGGAGGAGACGCTCTCAACCCCACATCTCTGTTCGTTCCGACGAATTCGAACGACCTCTACTGGATGGGCGATTCCGTCGTGGTGCAGACGTCTCCAAGCGTATACCAGCTCTACCTTTTCCTGCTTGAGTTCAACACTTCAACCTTTGCGTATGTGGGATCCTCTCTGGCCACACTGTCGGTGCCCGATCTCTCGGTGCAGAGCGTTCAGCCGCTGACGATCGAAGGCGGAGTGGAATGGGGATCAGCGATCCTGCAGCAGGGGCAGACGCTGTACGTCTACGGCATGGAAGACCTGGGCGCAGGGAAATACCCACATATGGCGAAGCTGGCGGTAAGGAATTTGGCGAATCCATCGGCCTGGCAGTTCTGGAACGGCAGGGCGTGGGTCAGCGGTGCGACCAATTCCACGAGGATTATCGGCGCGCCGGACAGCATCAGCAACGAGTACAACGTAAACCAAATACACGCGGACAAAGGGAGCTCCTTCGTGCTTACCACGATGGACACGAGCGTTCCGTACGGCACGTGGCAGAACATTGTTCTCTATTTCTCGTGCTCTCCGCAGGGGCCATGGAGTCCGAAGCAGGTGGTGTACGCCACACCGGAAACCGGGCAGAAGGACCAGCCCGGACTGGGAACGCTGCTGACTTACAATCCCCACGCTCACTTCGAATTCGCCAGTAACGGCGCGGTTCTGATCTCGTACGATTTAAATACGACGCAGGGCGACGATTTAATCTACGCGGATAACTATCGTCCGAAATTTATCCGCGTTCCCATTGCAGGTCTCAAGCCGTGAACGAGCCGTCAACAAGGCGCGGGCGGCGGTGAGAAAGGCACCCGCGGCGGGTGTGCCGAACGAATTGGAAACGATCAAAGGCGGCGGCCACGGGCAGTTTACGAATGCAGAGCTGGAAGATGCCTATCAGAAGATCCGCGCTTTCCTGCACTCTCATGGGTTGCTGCAGTAGGTCTAACGGCTTCGCTTCCCGCGTTGAAGCTTGATTTCCTCATCGCTATCCCCTCGCACGACGAGGGTGTCCTCCGTTTGATGGACATCTTTGATCTGTGTCCATTGGGGAGGTACTGGATGGAGGAATAAATCATATTGCGCCTGAAGGCACGACTTTGCCGGGATGGAACGAAGCACGGGCGTGTCGAACAAACGGCGCATTTCGCGAGCGTGGGTAAGCCCCAGCGGCATTGGGCTGGTACCGAACTCTACACCGCGAACTCTTGTTCTTTTGTTCCACGGAGGATACCCGCGAGCTCGGTTCTCCTCCCACAGGACAATCCAGGGAAACATCTTGGAATCAAAACAGTATCCTGCAAGGAGTTGGTGTCGCCGGTTGTGGACGGCGACAAAAGCATTCTTATAACCCGACTCGGCGAGCAGTGCGGCAACGAAGCCGGTCCCATCGCGCACAAATGGTTCTGAAAGATTGACCGACCCACCATCGAGGGATGGCGCATACGGCCACTTGTATTCGACGTCGCTGGCAAGAAGTTCGCGCCCTTCATATCCCGCCGGCCAACTCACTCCACGCGTACCGGATACAAACAGAGTAGCTTCGCCGTTTGCGAACAATGGCTCACCGAAGGCTGCGTGCTGCACCCACTGACAGTCGATTGCGTCGCCGCTGAGGTTGGTGACAATTTCTGTGATGCAAGCGGTGAAGGCCTCGTGCGGCAGGGAAATTTCACGCCGAAAGTGTAGACGGTAAACAGGAAGCGTAACTTCCATCACCAGCTTCGCTGAATCATCATCTGCAACAGCGGAGAAAACTTTCCACTCCGAGTTGGCCGCTTCGCCGTGCAGGGGCAGACCCTGCTTAGCCTCTTCCGATGACGGCATGCCGAAGTAACCGAGTGCCAGGGCATGTCCGGTGTAGCCGCAGAGAAAACGCCCCACGGGACCATCTCCGTAGAGTGCTCCGTGCTCGCGCGAAGAAAATGTCTGCGGCTCGATCGTAGGCCACGGTGACTCCCAAAGAACATTGATCGGAGAACCGCAGAGACGAAAATCCGCGATGTGCCCGCCACCGAGCAGCGCCGTAAGTTCGACCTTGGCATTCGATAAACGGTATGCGCGGCGATCGTTCCACGTAACGGCAACCACGGCGCAGCGCGACATTTAGATACTGAGGCCCCCGTCAATAGCGAAGGCCACGCCGGTCACAAATCCCGCGGACGGTAAGACCAGATAAAGTGCGGCCTGAGCGATCTCCTCCGCAGTTCCGAATCGCCCCATCGGCTGGCGGGCGATGAAGAGTTTACGGGCTTCCGCCGGATCAGGGAACGCGTCAAGGCGCTGCGCAAGCGACGGCGTTTCGACCGTGCCGGGGCACAAGCAATTAACTCGTACGTTGTCGCGGACGTGATCGAGGGCCATCGATTTAGTAAGTCCGATCACTGCGGCCTTCGTGGCGGTGTAACACGCACGATCCGTCACCGCGCGCAATGCCGTTGCTGAAGCGGTATTGAGTATGACGCCCCCGCCCCCCACCTTCATGAGCGGAATGACAGCATGGCAGAAGAGATACATACTCTTCACGTTGATCGCCATCGCGCGGTCCCCCTGCTCTTCGCTAATCGCCTCAAGTTTGCCGGTTGGAACAATACCCGCATTGTTAAACAGAATGTCAACGCGCCCAACTTTTTGCATCGTGGAGCGGAGGACGTTGTCCACCTGATCTCGTTGACTCACATCCGCAACCACTGCAAGACATTCGCCGCCCGCTCGTCCGATCTGAGCGGATATCTGGTCCAGGAGTTCGCGGTCGATATCGACCGCCACGACTTTTGCGCCCTCCCTCGCGAACAATGCGGCGGACGCGGCGCCGATTCCTGCCGCCGCTCCGGTGATGATCGCCGTCTTATTCTGCAGATTCATTTGTGGGTTGCTGCCCCCGTACCACCTTCCTGGAACCCCATTCCACCGGCAGGCACAAGCATGCCGCCATCTACGAGTAACGCCGCGCCAGTGATGAAGGATGCCATGGGAGACGCGAGATAAGCGATGGCATCAGCCACCTCTTCCGGCTTTCCAATGCGACCTAGTGGATGCATGTGATTGCAGGTTTGTATCACTTTTTCGGGATCGGCTGATAATCCAGCCGCCCATCGGAGCATCGGAGTGTCAATCGTGCCGGGACACACGCAATTCACTCGAACGCCCCTATGTGCATAATCGAGCGACATAGCCCGAGTTAATCCCAGCAAGCCGTGCTTCGAGGCCACATAGGCGATAGAGTTACTAATTGCCGTCATGCTCTGCACCGAGCCAACGATCACTATGGCACCACCGCGCCCGATCATGTGTGGAACGACATACTTGGCAACCAGGAAACATCCCTTGAGGTTGATTCCCATCAACCTGTCCCACTCTTCTTCGCTGGTTGTTACCGCGTCCCCGTAAAGCTGGATGCCGGCGTTACTAACCACTATGTCGATTCCTCCGTACTTATTGACTACGGCGCCAACGGCTTGTGACACCTCTGCGCCGACACTTACGTTGCACGGAAAGAACTCGCATATACCTCCATTCTTCGTGATCGCGGCAGCACTTTTTGGCCCGGCATCGCGGTCAATGTCGAGGATAGCAACCGACGCTCCGAGTCCGGCAAGCTTTCTCGCCGTGGCTTCCCCAATCCCCATGGCGCCGCCAGTCACGATGGCGACTTTGCCTGTGAAATCAAGGTTCATTGGGCGCCATCTTGCCTGATGCGCGGTGTGGCGTGAAGTCTGAGAGTGAGCACCTGAAACGGTTTGATCAGAACGTTGACATCTTCGCCTCGAATTGTGATTTCGGCCTGGTTGTCTTCAAGCAAATTGCACAGCCATGCCCGCTCCAACATGAGAAACGGGCTGTGGATCCTGATGTTTGATGCTTCACCCGCTGTGTCCTGTAACCGAAGAATGGTTCCATCGCCATCTTCCGCGCGCTTCCAGGTGAGCAAGGTTACTCCGGGACTCCCGACGTCTAGTAAGCTGGCTCCTTGATTTGGCAACAAAGAGGAATCCTGCGTACCCGGCACATCATCCCGTTCGAGGGGGGTTAGCGCTTCCAATCCGAAGCGCGTCAGCGACTGAGCGTTGAACTGCGCATCGCTGGTGATGGCGTAGCGAAAGGTGAAATCGCCGCGTTGCCATGCAGGAAAGTTGGTACCCCAATAGTTGTTCATGAGCCAGGAGAAAATCGCGCTGCTCTTTGGCTTGAACTCCGCGGGCCATTCGCCGCGAACGATGTCTCCAAAGGCAACCAGAGGAGCGTCGAGTGGAACGACTGTCGCTGCTACTTGCGGATTGTATACAGAAGCCCAGGTTGTGGGTAGGTACCATTCACGACTTCCTCCCGCAAGCTCATCTTTGGCTGGATTTACCCACGCCGCCTGAGAACCGTATGTGAACGCCGGCGTGGTTACGGCGAACGGAAACGCTATATAGGCGGACTCTCTTGTGAGCACGCGGTCCTTGTGTAAGTGATAAGTAATCGAAATATTTTTTGTAGAGTTCGGTAGCAGGATTTCCGTCTGAATCGATGGGGTGTTTGGCGCGGATGAACTAAGAGTTGCGACGATCCCAATCGGGGTTTTCGTCGCCGATATCAGCGTTCCCGAAGTCGCCGCGTGAACAGTCAATGCCGGAGGTTTCAGTCCGGCTCCAAACCGATAGAGCGTGTTTTCTGGATAGTTGTCCCCACCGGTGACGTAGAGATACTGGCCAAATTTGTATGGGCTTGACGAATCGACGAGTTCGCGCCCCAGCTGTTTGTCAAACACGCTCGCGATCGCTCCGGAGGACGGATCCAGGGTAACTCGATAGAACTCGTTCTCGAGAATGTTCCCTCGAATGTCCACCGAGGCAGCTCGCTCTTTCGCAATCGGCTTAATGGTGTACAGTTTGTATCCCACCGCGGGCACGGCCGCAGCCAGGAAGCGCCCACGAACACTGCCGGGGCCGAATCCCGGCAGCGAGATTCCTTTACCTTTGCGGAGTATTTCCACGGGAACCACAGCGCCGGTTGAGGCGTCGACAAGCGTGGTGCCGTCTGGCAAGTCGGTCTCCACGATGCCCGAGCGTACCCAGTTCAACGAGTTGAAAACAGCAATGGAATTGTCCTTGGTTTTTACCAGCGCTTCAAGCTGAGCCCACCCGCGCTGAATCGATTCGTTGATATCATCGCGTGCCCGCACTACGCGAGATCCTTTGAGCGCGATTTGGTCTTCGCTCTGGTGGTGCTCCGGCTGAGTGGTCGCGCTAACGTACGTCCAAGTGTGCTCGTCATAGACAAGCTCGTTATGCCAGGCATCGTCGAGCATAGCCTTGTCGGGAAGCACTCGCGTGTCGATCGAGGAAACAGCGGCACCCATGATCTCGGCCGTTCCGATGCGATGTTGGTTTTCCCGGTGAATAGCTGTGTGCAGCGCATCGGAGCCGTATCCATCCTCCCAATAAGGACCGAAGTCGCCTCGGACCACGGGAAAATCGCCCTTCCACTCGTGCTCGATCCGTTGCATCGCGGAGTGCACCGTAGAAAATTCAAACTTAGGCCAGGCATATTCGTGGGTGAAACTTGCGACGATTTCACTCTGCTCCTTGGCGAGCGGCGTGTTCTCAAGCTGGGTGCCGAAGATGATCGCTGTACTGGCCGTATAGTCCGGACGCGTATATGCCTGCAGAAAAACCGGCAACGAATCGCGGATCGATTCCATTCGCCACGGGCCGCCAAATAGTGTGTGGGCTTGCAGGTAGGCGCGCGAGTACCACATGAGCACGCGGCCGCCATCGGGGCCTTCCCAGTAGAAGGGAGATTTCTCGTTCCAGCGCCCAAGCAGCATCACCGGAGCCCGCCAACTGTTGCTGGCCGCTACAAAATACTTGATGCCCGCGTCATGCAGAACCGAAGCATAGCCCCAAGTGTAGGCTGGAACATCCACAATTTGCGCCGCATCGGCCATCGGCAATTTGTATTCGCGTGCAAGATTGTGCTGGCCATAGAGAGAGCGAGCCAGAGCTTCCCACGATGCGTTCCCAGTATGTTGATTGGCAAACTCCGGCGGAATAACGATACTTCCGTCGCGAGCGTGTTCAAAAAACTGTTCTCGTGCCGCCGGGCTGCGTCCGTTCACATATTGATCGGCGACCCAGCTCCCATCGAGCGTCCAACGAAAATCCGGCGTTTTCTTGATCAAGTCCATTGCCTGGTCGATAGATTGAGAGTGAAGCTCCGCGACTTTGGCAGGGTAATCCGTGAAACCAACATCGAGATGCTCGTGCGGTATGAGCGCTATGTTCCACTTTTTCGCAGGCTCGACCGTCGCGGATGCGGAAAGCTTCCCGATACTCACCGTGGCTTCGGTGGCACCGGTCCACTCCGGCACATCAAACACGAGTCGCGCCTCGCCGAATTCGTTGGTCGTCGAGAATGGTCTGCTGAAGGAATGGCCGGCGACCCGAAGTTCCACATTGTCGTTCTTGGGAAGGATGGAGGCGCTTATGAAAACGTCCACCACCTCCACAAGCCCCGCTTTAGTTTCGCGATAAAAGACTGTTGGCTCAATCTGAGCGGTAAAAGCATTTACGTTGTATTGCTCTGCATCATTCTGAACCAACTCGAGCGCGTCGTAGATCAGACCGGTATGTCCTGGCGCAATAGCGCCGAGGGAATTTTGTGCAGTGGCCGGATCGTCCAGAGCCGTGAGAACGAACGCGTTCTCTCCTTCCCGAAGCCAGGCAGCGGGAATCGAAATTGTTTTTTCGTCGATGGAGGTCTGGGGAACAAATGTCCCTTCCCAATCGCCAGCGCGAAAATCGAGCTCGGGATGGAAGTAAAAAAAACCAGAGTGCCCGTTAACTTCGAGTTGTATGAACGAGAGACGCGGCGTCTCATAAAGGATAGCGAGTTTCAGTCGGTAAACGCCGAGCGGAGCATCGGTCAGCACAAATTTCACCGTGAACGGATGCAGACGCCCACCGGCTATCCCGTTGGCCGGTCCAGGCTGAAAGCGATACCAATCCTTATCCCTGCTCTGGCCGACCACGAATACGGGATCGCTCTTGGGATCGGAATAGTTGATGTCTTGACTCTTGAATTCGCCCGAGGATCCGTCGAAGGTCCCGATTTTCCAGAGCGTTTTTTCGGTGGCGTGCGCAGCCGCAGTCAGGATAACCGACGTGAAGAGAGCGGTCAGCATGGCAGCCTTGTGTATTCTTCTTGTTGTTACCATTTCGGTTGCGTGATCACAGTGCCCCGCCGGCGCGGATCGTCCGTCCAGGCTCCCATCTGTTGTCGCTCGGAAAATTCGTGGTAGCGGGCAAGCTTGTCGCGGTCGAGTTCCACACCGAGGCCTGGACCAGTTGGCACCGCCATTGCGCCGTTCTTATATTGCATTTTGCCACCGACAATGATGTCGTCAGTCAGGTGGTGATAATGCGAGTCCGGAGCGAGCGTCAGATTCGGAAGACAGGCGGCGAGGTGAAGCATGGCAGCTTGCGAGATGCCAAACTCTGCGCCACTGTGCATACCAGCGTCTACACCCATCGCTTCGCAGATCTGGCCTGCGAGTTTAGCGCGATGAATGCCTCCATACCAGTGCGGGTCAAGCAGAACCACATCGAGCACATCCGCCATGATCGCGGGGGCAAGGTCCTCAAACGCGAACACCGACATATTCGAAGCCAAAGTGACCCACGGCGCCTTCGCGTTTACCCTCCTCATGGCGCGCATCCCCCACACCGGATCTTCAAGGTATTCCATATTGAAGTCGTGCAAACGCCGGGCAACATCGATGGCCGTGGTCACCGTCCAGACCGCATTCGGGTCGAGCCGAATGCGATGCTTCGGGAATGCCTGACGAAGCGCGATGAATGTATCGACTTCTTCATCCGGAGGAAGAACGCCGTTCTTGTACTTTAAAGTCTTAAAGCCATGTTTGCTGACGACTTCTTTCGCAAAGGCGACCATTTGTTCGATGGTCGATATTTCCCCAATGCCATCGTCATTCGCATAGCGATAAAAGAGATAGGCGGCGAACGGAACCTCGTTCCGAATGCGACCTCCCAGCAGGTCGCATACCGGTCGATTCAACGCCTTTCCTTGAATATCTAGGATCGCAAATTCGAGTCCGGCAAACCCGAGGACGAAACCAAAAAGCTTTTCTGAACTCGGCGCCGCCACCTTCCAGCGAATTCGTTCGAGGTTCATGGGATCTTCACCGATCAGCAGCGGTTTCAAATCCGCGAGCTGACCGGCGCGGCTGGCGCCGCTGTAGCACTCGCCAAGGCCCGTGATGCCTTCGTCGGTTTCCACCTCGATGACGATGCGCGAAAATCCGGGATGGGATCCAATCGAGTAACGCAGGGGCGCTTCGATCGGAATGAAAGCGGGAGTCCAGCGAATGTCCGTAATCTTCATTGAGTCTCCGGTCGGCTAGCGCTGGTTCGCAAGCAGCTGTCCGCGAATGCCGACCCGCGCCCGGCAAATATGCCAGCGGCTCAGGTTGGCAAAATACATCTCGTCAAAATTTGAGCCGCCGAACGCTGCATTCGTGGGGCTGGCAAGCATCGTCCCTTCCGGGTCCGACGCGAACAGCGAGACTTTCTCATCCGGAGTCACCCGGTACACATTGTGCGAAGCGTAACAAGTCACGTACAGGTTGCCCTCTGCGTCGAGCGCCGCGCCGTCCGGCACATTATTTAACCCGGCTGCATAAATACGCGGCTTTCCGATCGCTCCCGTATCCAGCAGTGGCACCGCGAGGACATTGTTTTTTGTGCTCTGCACGACGTACAGCGTACGCTCGTCGGCGCTCAGCGACAGCCCATTCGGAAACGACAGGCGGTCAAGCAGTTGTTCGATCTTGCCGTTGGGTCTTAAGACAAAGAGAAAGCCGTCATCTTTGTTGAACTCGCCGGAATCGCTGAAGTAAAGGTTGCCCTGGCGATCGAAGACGGAAAAATTCGGAGTACGAAAGCGATATCGTCCGGCTCTTTCCCAGGAACGAATCGTTTTGCCGGACCGGTCCAGCTGTATCAATGCGCCCAGTTTAAAGTTGCAAACGAACAGTTCCTGGCGCGCGGAGAAAGTAAGTCCGAGATTGAAGCCTCCGAGCGTGGTTACCGTTCGGACCTTACCTTTTCGAGTGATTTTGTAGATCTGGCCGAGTTCGCCGCCCGCCCAAAGATTCCCGTCAGCATCAAATGCCAGCCCTTCAGGATGGTCGAGCCCTTCGGCAAAGACTTCGAATTTCGGCAATGAAATTTGGGGCTGCATACTGAACCGATCGAAGAAAATCACGGCTCCACTTGTTTGTCTGACATTTGAACATATATAGTGATTTTGATTCCGGGTCAAGCATCGGAGGAATCTGTAATTGAAATTGACTCTGGATAAGCTTGCAGCGACAAGTTTGTTGGACAAATCAGGACGGAAGCAAATGGCGTCGTACCGCGATATCGCAATCACCGCTGATCAGCTTGAGCCGATTCATCGCGAGACCGTAATGAGCATGGTCGCACGCAGGATCGAGCAACTCGTGCGCAGAGGAGATCTGAGAGCGGGAGATCGATTGCCCTCGGAGCCCGACCTCGCCCAGATGCTGCGTGTCAGCCGCGGCTCGTTGCGTGAGGCACTGAAAGGTCTGATGTATCTCGGCGTCATCAAATCGAGAGCAGGAGATGGGACCTATATTCAGTCTTCTTTGAGCCGAGTGCTCAATCAGCACTTCCAGTGGATGATTCTGCTCGATGAAGTGAAGCACCTGGAAATCTACGAGTTGCGGAAAATCATCGAACCCAATGCAGCCGCTCTGGCCGCCAAGCGCGCCACCCGAGCCGACATTGAATGCCTGGAAGCCGCACTGGACGGATTGGCCGAAGGCCGCGGGAATCCCGAGTTGTTTCACGCGTTTGATATTCAGTTTCACGATGCGTTCGCCCAAGCGTCGGGCAACGCAGCAATACAAACGACGATGCGCATGTTGTATCACGCAACGTCTGAGGCTCGAAAGGCAGTGTTGCCATTTATCGATGACTGGGATCGGCATTGGCAGCGGCATGAACGCGTCTTCGCTCATATTCGCGATCACAAGCCAGCGCTCGCCCGCAAAGCAGTGCTGGATGATCTGCATTACGCTGAGACTTTGCTTCGCGATCATGCCGCCTCGTTGAGCAAAGGCGGCTTGGGCAGGAACGGCCAGCTCAAACGCAGCCGCACGGATTCTCGTCGGCGAGCGGTAGTTAATAAACGGTGATCAATAAGCGTGATCAATAAACGATCCTCAGCGGTCCAGCCAAGATTCTGGGAGCCCTTATGAGACGACTGTTGCATTGCACTTCATTCCTCATTGTCCTGCTTTCCACGAGTGTCATGCTCGCCGAAAACACGCACTTTAACTGTGTCCCCTCATTCCCTTTTCAACAGCAGTGGCAAGGAGCCGACGCTGCATATTCAATTCCGCTACAGGATGGCCGCGTGGCTTGGATCTTCGGTGACACCCTCTATGGCGATGAACGCCTGGTCAGCGGCGAAGAGCCTCGAATGGTGCATAACACGATCGGCATTTCTACGTGTAAAGACGGGAAATGGAAGATCGATTACACGATCAAGAAAGACGCGAAAGGCAACCCAGATAGTTTTTTCAAACCGCAGCAGAACAACGGTACGTACTACTGGGCGCTCGATGGAATCCAACATAACCAGGAGCTCTGGATCACGCTGGTCTGCGTGCGCAACGTGCCGCACTCAAACGCTTTTGCGCTCGGTTTCGAGATCTGCGGAACCGATCTCGCGCACGTGACGAGGCTGGAAAGCGATCCCCAGAACTGGAAGGTTGTGTACTTCCCGCTCGTGGCGGAGGCCGTGCACGCGAATCCTTCGGCTTCTGCGTTGATCGAGGGCGACTATCTCTACATCTACACGCTGTACGAAGTGGGAGGTCGGCCGCAGATCCTCACACGAATTCCACTGCAAGGTCTTGGCGACCCAAAGAAGAACCTGCAGTACCTCGGCAGCGACGACAAGTGGCACGACGGGATTGATCCAGCCAAGGCGAAAATCATTATGAAGACCGGTGCCTCGGAGATGTCGGTGCGCTATCACCCGGAGCTGAAGAAGTGGATCGCCGTGATGGTCGATCCTCAGATTTTTTCCGACAAAGTGATCCTTCGTTCCTCGCCAAGCTTGATCGGCCCGTGGACCGATGGCGAAGTGATCTATCGCATCCCGATCCTGCAGAAGAGCGATCCGAAATACGATGCCGACACTTTCTGCTACGCGGGCAAGGAGCATCCCGAGTTCGAGCAACGGGGCGAGTTGCTGTTCACATATGTTTGCAACACGATGAAGCCAAAAAAGCTGTCGGCCGAGATAAACATTTACTTTCCGCAGGTTGTGCGCATGCCAATGCCGGAGGCCGCGAAAAAATAGTTAGTCTGCCAGAACACGTTTGCAGAAGGCGAGAGTGCGCCGAACCTGTTGCGTCCAATACTGCCAGTCATGGCCGCCGGGAAACTCTTCATAGACATGAGGCACGCACAATTCGGTGAGTGCCGCGTGCAGCGCACGATTCGGATCAATGAGCGGATCCTCGGTCCCGCAATCGAAACGGATGGGCGGAAGCGTGTCATGATTCACCTTCGCCCAGTGCAGCAAGTCAGTGTCGACATCTCCCGCATACTGAAATACCTTTGCGGGATACGGAATGAACTGCGACAACTGCTCGACCTTTGTGATCGAGGAATGCGCAGAAATTCCATGCACCTGCGACGCATATTTCATGCCTAAGCGAAAAGCTCCGTACCCGCCCATCGAGAGCCCCGCGAGAAGAAACTTTTGCGGATGCAATTGCGGAAACAACTCACGCAGGCAGCGTGGAATGTCATCGACAATCCACCTTTCGTAGTCGGCATGCGCATGGGGAACATACCCGCTCCCGTCCCCCCAAAGTCCATCCGACGGCATCGCAATCATCATAGGAACGGTCGTTTCATCCCTCATCATCTCCATCGCAATGGTGTCAAGGTCAGCGTTCAGCCACCAGTTCCATTGGCATCCGTAGACGCCATGCAACAGCAGCAGCAGCGGCACGCGCTGCAACGATTCCATTGCCGGCGGGCTGAACACTAAGACGTCGCCGCGCGATCCTAAGGCCTCACCGCGAAAATTCAAAAAGCGCAGATTCCCATTTCCCGGGATCGGACGCGAAAGCTGGGCATTGGGGAATTGTTTCGCCATGCGGGTCTACACGTTTCCGGTAAGCAGCGGGATCGCGCCAAATAGTCCAGCGTCGTTTCCGAGTTGTGCGGCGACGATCTCGACCTTGCCCCACGGTGTCCACGCGTGCTGGTTCACGTAGGCCTGAATGTAAGGAAGGATGATCTCAGCGCGGCGCATCACGCCGCCGCCAATCACGATACGCTCCGGATCATAGGCGTGAATCAATCCCACCGCTCCCGTTGCCCAAACCTTCAGACAGTAGTCAAGTATCTCGATCGCAACCCGGTCCCCCGCGTCAGCCAGTTCAAAGAGCATCTTGAAATCTATATTGTCCTGACCCGCCAACTTGCTCGCCGAGAAACCCCGCCATTCGCGCGCCAGCAAAGGCAGCGACCAACCTGAGGCTTCAGCCTCAAGGCATCCGATCGCGCCGCACGTGCAGGGACGACCACCGACTCTTGCCGGCAAGTGACCACCCAGACAGCCGGCTTGCGCGTGCTTTCCGCGCAGCAGTTTGCCCTCGATCATCGCCGCTCCACCGATCCCCGTACCCAGCGTGATCATTACCACATTGTCGCAACCTCGCGCGGCTCCCGCGTGACGTTCGCCAAGCAATGCCATGCGGGCGTCGTTCTCAATGCCAAAGCGCAGACCAAACTCCTGCCTGCACCAGGCATCGAAGTCGATTGACGGGGCGTCTTCGTATTTCTTGTTGGTCGAGACAACTCGGCCAATCCGCGCATCGGCGAGCCCGCAGAATCCTAGCGCCAAGCCTTCACACTTCGTGGCGTCCACTTGAAGTTCTGCCAGGAGCCTGCGAATCGCCTCCGCGAAGAGATCGAGCGCTGGCCGAAGGGGCTGCGCCGAATCGAGGGAGACGCGGTGAGAGCCAAGAACCTGATCGTCCTTGATGAGCGCGATGGTGGCATGGCTGCCCCCCAAATCAATTCCGATGGCCGGTCGAGTCATATCAAAATGAATCACTTCGAGCCCACCAAACAAACGCAATACTATTCGCTTTGACGCATAATGATCAAAAGTTTGTTCTTTTTGTTTGCATTCGAGAAGCTATATCGTTAGCCTATTGCCATCATGAACCCTGCCCCTGCGTTCGTGAACTGGGCCGACGGCGCGTTGCAGGCCCCTGGGCTCCAGCGATCGGAAAAGAAACTTGGTCAGCTGACGGGAATTTTCCGCGACCATCAAGCCTGGCAAGAACTTGATCCCGAAATAATAGTGTATCGAGTCTGGTGGTGGGAACCGGTCGCATCAGGCACGGAGGGCGGCTTGTTCTGGGGGCTTACCGAAATCCAACCCGGCCGAGTCGGGAACGAGTATTTCATGACGCGGGGACACTGGCACGTGATCCGCAATCGCGCCGAATTCTATGGCACCGTCGCGGGCCAGGGCAAA
>Ga0185299_10002408_pt1 | contig 29021 bp, 28 predicted proteins | sample PaiPotPPA55metaG_FD_128002 | JGI IMG/M metagenome (GOLD analysis project Ga0185299, IMG submission 128002) | Iron sulfur acid spring bacterial and archeal communities from Banff, Canada, to study Microbial Dark Matter (Phase II) - Paint Pots PPA... ...
GATCGGCCCGACAGCCGACTCCCTACAAGCAAATCCGTGGGGGAGCCGACATTCCGAGACCCTGAAACCCTACCGGGCGCATTCCACAACCTATTGGGGCTTGCTGAGACAACCGGATAAGCAGGAGCCAGCTTGACAAGTCAGACGAATGTACCTAGAGTGGTAGATGCCTGAGCATTTCTGCTCACTCTGCAGATCATCTGAACTAAGTCAGGTCATCTACTCCTTCCTCTTAGTCAAAAACCCAACCTTAAGGAGGTTGCCATGTTTGCTCGTAGCATCTCCATGCGTCTGAAACCGAATAGTGTTGCTGAGTTTACGCAACTGTTTGAGAATGAATCGCTTCCCGTACTTCGAAAGCAGAAAGGCTTCCAGGACGAAATCACATTCGTCGTCCCGGGGGGAGCGGAAGTTCTCGGAATCAGCTTGTGGGATAAGAAAGAGAACGCGGAGGCCTATGGCCGCGATTCTTACGCAGCAGTCCTCAAGACGCTTGGAAAAGTGGTTGAAGGCACTCCTCAGGTCCGCACCTATGAGGTTTGCAATTCGACCTTCCATAACATTGCTTCTCAAGTTGCGGTCCATAACTAACAGCTCTTTCGGCACTAGGGCGGACAAGTCCGCCCTGGTGCGGGACGCGTGCGCCGAGCGGCGCGTCCCTTGATAGACGGCGGCGATTGGTGGGACAAATGCAGTAACTGGGATCATGCCAGACCGCGCCGCTCACCGACGACGTTATCATGCCGTACTCGCGAGTGCGCCGTTAGCAATGCTGGGATCGCGGATGTTGGTTGTGCTCCCGGCGCCGGTCGCAGTACTGGCCGGGGCGCTGGGCTGTTGGCGTTTTGGTGCGGACCCCGGATGGACGAACCACTTCTTCATAGCTAGCGGGTTGCTATCGCACTGGCAAGCCTGGTTCGCGGTTGCAATCGGAGTGCACGCGTCCTCTCGCGGCTTAAACAGGTGGCTGGCAATTCAGAACGCCAGGGCGAAGAGGTTTCAGGGCGATATTTGACCATCCGTGGTCACTTGACCGCATATCGTTACTCGTAAGAACCTGCAAAGCGGCGCGCACCTCATCGTGAAACGAATCGGCTCAACACCACCTGACGTTGGTGCAAGGCGTGCAGCGGAAAGGGCCTGAAGAGGTGGAAAATGAAACTTATTCTGATGACTACTTTAGCGCTTGCACCGTTAGCTGTGGCCCCGTTGCTGGCCATGGACAACGAACCCGCAAAGCGGCTGAACGAAGCCGCTGCTGTATTTTCAGAGGTCATGGATGCTCCGGACAAAGGCATCCCGCAAGAGCTGCTCGAGAACGCCCACTGCATCGTGATTGTGCCTGGGCTCAAGACGGCAGCTTTCGTGTTTGGCGGGAAGTATGGCAAGGGAATTATGTCCTGCCGGAGCAAAAGTGGAGCGGGATGGTCGGCGCCAGGCACTGTTCGCATTGAAGGCGGGAGCGTCGGGTTCCAAATTGGCGGATCTGAGACCGACGTGATCATGCTGGTAATGAATGATCGCGGCGAAGATAAACTGCTGTCCAGTAGATTTACCTTGGGAGCTGAAGGCTCAGTGGCGGCAGGCCCCGTGGGACGTACCGCGACGGCTCAAACAGACGCCCAGATGCATGCTGAAATTCTTTCGTGGTCGCGGTCACAGGGGCTGTTCGCCGGGATCGCTCTGGAAGGCGCCACGCTGCGGCAGGATCTCGATGACAACCGGGCACTGTATGGCAAGAAACTCGAGAACCGCCAGATCGTAACCGGAGGTGTGCGCCCACCCAGGTCGGCCGACAAGCTGATGAGTCTGCTCAACAGGTACTCGCGCCGCGAGCATAGAGAAGTGCCAACTGGAACGGAACAGTAGGAGACCATGAATATTCGACCCTTATACGACCGCATCGTGGTGAAGCGGATCGAGGAACAAGAAACCACGCGCCACGGCATCATCATCCCCGATTCCGCCAAAGAGAAACCGCAAGAGGGTGAAGTCATGGCCGTCGGTCATGGCAAGAGGCTCGAGGACGGCAAACTGGCCGCCCTCGATGTCAAAGCCGGCGACCGTATCCTGTTTGGGAAGTACTCGGGCAGCGAGACCAAGGTAGAAGGCACTGAGTACATCATCATGCGCGAGGACGACGTTCTCGGCATTCTGGATTCGGCGGCCAAAACGGCCAAAAAGGCCAGTTAATTCACACTCGACTCACAAAAGGACACCATTCATGGCAAAACAGATTCTTTATAGCGATCATTCCCGACAAGCGATTCTGCGCGGCGTCAATCAACTCGCTGACGCGGTAAAAGTGACTCTCGGCCCCCGGGGCCGCTGTGTCGTTCTTGAAAAAAAATATGGCGGACCGACTGTCACCAAAGACGGCGTGACGGTGGCCAAAGAGATCGAGTTGAAAGATCCGCTCGAAAATATGGGCGCACAAATGGTGCGCGAAGTGGCGTCGAAGACCTCGGACGTCGCCGGCGACGGTACCACCACCGCCACGATTTTGGCTCAAGCCATCTTCCGCGAGGGCGTCAAGGCAGTGACGGCGGGTGCCAACCCGATGGCCATCAAACGCGGCATCGATAAGGCCGTCGAAGCGGCCGTTCAGGAAGTCAAGAAGCTCTCTAAGCCCGTCTCGGGCGACATGATCGCACAGGTCGGCAGCATTTCCGCTAACAGCGACGCCACCATCGGCAACATCATTGCGGAGGCGATGAAGAAGGTCGGCAAGGACGGAGTGATTACGGTGGAGGAATCGAAGACGATGACCACCGAGCTTGCGACCGTGGACGGAATGCAGTTCGACCGCGGCTACCTCTCGCCCTACTTCGTTACCGATCCCGAGCGTATGGAATGCGTGCTCGAAGAACCGTACATCCTAATCCATGAAAAGAAGATCGGCAGCATGAAGGACATATTGCCGCTGCTGGAGCAAATCGCGCGCGCCGGTAAGCCGTTGTTGTTGATCTCAGAAGATGTGGAAGGCGAGGCGCTGGCAACGCTGGTGGTCAACAAGCTGCGCGGCACTCTCAATGTTTGCGCCGTCAAAGCCCCCGGCTTCGGTGACAGGCGCAAGGCTATGCTGGAAGACATCTCGATCCTGACTGGCGGCAAGGCCATCATGGAAGAGATCGGGATCAAGCTGGAAGGCGTTCAGTTGGCCGACCTTGGCCGCGCCAAGCGGGTTACGGTGGACAAGGACAACACGACCATCATCGACGGCGGCGGAACGCAGAAGGATATCGAGGGGCGGATCAAGCAACTCCGCGCCCAGGTCGAAGAAACAACCTCGGACTATGATCGCGAGAAGTTGCAGGAGCGGCTGGCGAAGCTGGCCGGTGGCGTAGCCATCATCAAAGTCGGCGCCGCGACCGAGACCGAGATGAAAGAGAAAAAGGCCCGTGTCGAGGACGCTCTGCATGCCACCCGGGCGGCTGTAGAGGAAGGAATCGTGCCGGGCGGAGGCGTTGCGTTGCTCAGGGCGGCGATCGTACTGGAGAAGTTGACGCTCCCGGGCGACGAGCAGTTCGGCGTCACCATCGTACGTCGCGCTTGCGAGGAACCGGTCCGTCAGATCGTAGCGAACTGCGGGACCGAGGGCGCCGTTGTCACCGAGAAAATCAAGAACCATAAGGATCCGAACTTCGGCTTCAACGCCAACACGGAACAATACGAAGATCTGGTTAAGGCCGGCGTAATAGATCCAACCAAGGTGACTCGTTCCGCTCTGCAGAATGCGGCTTCGATCGCCTCTCTCATGCTCACCACCGAGGCCATGGTCTGCGGCATCGTGGAGGAAGCCGACTAATAACGCGCTTGCCCGGCGGCCCTGTAAAATATAGGCATGGACAAGCGATTACAAAAGAGGCACAAGCGGCAGGTGGCGCGGGCGAAAGAGCACGTCAAACTATCGGAACCGGACCTGAGAACACCGGAACAAATAACGGCAGCACGGGAGGCGGCCCGCTCCGCCTCCGGCCGCCGCAACGATACCGGCGCTAACTTCTCGGCGCCGACAGGCCGGCGAAATGCCGCGACTGTCACGCACACCGCGGCGAAAACTGACGTTTAAGGCCCTGACTGAACCCCTTTATTGAATCGTGATCTGAACCGGATTCGCGGCGATGCCGGCAGCTGTCAGTTGTACGTTCACATTTCCGGTGCCCGCGAGCGAAGCCGGGAGCAGGATGTTGACTTGGTCCAACCCTACAGACCCTCCGGGCCCTGCGTATAGCACGGGAGCGCTTACGCCGTTCACGGCCGCCATCACGTTGGAAGTTCCTGCTGTGTCAAACCCCGTACCGTACAGAATCAAATAAACCTGGTCAGTCGACGACCCCAAGTTGATCGGATTCGCCGAGATCAGGCCTGTGTTGTCCTGCGAATAGACCTGCTCGACTGTTTGGGCGCCGCCGGCGGAAACGCCCACCGCGTAGGAGGCTGCCAGGCCGGAGTTGTTGAATGTGAACAACGCTGGCGCGACTGCCGAGACCTGGACATTGGCCGCGGTCTGATTCACACCGCTGCTGTCCACAACCACTTTCGCGAGTCCGGTCGCAACGGTGGCAGGGACCTGAAAATCGACCTGGTCCGGAGAAACATAAAACAGCGGAGCAATGGTTGTGTTGCTGGCGGAGTCAATAATCGATACGGAAGTGCCGTCGAAAACCGTGGGCAGAACTCCAAAGATCGGCCCGGGGTATCCCGCGGCCAGATTTTGACCGTTAGCGGAGACCAATGAGCCTGGCGCGACTGCCTGGATGCTCGGACTGGCGGCGGAAAGAATCAAAGGCGAATTCAGCATGGTGGAGGGCGCAGTGGGCGCTAGCGCAACGCCCCGAAGCACCTCGCCCGCGGCTGCGCTCTTGACGACGGTGAATTGTTCGCTCGCGGCGGCGGACGGAGCGGTGCTAGCTAGAACATCATTAATCATCACCAGCTTATTCGGGTCGGCGCCCTGATCGCCGTTCGCGCTAACGGTCGACGTGACGCCCCAGACGGTGACCGTACCATCGGCATTTACTTTGCCGGTGATGTTGCGCAGGCCGGCGGTCGCGGGATTGAGCGAGGCCGGATAGTTCGGAACCGAATAAGGCGCGCCAAGATTCAGCCCTTTCTGCAAGACATAATCGAGCTGCCAATTGCCGTTGACCAAGCTCCACTTTTGTAAGCCTGCCTTGGTAGAGGTGGCAGCATCGGCTACAACGCCGTCGCCCTCGTCACCGACATACAGCGTCGTCGCGTTCGCGAACCAGATGCCGAAAGGAAAGATGAAGGTCACGTCGGCATTCTTGGCAGAGACCGTGGGGAATCCGGGCAGAACTGTGATCGGAGTATTCTCGGCCGTCGCGAGGGTTGACAGCGTACCAGCCGTTCCCACTTGATACACCGTATTGAAGCCGTTACTGCCGCTCCCTTTGGTGACGTAAAGCGTGTTGCTGAAGATGGTCAGGCCACGGAAATTGTTATCCTTGCCGAGTTTGTCGGCCGGGTATGCCTTGCCGGTCGTGGGATCGTTGTACTGGTTGATAGAAAAGGTTCCGACCATGGTGGGAGCGGTGGTGGCCGATTGTCCCGGAGTAGCCATCTCGACGCCCGTTGACGTGACGATATTGGCCGGGGTTCCAGCGCCGTTGTTGTCGTTGCCGGCCAGGTAATACAGGCCGTTGGCGAGGATGGCCGCCCGTCCGTTGTTGCCGCTGTAGGCGTTGGTTGGAGTCACTTCCAATGCGCCGTTGGCTCCGATCTGCAGTACGGCGCGGAAATAGCTACCGCCGGCTGGATTGGTGGGATCGTAGACGCCTGGCGCGTTGGAGTTCGAAACGTCGATCGTGTTGGGAGGTGCGATGTAGCCGACCAGTGTTAGCGCCGTTCCGTCCCGAGAGAGGTTGATGGCCAATTCGGATTTCGAGCTGAAGCTGGTGGTCAGCATGTTGGGCGGCACAGCCAGTGTATTGACCAGATTGCCGGTGGGTGTGAGTTGATCGATGAAAATCGGCGAGGTAATTCCGAAGCTGCCATCGACTTTATTGTTGTTGAACACGTTGTTGCTGTTGGCGAGAGATGGGTACGCGCCATTGTCGGTAGCCTTCCCAGTGCCGCAAGCTGCGGTTGCAGGGCAGACTGGAGGCAGCGACTGGCCGACCGATACGGTTGTTGCGTCGCCGGCATAGACGCTGCGACTCACCGCGATATTGCCGGACGTGAATCCGGGAAAAGTCGATTGCGCGTAGACAGGGCCGGCGAACGTGACCACTGCCAGCGTGCAGATTGATTTTTCGAAACCAAGCATAGTCAATCACGCTAGCAGTCAATTGTTTCAAGGACGCGACAGATTGATAACGAACGCGTGACATTACCACCGGTGTCGTTCGTCGCCGCGTTTTAACGAATCCGACATGCCATTGTCATGTTCGGCAGTTAGGCTATTAGCCTCGTTGCACCAAATTTCTTTTGGGGAGGTACTGGCATGCAATGCGTCAGGAGCCGGTGGAGTTGTGTATTCGCCGTGAGTTTGTTTTTTTGTGCCGTGGGATTCATTCCGCTCCGGGCGCAGTCAGGCGTGGGCGCTGCGACCCTCGCAGGAACAGTCCTGGATCAGACGGGCAAGGCCATCCAAGGTGCTTCGGTGACCGTGAAGAATGAGGCGACCGGCCTAACACGCACGGTATCTACCGATTCCGACGGTCATTTTTCAGCCGCCGAGCTTCCGAGCGGCGCTTACACAGTAGAAGCGGCGGCGGCCGGTTTTGCCCGGAACAGCCGCGGCGGCATCCAGCTTCCTGCCGGCACCACAGAAGAGATCTCGATCCCGATGAGCGTTGCCTCCGTGAACCAGGCGATCACTGTGACTGAGACTACTTCTCTCGCGGCCCAGCTCGCGCCTTCCGGCAATACGCTGGATGCGACCTCGGCGAAGACCGAGATCACGGGAGCGTTCATCAGAAACTTCACGTCGCCGGTCTCGGATTTCGCCGAGATCCTGAATATGGCGCCCGGTACTTTCAGCCTGAATCCCAATGGAGTCGGCCTCGGTCAGGGCAAGACCTATTTCCGCGGCTTTCAGGATGGTCAGTACACCATGACCTTTGACGGCATTCCGTTCGAGGACACCAATAGTCCCACGCATCACTCCTGGGCAAATTTTCCTGCCCAGTGGATTGGCGGAGTGGATTTCGACCGCAGCCCGGGCCAGGCTTCGACGTTCGGCCCCACCAACTTCGGAGGGTCGATTAATATCCTCTCGCCGGACCTGCAACCGAGTCAGGATATCCGGGCAACCGCCGCTTACGGGTCCTTCAACACGCGCCTGCTGCAATTGGATTACGACTCCGGGCAGTTTGGCCCCGGCAACAGGAACAGTCTGTTGTTCGACGTTCACCAACTGTTGTCGGATGGATACCAGACCTTCAACTATCAGAAGCGCGTCGCGGGTTCAGGCAAGTATCAATACAGGTTTTCGGACAAGACGGCCGTCACTGTGTACGGCGGGCTGGTGGATATATGGAACAACACACCGAACACTACTAATCCGACTCGCGCCCAGGTCGCGCAGTTCGGAGATAACTTTCTGTTGAGCGGAGATCCGGGCACGCCCACCGCTCCGAATCCCTACTACTATGGCTACAATTACTACCACGTACAGGCGGATTTCGAGTACGTCGATTTCAACTCCGATCTGGGCGATGGGTGGAGGTTCGACGATAAGGCGTACACCACGCGTTATTGGAACAAGCAGAACTACCAGAACGGCCCCACGGTCAACATCAGTACGGCGAAGCCCAGCGGAGTAGATAAACTCAACGGATATCGCCACGCCGGCGACACCGCGATCTTGACGAAGGAATCCAAATGGGGCGTATTTCGCACGGGCGTTTGGTACGACTGGGCCTATACCGACCGTTATCAGATTCCATCCAATATCTTGACCTGGGCAGATACGCCTCTCGGCAACTTCCATGAGCATTTCATTACGCAGACTTTTCAGCCTTTTGCCGAATTCGAGTGGAGACCGACGCAGAAGCTGGTGATCACAGCCGGTATCAAGGACGCTAATTACGAGATGACTTTGAATCAGTACCAGGACAACGGCAAGACGGTTGGTTGCCTGGGCGGAGTGGCGTCGACTGATCCTGCCACCGGCGCTCCCATTTGCGTAGGCGGAGGGGCGTTCACCACTCACAGTATCGACTACAACAACTGGCTGCCAACAATCACTGCCCGTTACCGCGTGTGGAGAAACTGGTCGGTCTATGGGCAGTTCGCCGAGGGCAGCATCATTCCGCCGAGCAATGTATTCGACGTGAAGAACGCGGTGGTCTTAACCCCGCCGAAACCTACGTTGGCAAAAACCTACCAGACTGGTTCGGTACTGAAATTTAACCGCTGGACTCTGGATGTCGATGCCTACTACGTTCATTTCCAGAACGGCTATGACTCGTATCTCGATCCAGTCAGCACTGAAAATGTTTTTGTGGCCACCGGCCCATCGAATACGAAAGGCATTGAAGGGGAGAGCAATATCCTGATCGGCCATGGACTGACCCTGTACCTCAACGGATCCGTCGGCTCAGCGAAATACCAAACAGGCCACAATATCCCCAACGGGGGTCTGTGGGTGGCGAACACGCCCAAAAACACAGAGGCCGTGGGCTTGTTCTGGCAGCAAAGGAACTGGGACGTCGGTATTTTCAACAAGCGTGTCGGCCCGATGTACAACGATAACGGCTCATTGAACTACCTCATCAACGGAGCATCTGTCCCGTATCCGGTCGACCAGGCGATTTCGATTAATCCTTTCGACGTCACCAATGTGTTCGTCAATTACACTGTGAAGAATGCGTCCTGGCTCAGGGGAAGTAAAATCGGGCTCGCCGTTAACAATCTTTTGAACAGCCATAACATCGTCGGAGTAACGCCCTTTACGGCAGCGACGGCGACCGTGCCATTCGCGCCGAATGCGCTTGACCAGATGAACTTACTGCCGGGGCGCAGTGTCATGGTCTCGTTGACAGTCGGGTACGCGCCGAGGCGGTAGAAGCAGTCTTCTCGCAGGTCGGAGACCTGCGCCACGTTTTTTCAGCAAGCTTCCAGCAGCTAGCATGGTAGCTAGCCGATCATGCGCTTGGTAACGTGGAACTGCTGTCGGGGCCCCTATCTGAAGAAGGCAACGTTTCTGGAAGCGCTGGCGCCGGACATTGCGGTAATCCAAGAGTGCGCAAGGCCGACCTGCGAGACTGACCAATGTTTATGGTTTGGACACAACCCGCGCCAAGGTATCGCTGTCTTCGCCAACGGGGCGTATCGAATTCGTGCCCTTCCCAGGGTTCCTGGGGTTCCGCTGTACGCCATTCCAGTTGAAGTAGCCGGACCAACCAATTTCCTGCTCATCGCCGTCTGGTCAAAGGCCGGCCAGGCCAGCCCGTATGTCGAGGGAGTGGTGCGCGCGGTCAAACTGTATCGCAAACTGTTCGCACAGTACCCTACTGTTCTTGCCGGTGACCTCAATTCCAACGCGATCTGGGACTTAAATCACGCCGCCGGCCTAAGCCATAGCGCCTTGGTGAAAATACTCTCCGAGCTTGGTCTGGTTAGCAGCTACCATTTCTTTCATAGCGAAGCTCATGGCGAAGAGAAGCAGCCCACCTACTATTTTCAATGGAAGGAGCAACGCCCGTTTCACATCGACTACTGCTTCATCCCGAAGGCGTGGGCACCGAAAGTGCAACGCGTCGAGGTCGGGTCTTACGCGGAGTGGAAAAGTCATAGTGACCATCGCCCTCTCCTTGTGGAAATCGCCGACCACGCAAACGACTTGACTGTTACTCCGCCCTGAGAGCTTCAACGGGATCCACCACCGCTGCCCGCCGCGCCGGCAGATAACTGGCCAGTACGGCAGCCGTCACCAAGACGATCGGCACCGCGGCGTAAATCACGGGGTCCAGCGGACCGATCCCGAACAGCAGCGATTTCATCAGCCGCATCAGCCCGGTCGCTGCCACCAGTCCGATGGCTACGCCGATTCCAGCCAACACGAGTCCGTGTCGCACAAACATCCGCCGTAGCTCGGCTGGCTGCGCTCCGAGCGCCAACCGGATTCCGATTTCGCGCCGGCGCTGAGATACCGCGTATGAGATTACCCCGTAGATTCCGATGATCCCGAGCACCAACGCCATTGGGCCCGCTATTCCCAGCATCACCAGTGTGAAGGAAGTTCGCGCCAGCGATTGATCATAGATCTCTAGCATGTTCCGCACCGACGCCAGCGGCAGATTTGGATTCACCGACCAAACGGCCTGCCGGACCTGGTTGAGAAAGCTTTCGGCGCCGGTGCGGTCGCTTCGGATCACGAACGTCACCGAGCGCACCGCGTCCAGCGGACCGGGTCCATAGAGATTGTCCAGCATCGAAGGCCAGTACACGATGGCGGGAGTCCTTTCATCGACGCCGTTCTCGCGGACGTCTTGTATCACTCCGATCACTTCCCACCAGGGAGCTTCCAGGCCCGAATGGAATCGTTTGCCGAGAGCTGCGGACGGCGTGCCCCATAGCTGGCGCGCGAGATTCTCGGAAATCATGGCCACCCGCCTAAGGCCGTAGACGTCCGTCCATGTCAAATCGCGGCCTGCAACTATTCTCGTGCCCGCCGTGTGGAAAAAACCCGGCGAGACATACTTGAACAGCCGAAGCGGCGGTATTTCGACGGGAGTGTAGGCCTGGCCCTCGACCAAGATATCGTCCCAGTTGGGTGGGATCCCTTCCATGGGCATCTCGCTTGCGAACGCAACGGAAGCCACGCCGGGGATCGCCGCCAGCTTGTCCACGATGTCGTTCTGCATTCGGGTGACTCGTTGCGGCTCAGCGATTAGCTGGCGCGGAATAGAGATTCGCATGGTCTGAAGATGCTCGGCCTGCGTGAATCCCAGTTCGACGGCTCGCAAAACCTGAAACGTCCGAATCATCAGTCCGGCGCTCACCAGCGGCACCAACGCCATGGCCACCTGCGCCACCACCAGCAGATTGCGCGCCCTATGCCGTTCTCTGCTCGCGCTCGCGGTCCGCCCCGCGCTCCGCAAAGCTACTGACGCTCGCGGCCCTGCATATTTCAAAGCCGGGATCAATCCGAACAATAGACCCGAAGCCAGCGAAAGAACTAGAGTGAACCCGAGCGCTCGAGCGTCGAGGGAGATTTCGGTCAAGCGGGGCAGATTCGCCGGGCCGATAGCCATCAGAACGCGCAGGCCCAAATAGGCGAGCGCTACGCCGGCCGCGCCCCCCATCAGCCCCAGCAGCACACTTTCGACCAGCAGTTCCCGGACGATTCGCCCCCAGGCCGCTCCTAGCGCGGCGCGAATGGCCAGCTCATGCTGCCGCGCCTCCGCCCTCACCAACATCAGATTGGCAACGTTGGCGCAGGCGATCAGCATCACCATGCCGATCGTCCCCATCATCACCCACAGAATCTCACTAACATTTCCCACCACCTCTTGTTTGAGGGGACGAAGATCCGGCGTGATTCTCCAGGTGTCATAGATCCGCGGATTACCGCGGAACGGCCAAGAGCTCATCCAGATTGGCAGCATTCGAGCGAGGTCGGCATTGGCTTCCGCGATGGTCACACCTGGTTTGAGCCGCGCGATGCCCGGGAAACCGAAGCCGGGCAGGCTGAGCTTGCTGCGATCGAAGGCCAGCGGCACGATCAGATCGAAATCTTGACTGACGAACCGGAAACCCTGAGGCATCACGCCGACGATTTCCCGAGGGCGACCGTCAACATTGATCTTGCGGCCCGCCACGGAGAGATCACCGCCGAGGCGCCGCTGCCAGTAGCCGTAATTAAGCATCACGGTCTGCGAGCCTGCCGGTATCTGGTCGGCTCGCGAGAGCCAACGGCCCAGCGCGGGCTGGACACCGATCGCTTGAAGCGCGCCGTCGCTGACCAAGAGTGTGCGCACCTGCTCCGGCTCCGCCAGTCCGGTGACATTTGCTGTGGCGGAGGCCCACACTCCCAAGGCCTGAAACGACCGGTTTTGCTCGGCATAAGTGAAATACATGGAAGGCGAGAGCCGGAGGCCGTCGGAGATGTTTGCCAACCCGGCAGCACCAGGAGCGGTTTGCTTGAATGCCACCAGTTCCTCCGGCTTCGGATAGGAGAGCGGCTTCAACACCACACTATTGAGTACGCTGAATACCGCAGTGTTGGCGCCGATTCCGATTGCGAGCGTGAGCAGCGCGACGACAGTGAACATGGGATGGTGTCGCAGCGTGCGCAGGCTGTAGCGGACGTCGCGGCCCAGCGCGTCCAAGAAAGAGATTGTGTTCATGCGGTAAATTTCCTCTTGAATCAAGGTGCTGTTCCCTAACTTCCGGCGCGCTGCCGCGCGGGCTTCGGCGTATGGCATTCCGCGAGCAACATTTTCATCGGTCTCAATCTGCACGTACGACTCGACCTCCCGGAGACGCTCTTGATCCCATTTCGCCCGTCGCAAGAAACGCTGCCAGCTCATTTCATTGCTCCGAAACAGGTTTCAGGATGCGGCCTATCGCTCGCACCATCTGCTCCCAACGCGTGGTCTGAGCAGTCAACTGTTTGCGGCCTGCCGGCGTGAGGCGGTAATACTTGGCCTTGCGATTGTTCTCCGAAGTCCCCCAGAAGGATGCAATCCAGCCGCGATCCTCAAGCCGATGCAAGGCGGGGTATAGGGATCCGTGTTCGATCTGGAGAACATCCTCCGAACGATGCTCAATCGCGTGCGCGATCGTATGGCCGTGAGACGGTCCTAACAATAATGTCTGAAGGACCAACATGTCGAGCGTTCCTTGCAGCATCTCACTTTGAAGCGGGGAGTCACGCCGAGGCATAATGATGTATTTTACTCCACTCGATGATCTACCGAAACCACAATTCATATACGCTTCAACCCCAGATTTGTTCGCAAAATATCTCAAAAGAACGTCTAGTGATCGACCTCTCTGAACCATGGAAACGATCGCCCTGTCGCCGGGCACGGCCGTGGACGCGTGGTCAATGCTATGCTGAACAACGCGAGGCGCTAATAAAGCTATGAGAAACACCCGAATCCTGACCTTCTTCACAATTCTGCTCGCGGCCGGTACTGGCTCGGCCGTGGCGCAAGACAAAGGCAAAATGGGCAAGGGACCATCCGGACCCGGGATGACGTTGACGAGCCCGGCATTTGCCGATGGCGCTGAGATCCCCAGCAAGTACACACAGTCGGAAGCGAATCCGGTCTCCCCTAAACTGGAATGGACCAACGTTCCCGCCAACACGGTTACTTTCGTTTTGATCATGCATGATCCGGACGTGGCGTTGCAGAAGACCATCAACGATCAACTGCACTGGATGATGTTCAATATTCCGGGGACGCGCCGTGAACTTCCCGAAGCGGTGCCGCAAGATCAGAAGCTGCCGGACGGGGCCGTGCAAGGGAAAAATGGCGGCGGGGTGATCGGCTATCGAGGGCCCGGCGCCCCCGCGGTCGGGCCTCATCATCATTACACGGTCGAGCTTTTTGCGTTAGATACGAAGCTCGACGTGCCGGACGACGCGAGTCGCGCCGATGTCCTAAAAGCAATGGACGGCCATATCCTCGCGAAGGCCGTGCTGGTGGGACGCTTCCATCGTTAGAGCGGCGAGAGTCATGCATCGATTGAAGCTGCTAAGCGTGAAACTGCTAAGCGTGAAATTTCTAAGCGCAAGCACATTTATTGTGTTCGCATCGGTCGGAGTGGCCCAATCGCTGCTGGTGCTCAATAAGGAAGGCTCCGGGATTTGCTTTTTGCTGGGCGTTGATTTGTTCCATGATGTTGACCACGCCGTAGATGCCTCGCGGGCTGCGTGGGACTGCCCGACCCTGCGCCATGCACGCCGGCGCGAGCACAAGAAAACTCAATCCGAGAGCATGCCTTACTGAACATCTCATCGTTCCTCCGCTAATCCACCTTGTTACTCTATCCCGAATTGCCGACGCCGGGTCTAGCGTCCTGCTAGTAATTCGGCCGCTGTCAATGCGTACACCTGTCCGCATTGCACAATGCGATCTATTGGAACAAACTCGTTCGGCCCGTGCGAAACAGTGAGCAGCCCAGGGCCATAGGCGAAAGCCGGAATTCCACGCTCGGCGTAGAATCGGATTTCGAGCAACCCGGGACACATCTCGAATTGGGCCGGTTTACCTGTCACTTTGGCAATGCTACGCGCCAGTGCCTGCCCAACCGGATCATCTTCTGCCACGCCGCACGATCGGCCTTCCTGCAGCGTTTCTACTTCGAGATCGACGCCTCCGGCGCGGGCCTGCTCCAGCACGGCGAACAAGCGCTGCTTTTCCTGATCGAAATTCTCTTCGGGATTGAGGCGGCGGTCGATGGTGAACGAGCAGCGATCCGGCACAACGTTGAAGTTCGTGCCGCCCTCCGTGCGACCGCCCAGCATGAGAATCGATCGCCGCGCGGCGTCCGGCGCAATGTGAAAAGCCGTAATGCGTGTCTCTACTTCCGCCTTCAGCGCCGTCAATGCCCGGGCGACTTCCAGCATCCGGTCGAACGCATTAAGCCCCTCATGCTGCCGGCCCACGTGGGCGGACTTGCCTTTCACCGTGACCCGCAGCGTAATGGCGCCGCGATTCGCGTTCCACACCGCTCCGCCGGTAGGCTCAGGCGTCAACATGCCGACTGCGTTCTGGCCCAGCAGACCGCCCTCCACCAGATAACGCGAGCCTCGTGGGCCGGCCGTTTCTTCGTCGGGAACAAAGACCAGGCCGATGCGGCCATCGAGCGGTACCCCACAATCCGTCAGCGCACGAGCCGCATAGATCATCGCCGCCAGGCCGCTCTTCATATCTGACGAACCTCGGCCAAAGAGATTCGCGCCCTTCACCGCCGGTTCGAACAGCTTCAGGCTTTGGGCCGGAACGACGTCATAGTGGCCGCTGAAATACAGGATGCGATCGCCAACGCCGGAGAAGCTCAGAACGCAATCGCCTTCGACGCGCGTGTCCGTGAAGCCAAGTTCGCGTAGCCGGCGACATAGCAATTCGATCGCGTCGTCGTACCGGCTGCCCGGAGGGTTCTCGGTGGGGATGGCGACGAGTTCTCGCGTCAGTTCCACCATCGCATCGCGATAACCGGCGACAGCCTGTATAATGTTCGAACGCATCGGTTAATCTAATGAGAGTGTCCCACAGCGTTACACGCCGAAACTTTCTCGCAACGATGGTGCTCGGTTCGGCTCGCACCAAAGCCGCCGGCCGCAAGCGGACGGTCGTCTTCATCTGTATGGATGGCTGCGATCCGGCGTATCTGAAACTGAGCGACGTTCCCAATCTGAAGCGCATGATGGCAGCCGGGATGTATCGCGAAGGCCATTGCGTAATGCCGTCGGTTACCAATGTCAACAACAGTTCCATTGCAACCGCCTGCTTTCCGCGCGAGCATGGCATCACGGGAAATTACTATTACGATCGGGCGACCGGAAAAGGGACGTACATGGAATTGCCCGAGTTCCTGCTGCGGCCGACCATATTTGAGAAGGCCCGCGCGGCCGGTTATCGCACGGCATTCTTGTCGTCCAAGGGTAAGCTGCTCGAGCTGCTTCGAAAAGGGGCCGATATCGCGGCCGCCGCCGAGCAAGCGCCGCCCGCGCTCCAAAAGGTTGCCGGTCCTCAGGCCGATGTTTATTCCGCTGATCTAAACTATTGGACCTTCCGCGCCGCCCGCCATGTACTGCGCTCAGGCTACAACTTTCTCTACCTCTCCACCACCGATTACATGATGCATACCTATGCGCCGGATCAAGCGCCCTCGTTAGAGCACATGCATCAAGTGGACAAGCTGCTGGGCGCGATTGTCGACGATCATCCCAACATCGAAATCTACATGAGCGCCGATCACGCCATGAATGCGAAATCCAAAGCTGTGGACCTGGGCCGGCTGCTCGCGCGCGAAGGCCTGGCTGCTGTAGCTGTCCCGATCATCAAAGACCGCTACGTGAAGCACGCCCAGAATCTGGGTGGTTCGTCCTATATCTACGTCAAGAATTCGAAGGATCTCGACAAAACCGTTTCTGTTCTGCGCCAGCATCCGGCCGTCGAGCAGATTTACACCAACGCAGAAGCTGCCTCGAAATTCAAGCTCATGGCGGACCGCATCGGTGACTTGATGGTGCTTGCGAAGAAGGATTATGTCGTTGGCGACCTGGACGCTGTCGAAAAGGACGTCAAGGTTCGCTCGCACGGATCACTGCACGAGTTAACCGTCCCGATCCTGTGCTACGGCCGCAAGGTTAATCCCGCCGACTACGAATACAACTTCGACATCACCCGCCGTTTCAACTACGACGCCGATTGAGTATTCTGCGGCCACATTCCTGGACGTCAAGGCACTGGCACTTCTGCGCTCGTTGGAGAAGACCTCGCATGACCGCGATCCCCTCAGAAAGGGCTTCCAGTTCATCGATCTTCTTACGGCAAAGCTTCTGCATGCGTTGCGATAAGAACGCCTCACCCGCCTTGCCGAAAAGCTCACGGACCTCGTCCAGCGTGAACCCGCATGCCTTAGCCCAATCGAGGAGAGCGAGCCGCGGCAGAATGTTCTGGTCATATCGCCGCTGCCCGCCAGAGCGGCTTGGCTTCGGAAGCAGGCCCACCTTCTCGTAAAACCGAATGGCCGAGGCGCGCATATGGGCGTACCTGGCAACCTCTCCGATCGTCATGAAAACAGCAGTTGCCATGGATAACTTAAAGTGTACTTGAAGTATTCACAAAGAGATTACTTGACTTAAAGTGCAGTTTAAGTCTTACGATCCAAAACATGAAACAAATCGCTCCAATACTTGTTGGCGTGGCCTTAGCCGCTCAATCCCTCTCCGGCCAATCCGTATTCGCGTGCAACCTCAAAGCGTTCCAACCCGAAGAACGCAAAGTTCACGACCGCCTCACTGTACAACTGAGATCTGCGGCCCTCGCGCGACGCGAGCTGCCGGACGGCTACTCGTTTCAGATGGATCCTAGAAAGGTCTCTATCGCCCAAGTGGCCGAGTGGACCGTGCTGGAACGCAAGTGCTGTCCATTCTTTGACTACCAGCTCGATCTGCACAGCGAAGAGAATACGTTGTGGTTCACGCTCAAAGGGCGCGAAGGCGTGAAGACGTTTATCGAAATCGAAGTTCCCTGGGCTAAATGACCATCGCCGCCGGCTGGCGGATCTCCATGCAGCCCTTTCCGGTGGGCAGCATCTTACCGGGATTTAGCCGGCAGGCCGGATCGAATAGATTCTTGAAACGGCGGATCATCTCCAGGCTGTCGTCGGAGAACTGCTCGGCAATCAGCTCCATCTTTTCCATGCCGACCCCGTGCTCGCCGGTAATGGAACCGCCCTCGGCGACGCAAAAGCGCAGAATCTCATCGCCTGCGGCTTTGGCACGCTCTAGTTCGCCCGCATGGTGTGGATTGAAGAGGATGATGGGGTGCATATTTCCGTCGCCGGCGTGGAAGATGTTACTGATCGTGAGCCCATGTTTCTCGGCAACCTTCTGGATGTGTCGCAGGGTGGGTGCGACCTTGGTCCTCGGCACCACGCCATCCTGCACATAATAGGACGGGCTGACGCGCCCCACCGCGCCGAATGCGTTCTTACGGCCTTTCCATAGCAGCTCGCGCTCTTCCGCCGATCGCGCGATCCGAACCTCCCGCGCGCGGGATTTCTTGCAAGCGTCTTCAATCTGCTCCACCTGCTCCTCGACCGCTTCTTTTAAACCCTCCAGCTCGATCAGCAGCACCGCCGCAGCGTCCATCGGATAGCCCGCGTGCGTGGCTTCCTCCACCATGCGCAGCATCACGCCGTCCAGCATCTCGATCGCCGCGGGAGTAATCGCGCGCGCGGTGATCTCGGCTACGGAATCGGCGCAGTCGTCCACCTTGTCGTAAATCGCGAGGAGCGTCTTTACCATTTCGGGCTGCCGCATTAGCCGGACCGTGATCTTTGTCGTCAGTGCCATGGTGCCTTCGGAGCCCGTGAGCAGGCCGGTGAGATCGTAGCCTGGCAGGTCCGTCGATTTTCCGCCTGTCGTTATGGTGGTTCCATCGGCAAGGACGGCCTCGATTCCCAGCACGTGATTGGTAGTCACGCCATAGCAGAGGGTGTGCGGGCCGCCGGCATTTTCCGCCACGTTGCCGCCGATGGTGCAGGCCTTCTGGCTGGATGGGTCGGGGGCATAGAAGTAGCCCTGACGCTCGACCGCTTGCGTAATTTCCAGATTGACTACGCCGGGCTCGAGCACGGCCCGTTCGTTGTCGAGGTCGATCTCCAGCACGCGATTCATGCGCGCAAACGAGATGACGATGCCACCCGCGCGGGGAATCGCCCCGCCGCTCAGCCCGGTGCCGGCGCCTCGGCCGACGATCGGCAGATTGTGTTCTTTGGAAAGGCGGACAATGGCGGCGACTTCCTCGGCCGACCTCGGGAAGACCACCAGGTCCGGGCGAGCTTTATCGACGCTGCCGTCGTATTCGTACAGCGTCAGGTCTTCCGGGAGCGAGAGGTAACCACGGGGGCCGAGCAGTTTGTCGATGGCTGTCAGCACCACGGGTGATATCGGTGTCTCGGTTTGCAATTGGTTGCCTATGCCTCTGCGGACTCATCCGCTTGCTGACGCGCGCGGCTCGGTATCAGGAACTGAGCCGTGACCGTGAGGGAGCGGGCGCGCTTACTGTCTCTCCAAAACAGGTCACTTTCCCTAGAATGGCGCGCCATGCTTATAGCAGCGACTTCACGAAGCCCATCAGCTCTGCATCGGTCCAAGGGATCGCTTGGCCATTCCGCTCCGGCAGACCGGCGAACTTGCGAACCACTTTGCCGTTGCGATCGATGATATAGCTTTCTGGAAATCTGGCCGTGCCATACAGCGCGCTGATGTTCTCCTCCGGATCGCGGGCGGTTTGAAAAGGCAATTGAAAGCGTTTTATGAAGTTCTCATAGAGGTCTGCCCTGCGGTCCACACTGATCCCGAGCACCACTACGCCCGAGCTGGCCAACCTCTTTTGAAACTCGCTCAGCGAGGGTGCCTCCTCTACACAGGGCCCGCACCAACTGGCCCAGAAGTTCAAAACCAGAACCTTGCCGCCGAAATCTCGTGGCGTGATCTGCTTGCCGCTGTCGGTTGCAATGGTGAAATTGGGTGCCCGATCCCCCTCCTGGACGATGTGGTCCTGCATCGTGTAGACAATCACAAAAGCCAGTGCCACTGTGAGCGCGCCGATGCCGATCTTGATTGCTTGATCTACTTTGGAATGAGTCATTTCGATACCTGTTCGCGCTGCCGTTGCTCTTATAATAATAGAGTATCCTAAACCCGACTTCCAACATCACATATTAGGCAATGCTAATTACTCGCCGGGCTGAATTTTCTGCGTCGCATGTTTGTGGCCAGTCGTCTTTGACTGTCGACCAGAATCGCAAATTGTACGGCGCGGCGGCCAACCCGAGTGGTCACGGGCACAATTACGTTCTGGAAGTGACGCTGGAAGGTGATCCCGATCCCGTGACGGGGATGATCTTCGACTTGAAGACGCTCAAGGAGGTCATCCAAAAGAACGTGGTCGAGCCGATGGACCACCGCTTCCTGAACTACGAAGTGCCGCCCTTCGACAAGCTCGTGCCCACAGCTGAAAATGTTGCCGCAGAGATTTGGAAGCGCCTGGAGCCTCAGCTAAAGGGTGAGCGGGCCAAGTTGAAGAATGTCCGGTTGTACGAGACCGAGGATCTGTACGTGGATTACGGTGGGGGCGGCCCCGGAGCTGATTAATGACACGGGTTACGCGCCGATACAAATTCGCCGCCTCCCACCGGCTCAATTCCAGCCGGCTCTCAGAGCAACAAAATGGCGAGCTCTACGGCAAGTGCAACAACCCCTATGGCCACGGGCACGATTACGTGTTGGAGGTCAGCGTCGCGGGGCCGCTCAATCCCGTCTCGGGCCAGGTGGTGAATATCCAGGCTTTAGACCGTTTAGTGCACGAGCAGATCCTGCGTGACTTCGACCACAGATATTTCAACGCTGACGTGCAGGAGTTTATAGGCGACTTGGTCCCGACGTCGGAGAATATTCTGCGTGTGATCGAGGATCGGCTGAGTGCGCACTGGCGAGGCGCGTTCCCGAGCGATTGGCCGCGCCTGGAAGGGATCCGGCTGCAGGAGACCAAGCGAAATCGATTCGAATTGAGGACGAATTGAAAGTGATGAAGCCCAACGAAGCCGTCGTGAAAGTGATGCAACCGAAGCTGGACGAAGAATCCATCGCTTCGATGATGAAGAAGATCTTGTCGAGGATCGGCGAGGATCCCTCGCGCGAGGGACTGGTTCGCACGCCGGATCGTGCCGAGAAAGCGCTCCGCTTCCTGACCAGCGGCTACCAGACGGACGTGCAGAGCATCGTCAACGGGGCGTTGTTCAACCAGAAGGTCGACGAGATGGTGGTGGTGAAAGACATCGAGTTCTACAGCATGTGCGAGCATCACCTGCTTCCCTTTTTCGGTACCATGCACGTCGCTTATCTACCGAAGGACAAGGTCATCGGCTTGAGCAAGATCCCGCGCATTGTGGACATGTTCGCGCGGCGGCTGCAGCTTCAAGAGCGGCTCACTCAGGACGTCGCCCAGACCATCCAGGATGTGCTGGAGCCACGGGGAGTAGGCGTGATCTGCGAGGCGCGCCATTTTTGCATGATGATGCGTGGCGTCGAAAAGCAGCACTCCGGCACCGTTACCAGCGCTATGCTGGGCGCTTTCCGCGAGGGCAAGGAGACGCGCGACGAATTTCTTTCGCTGGTGTCGCACAAGAACCACCCGTTCTACTAGAATCAGCGTCGATGATCTAGAATCAACTTAGATGCTAGAAACTTTCCGCAAGTTCGACGCCGGCCCCGACCCCTTCGGCCGCACTTGGCACGTTCATTTTAATTGGCTCCAGACTGGAATCTCCATTCGCCATGCCGACACCGTGGATGTGAAGTTCGCCGCCGCACCGGAAGGCGAGCCTTTTGAAGAACGTGTGATAGCACTGCCTCATCCTGTTCTGTTGGTGGTGAGCGACAACGTGGGTCATCCGCTTACCGACGCCTGGTGCATGAAAATCGCTGCGTTGCATTTGAAGCACATGATCGAATCCGGCGAAGATTTCGAAAAGACCCTGGTCACGCCGATGGCTGAGGAGATCGACGGCTACGCTCGGCAGTTGCAAGATGCCGTCGCCGCTCGAAAATAGCTCCGAACATGTCGCCGCATGTGTCTGCGAAGACCAAGGCTTTAGAAAGGATCGCAGCACTTCTATTGGAGGGCATCGCGTCTGGAGCGCCCGTTGAAGTGAATTGGTCGTACTGGGACAAGAAGCGCGTCGCGCTAATCGCGAGCCGGCGCAAGACTCGAAAGTGAGTCGCCGTCGCAAGGTCGTGATCCAGCAAGCCGCGAGCCGCACCTTTTGCTCTTCTATTGGACCATCCGCGTCTTGGCCGGGCAACACAATTATCGAGCCCTGTCCTGATAGCCGCGCGTATGCTCCCTTAGAAGAACTTCTCTCAACATATCGTGTTTTATCTGCCAGTTCAGAGAGAAATCGAAATCATCAGAGTTGTTCACGGCTCGCGTGATCTCGAAAAGTTGGTGGAGCCATAATGCGCCCAGCCGCCCTCTTCGTCTACGGCACCCTCCGGCGCGGTTCCAAAATCAAAATTGCGCGCTGGCTGCACGCTAACTCCGCATTTCTCGGTCCGGGCCGCATGCAAGGGCGTCTGGCCCGCTCCCACCCACACCGCGGCGTGGTCCGGTCCGACAAACCTAAGGACTGGATTTCAGGCGAGGTCTTCAAGCTCAACGACCCGGGCAAGCTGCTGCCAATCCTCGACGAATACGAAGGGTCGGAATACAAGCGCACCAGCGTGCCTGTGGAACTCGACTCGGGCAAACGGCTTCGGGCTTGGATGTATCTGCTGAAGAGCTAATTCAACGTCGTCGTCGAGAATCTCCGCGCCGCACGCCGGGGAACTTGGCCTTTTGAACCCGTCGACATACAACAGCTACAATTGAGGGATAGCGAGACGATATGAAGGTGTTCATCTCATATGGCAGCACTGCCGATCAAGTCACAGCTCTCCGTCTGCAAGCCCTCGCAGCTGTAAATGGCCTGACCGTCTACGTACCGCCAGCGTACACTCGCCAGGTGTTACCAGTCGGTCTTGAGCCCGAAACCCGCCAAAAGCTGAACGAAACAGACCTCATTTTGGGAGTTGTAGGGGGAGCCGGCTGGACGGAGGCGTGCAAGCAGGAGTTGAGCGCCGGAATCGAGCTCAGAAAGAACATGATCGTAATGTCTGACCCGGTACTCGCGCCAATGCTACAACCCCACTTCGGTTCTAACCTGGTTGTGATAAATCCGGCCAATCCGGATCAGCCGGAAATCGACATGGTGCGATACCTCAAATCTATCAATGCAGAGCAGAACTCGAAAAAAGCGCTGCTGGCCTTAGGTACGCTTGCTTTGGGTTTGCTCATTTTTGCTCCTGCCGATCGAACCTAGTTCGCATGCGGGTGCCCCGCTGCACAATCGACAGTTCCTGCGTCATTGCCCTGGATCATCTCGATCTCCTGCCGCAACTCAGCCTCCTCGTTTCTCGTGTGCTCGTCCCTAAAGCCGTTCGGGAAGAACTGTTGAAACGCCGAGCTACCAAAAGATCGGTTACGTCCCCTCTTTAATGAGTATGCCTTCCTTGAACGCTGCGATGGCTACGAGAAAGGCACCGTTGATTTTCTGCTCGCGGAGAAAATTCGCCAAGGGATAAGAGATCATGGCGAAGTCGAGGCCGTTGTGCAAGCTTCCGAATTCGGCGCAACGGTACTCGTAGATGATCGGTCGGGGCGAAAGCTGGCAACGTCGTACGGCCTTGATCATCATGGTACTTTTTGGGTTCTGCAACGGTTCTATGAGTTAGAACTACCGTCCGTGAAGGCTTTGCGAATCAGTCTTGCGACGCTGTGAGATCGTGGTACGCGACTTCCATGGAAGACGGTTGACGAGTGGTTAGTGCAAATCGGTGAGTCGCCCTTGTGATGCCGATTAGCCCTGTGGTTGACTTTCCAGTCCAACCAAGCAAATCCTATTTCCCGGATCGTTGCAAGACTTGATTTCCGAACAGTCTCTCATGATGAAGCTCCCATATTTATTATGCGAGTTCGCCACCAACGTTTTATTCTTCGAATCTCGCAGGAACTGATCAGGAGGAGTCCCTGTGTTGCATGCGGGTACGCACAAGATTTTAGAGGCGGAGGCACACGCATCGATTCTTCTCATTAGAGCTGGCCGTCGATCACGACCATTGCTTGCATCGTTACATATTAGAGCCGCCACTCAAGAGCCCTCATAGGGGACTGGATTCGTCCGAAAGGGCAGTTCGAAGCGATTCCAATTGGGGCTTGGTGGTTCCTTCCAAAGTGGAGGAAACCGACTTTGCTCAACACGAGAGCGCTCTCGCCTAATTCAGGAAATACGTACGATACAGCGTATCCCGCTGCTTGGGAATGAACCCGGCGTCGCGTATCAAGCGCCGCAGTTGCTCTTCGCTGGCGCGGTGATGCGCGCCCGCGGCTGAAACGACATTCTCCTCGATCATGATGCTGCCCACGTCGTTGCCGCCGAAGCGCAGCCCAACCTGGCAGGTCTTCAGGCCGGGCGTCACCCACGACGATTGAATGTTCAGAATGTTTTCCAGGTAGATGCGCGAGATCGCCAAAACTTTCAGGTACTCAACGCCGGTCGCTTCTTCCTTCACAAACTTGCCGAGCGACGTGTTCTCCCGCTGGAAGGACCACGGAATGAAGGCCGTGAATCCGCCGGTCTCCTCTTGAATCTGGCGCACGATATCGAAGTGGTTCATGCGCTGCTCGATCGTTTCGCCACAGCCGAACATCATGGTCGCAGTGGTTCGCATGCCGAGGGCGTGCGCGGTCCGGTGCACATCGATCCAGTCCTGCGCGGACGACTTCAGCCGGCTGATCCGTCGCCTGACGTCGTTATCCAGAATCTCCGCGCCGCCGCCGGGGATCGACTCCAGGCCTGCATCGCGAAGCCGCGCAATCGTGTCTCGTAACGATAGCCCGCTCACTTCCGCGATGTTCACGATCTCCGGCGCCGAGAAACAGTGATTCCAGATCTTGTCGCCGAACCGCGTTTTGATCGATCGCAGCAGATCCTCATACCACTCGATTTTCAACTCCGGGTGCAGCCCGCCCTGCATCAGAATTCCAGTACCGCCCAGATCGATGGTCTCCTGAATCTTGTCGAAGATCACTTCCTTGGGATGCACGTAACCTTCCTCGTGACCCATCGGCCGGTAAAAGGCGCAGAAGCTGCAGTACTCGGTGCAGAAGTTGGTGTAGTTGATATTGCGGTCGATGATGTAACTAACGATGCCGTGTGGATGCAGCTTGCGGCGCATGGCATCCGCGGCCATTCCGATCCCAATCAAGTCGTCACTCTGAAAAAGGTCGATCGCCTCTTGACGCGTCATCATACTGATACCTTTTGCGCCTCCGCCGGACTCCCTAGCTCTGAGGCATATTGTAGAAAAGTCTGAAGGCCGGCGTACTCGCGTTCGCCCAGCTCGAATACGATGTTGCGAGTGAGATACTCGCGCACCAACGCTTCAGAAAGCCTCAATTTCGGATACCACTCCCGCACGATGTCGTCCATGTGCTCGATGCCGAAGTGCAATGAATCGGTAAACGGCTTCGGATCCTGCGGGGGCACTCCGGCGCGCGCCGCCCACACCGCGAACACCATCGGAAGACCGGTCATCTCGGTCCACTCCTTGCCCAGATCGAGTACATGAAACGGAAGCGTCGCGGGGTCAAGCAGCAGCGCAGTATCGCCGATGATCAGCGCTGCATCCGCTTTTTCCAGCATCTTGCCGATATGCGGGGCCTGCGGCCAATGCTGCGGCTGGACGCCATATTTCCGCGCCAGGATGATGCGGCTGAGCGCCACCGAAGTGCGCGATGTCGAATCGGTTGCGAGCGTGCGAATTTCGGCGAAAGGCGCTTTCGAGATCAGCAGAATGCTACGAACCGGGCCATGGCAGGCGACGCCGGTGCCGCGGATAATTTCGAGCTTCTGCCGGTTCAGCTCCACCGCCGGCACGATGCCGATGTCGGCTCGGCCATCCTCCAATCGATCGGCGCATTCGGCCGGAATCGCAAAAGACAGATCGAACAGCCCGCGCTGGTCTCCATGTTGCATGCCCCACACCAGCGGGACCGTGTTGAGATAGCTGACTACCGATACGCGAGATTTTGATGAAGGAATCAAAAACCATATTAGCAAGCAGCCGGATCACTACTGCTAACCGCTATAAATGAAAAATGGATACCGGTCAACGGGCATTGACGCGCGCTTCACCGCCAGGCACCAGGACTGCTCGCCACGGTTCTCCGTATCGTAGCCGCTTTCCTCCAGGAGCTTCAGCAACGGTAAGTGCGACGAATATTCGTCGATGAAGGTCGTGAAAAGCTGCGTTACTTCGAAGCCGGCGGCCTTCACCGTTTCGCCAAGCTCATACGCCGTGTATTCACGGACGTGACCGATCTCCGCCTCCTCACCCTTCACGGGGCGCTTATAGAGGAAAAAGATCTGTGGATTGTCGTGCCCATCCAGGGTCTTCGCAACGCTGGTAATGCTCGCCACGTTCGGCGTCGTAACCAGCAAATAACCTTCGTCGCCCAGCACGCGCCGGATTTCGAGCATCATGTGCATCGGGTCGTAGGTGAGATGCTCGATGATCTCGCCCGCGACTACGAGATCGAAATGCCCGTCAGGGTATGGGAACCGGTCGCGCTCGGCATCGAAGTGATCAACAAAGCACTCGAACTCGCCATCCGGAAACCGTATCGTCTTACGATCGGTCCGCCCCAGTGTGCCATAGTAGCTGCCACGCACTTCCCGGTAACCGCAGACGCGCGCGAGAAGTGGCGTGATCTGCATGTAGCAGCCCAGCTCCAACACGCGGCCTGTCGCTTGCGGCGGCGGAACGAGAGCCAAGGTCCGGGCCAGCCGGGGGATGTGTTTCTCCAGGTACGCCCTCGCTCCTTCATCTGGCATTTCGAGCCGGTGAAGCGCGGTTTCCGCCTCGCGCAGTCTGGTGGCATCAAAGGGCGGCGGTGGAGTGTGGTCCTGCACTGAACCGAGATGATAGTTCAGCCGTCGGAGCAGATTTCTTAGGACTCGAATGTACGCTGGAGGCTTGCGCGCAGTCTGCATAGGTCGATCTATCACGCCGCCCCTTTCTTGCCTCGCAACCCACGTATCGCAAGCCAGCCGATCAGTCCCACCGAAATCATCGCCAGCACCCGCCCGGCAATCATTTCGAAGGGCGTTTCAAACACCAACCGAACCAAATGTCTGCCCGGCGGAAGTTGCAGCAGCATAAATCCAACCGTATCCGGCTCGATGGTCACCGCGCGGCCGTCGACGTAAGCGCGCCAGACAGGATCATAATTTTCCTGGACCAGCAGGGCCTCCCCCGCCTGAGTCTCTGCTTCCACATCCAGAGCATCGTGGTTGCGCCACTGGCCCCGAGCGCGGTCAGGTCCCGCGCCGCCGGGCGGCACTGCCTCGATCGCCTTGGCGTAGTCGCGGATCTGCGCGTTCTCGTATTGTTGTGGAACGCGTGGCGCCGCCTTGACGCGAGCGCGATCCACGATGCGAACGATGCCCGTGGCCCGGCGCGGGATCCGGTAGTAACGGTTTCCTTCGCCGTCGTCTCGCAATAGAGGGAAGCGGCCTTCGTACATCTGCCAGTTCTTGGAGAAATCCTGGTAGGGCTCTTGTGAAGTCGGTCCAGGTACCACTAAAATGTCTACGCCTAGAGCCTGAAGCCAGTGACGTGCCAGATCGGGATCGTGGTCTGCGAGGATTCGCCAGCGTGCCGTGGATAGCACCGGGTTGAGGATGCCTTGGTCAGAAATCCCGTCGGCCTGCTGTCCGTTATGCCAGACGTTGTCCCAAAATCGGATCGTACCGCTGACGAATACGCGCTGGTCCGGGAAATATTGCCACAGCCAGCTCGATGTCTTGTATTCCACCCTCTGCTGCCAGTGGGCGTCTGCCGGAAATTCGGCGTAAACATGCTTCATGTATCGCCAACCGGGCCGGAAGCACGCCAGCAAAACAACCAGCACTGCGATGCGGGGAATCAGCCGGAAGTGCCCCTCCAGCCGCCACGCCCACAGAAGCCGGGCCAAATCGGCGCCACACAGAATGGCAAATAAATCTAATTCCGGGAATAGGCGGTCCGAATTGCCTGCCACTTGGAAGCCAAACCAACGATGACCAAGAGTGTACGTGCCAAGAAAGAGGAAACCGCTCCATACGTAGAACGAGTAGACCGAGAAGTGAGACCACCGGCGAAGGCCGAGGCTTGCTGCGACATAAATCACCAGCAACCCAAGAAATACCGGTAGCGACCAGGAATTACCCTCAGGCGCGACCAGATGCAAGTTGCGCGTGGTGATCCGCAAATAGGACGGCACGAGCCACCACGCGGTCAGCCCGTACGCCAGCAAGCCGGCCAGCGCTGCATTTCCCCAGATTCGCCATTCCCGCCGCTCCAAAAAGCACGACCACGCCAAGAGCGGAAAGGTGATCGCTAAAGCCGTTGCGCCGTAGAAATTGATCGTCACCACCAAGGCCGCCGCCACAGCGCTGAGCACCAGCCAACCCACGCTGCCGCCCCGGAAACGTCGCCATCCCGCCAGCCACACGAGGGGGAGAACTGCGAGCGCGGAGATATGGGGACCCTCCCCATAGGTCATGAGCACATGCAGCCGCCAGGGAACCAACCAGGGGCTGTCCATCCGGATGTCGTGCACTACCAGGAAACAGGGCGAGGCGAGCGCTACGCCTGCTGCCGCTAGCCATGCTGCGCTCCTGAACCCACTGGCCTCGCGAGTCCACAGATACACGGCCCCGATGCCGAAGATGTAGAACAGGCCAATCAAGATGTGGTAAGCGTGCGCAAAACTGGTGTGCAGCAATGCCGACAATATGGCCACGCCGGTGCGAAGTCCCGGGGGATACAGATAGTCCGCACGGGTTCCGCAATACCAGGCGGGCTGCCAAAGATAATGAGGCCAGTTCTCCCGCAACATCCGGCCATCGGCGATGAACGAAGATTCGATGGATTCCCACCTATTCAGATAATTCAGGCTGAAGAGGGGAAGAACCAGGATCGCAGTCAGAGCATAAACCAAACCGCTATCCAGCCACCAAGTGGCAGCCACACGCTTTTTCGATAAGAAATCGTTGGACATCTTCAGCATTCGCCAAAGCTCATATGTTAGCGATTCGTGCTATCCCACGCTGCCGGGGCCTTTAAGCGTGAGATTGGCGGCCTCGAAGACTCTATGCCATTCTGAACGTTTATAATCGCATGGACCGCCCGCATGCTACCTGGCCCCTCAATCTCTAAATTCGATCGAATTGACAAACCCCTCACGGGCCGCCAAATATTCTCCGCCAGCATCTATGCCGTGATCATCGTCTGGATCAACTTTTATATATGCCGTGAACTGTTCACCGCTCAAGCAGCGCATATGAACTCCATGCACGGGTTCTGGGTGGCTGTGGCCAAACGTGGTGGCGATAGCTGGCTGCATTCGAACTGGTGGCCGTTCTGGGACTGCGGGATACCATTTGAGTTCACTTATGCACCTCTAATCCCCATGCTGATTTCAGTATGGTCCGGCGTGCGCGGGATCACGCACGAACTGGCCTTTCAGTCCGTCACTGGGCTCGTCTATTGTCTGGCTCCCCTGAGCCTCTTTCTCATGGCGTGGCTGATGACGCGCGCTCCGGGCTGCAGTTTTCTGGCGGCGCTTCTCTATTCCCTCACCTCGCCGACGCAGCTCATTGTTCCGGACGCCGAATTCGCATGGCGCCACTTCTGGGATGCCCGGCGCCTGTAC
>Ga0185299_10002409_pt1 | contig 28956 bp, 24 predicted proteins | sample PaiPotPPA55metaG_FD_128002 | JGI IMG/M metagenome (GOLD analysis project Ga0185299, IMG submission 128002) | Iron sulfur acid spring bacterial and archeal communities from Banff, Canada, to study Microbial Dark Matter (Phase II) - Paint Pots PPA... ...
CGCGGTACAGCTTTAAAGGGGTGTGTTCTATTTTTGCGCCGAAGACGCGCGCCGTATGAAGAGAAAGAAAAAATCTCCCCCCAAGATTCGACCAAAGCTCACTCTTGAAGTCTTGCGTCGAAATGCTATTCTCGCGGGGCTTTCGGGAGCTGAGGCGGCTACCGTAGCAAAGGCCGCCACGCTTGTCGATCTCAAGGCAAAACATCAAGTTTATCAGCCAGATTTGCGAATTCGTGAGATCTACTTTCCGATCGACTGCGTGTTCTCTGTCGTCGCACGCATGAAAGACGGCGCGCAGGTTGAGGTCGGGACCGTTGGTCGCGAAGGCACCACCGCCGTTCCGCTGCTCCTCGGTGCTGCCAATAGCTCGAACGATTGCTACTGCCAGGTTCCTGGCAAGGCTATTAAAGTCGACGTGCGTTTTTTTCAGTCGCTACGGGCAACGAGTCCAAAGCTTCGACAGCTCCTCGATAACTACGTACGCGCGTATGTCATCATGCTCAGCCAGCTGGCCGCATGCAATCGCCTGCATCACGTGTGCGAGCGCTGCGCGCGCTGGCTGCTCATGGCTCATGACCGGGTGCGCAAGACAGATATCAAGCTGACGCACGAATATTTGGCGATGATGCTTGGCACGCAACGATCAGGGGTCACTGTTGCGGCGGCCACCTTGCAAAAAGCCGGCTTGATAAGGTACCGCAGCGGCAACATAACGATTGTGAACCGGTTAGGGCTCGAGAAAGCCTCCTGTGAATGTTATGATGTGGCGCGCGATTTATTTGTTAGCATGCTGCATTCTGGCGACGGAATCTCTGTCACCCGCGCGGTGCTTAACTAGGCGCAACGGATGGCAGGCAAACCGTCGTCCCATAAAGCATAGACACGACACCACGCCGACGTAGCTCAGGGGTAGAGCAGCGGTTTTGTAAACCGCGGGTCGGGGGTTCAAATCCCTCCGTCGGCTTTTGATCTGCGCTTTATTTCATAAGGTTTTGTCGGAACAGGTCTGTTCCTGTTTGTCAGCGCGCGAGGCCGGTTGCCCCGAAGTAGACGTCAAGCGCCGCGAGTTGTTTGTCTGGCGACTGTTTGGTCTTAACGTGCTTGCCCTAAGCGAAACGGACGGTTTCAACGGCGCTTTCCGCGTAGGCGCTGGCTATTGAGAACGCGTCCCATGGGCTGTAGTTCGCAGAGTTCATCGCATCCTCGATCGCCTGTTTGACCTCCGGCCTGATAAGCACGCTGCGCATGCTTGAGTGTATTCGTAGTTTCGTAAAAGAGCACCATACTTTGAGATGCGGATCATCTGTCCGTGCGTTCGATGACATACCCGTCATTCTAGCCTGAAATTTATTTGAGTGTGACAGACTTGGATCATGTCTCGAGCCTGTGATAACGTTATCTACGCGGCACTTTGCACGAAGGTGGCGCTATATTGCAACCCGCGTTGCCACAACCGGGCGCGGACACAGCTCGGCTCGTGCCCGCCGTGTGTCACCACCGACGCGGTTGAAGCACCTTGCCCTCCGTCCGTGCAGGCGCAAACGAGCCGTCGGGCGGCCAGAACGCCGGCGCCGCGTTTTCGCGCCAGATTGCCTTCGCATGCAAGACCCCGTCGCCGCTGACCTTTCCGTGCACGACGATCTCACGCCCCGGCCACAATACAACTGTCATCCTGTTAAGGATCGCGCGAGATGCATCAACGGCAATGATTCGACCCGTTCGCAAACGCAGAAACACTGTCATGTTCTGCACTCCGGCTACGGTACCATAGTAGTCGTCGAAGGCGGCGTTCGTTGACGAATTCGCGGCCTGGCTCGGCGGCATTCCAGATGCCAGCAACGCGCCGATAAGCCCGACGGTGATCAAAATGGCGCCTGCGCCACTTCGCACTCGCTCGCTAATGAACATACTCATTACTCCTTATGGAACTCGCCGAAGATCTGCAATTGCTTATTGCTTGCAACGTACACGCGTCCATCGGCGACGGTCGGTGTGATGGTGGCGTTGCTATAGTTCGCGGCTATCCAGTTTCCAGCTGTTGCTGAGAACAGCTGCCGTTGCAGGTTCGACGCATCGTATGCATACAGCGTTAAGGGCGTTCCGGGGTCGACATCTGACCAAGTCTGCGGGCGTCTGACAAACCAGACGACCGCGGTTCCTGCGACCTGGGCGTTCGATGAGACGACCGGATACGTGCCGCCGTTATCAGGTAATCCACTCACGACCGCAGGCGTCGTCGCGCTGTCTTCGGCAAGCGAAACAGAGGCCGACGTATTTAATTTCCAAGAGATGACGCCGTTGCCGCCGCCTGTCAGGATGCGCGGCACATTATCAGCGCCTACAAAGTAGGCGGGACCGCACCAGCAGGGGCCCCCGTTGACGGTAGCGACGACACGATCCGGGCCCCCGGCGTTATAGCCGCCCAAATTGTTGCGATTCAGCAAGAAGGCGCGCCCGTCTTTTCCGCCAGCCATTACAAGCTGGACGCTGCCCGCCTGATCCGGAACAACCATCGTTCCGCCCGATCCGAAATCTAAATCCCCTTCATCGAGTGCGAAATAGTTGCTCGGCGTAAAGCTGTCAAGGCGCGTCGAAAGGTCGCTCGATACCTTAAGCACGCTTTCGGGGAGGTTGTACGTGCCGTTGTACGTCGGGTAACGTGGGTCTGAGTTTCCTGTAGAAAAGTAAACGTTTCCGAAGCTGTCGGCCGCCGGTCCGAAGCCAGCCTGCCAGACGGACGTCAGATAAAAGTTGCCTGACTCCACCAGGCGGTCCGTCGTCACGTGCGCTGGGTACGGGGTGAGCGAGGCGGCGCTGTACGCAAGGATCAAGCCGCGCGAGATCGGCGGGTTTATGTCTCCGTTGCTTCCAAAGGCGACGTAGATGATGCCGTTATTTTCAAGCAGCGCAGCACGCTGCAGCTGGTAGCGTGATTGGAAGTTGTATAATGTACCGTCGCTGAGGGTCGTCGACGCGCCGATTACCGTTTGCGCAATATCGCCAAGGGTACTGAGCGCAACGGCGTGCAGCCGGAAGACGTCGACGCCGCTTGCAAAGGTGTCGGTGACAAAGTAGATTGCGTTGCGCAGGGGATCGATCACGGGGGTGCCGAGAATGCCCATGACTGGATAGACGTTACGATCGCCGCTCTTATATGAGTCAGGGACAGCGGCGCCAAAATTACGGCTCAAGAGTATGACGCCACTCGCGCCGTCGATAGCATACAACGTGTTGTTTTCCGTCGCGACGTACACGATGTTGCGAGTGCCGTAAGAACTGATCGATTGGCCTTCGATAAACAGAGGCTGCGCGTTCACCAGCCCATCAAGAGAGACGGTATGTAGCAGACCAAAGCGGCCCGGCTTGACGTTCTTCGTCGTCAAGGTCGATTCGGTCGAGTTCCACCCCGTCCGATTGACGTTGTTATGATATGTATAAACGCTCGTCGCATTCGCTGGCTGGAGTCCGCCGAGTTGGAGCGCAATGACCAAAAAGCTTAAAAGGCCAAAACGAGAACACGGCAATTTAGGCACGGCAATTCTCCAGGGTTATGAGGAGTTACGCTCAGATCTTTTCCTCGTTATTCAATACCCCTTTTGAAGTCAGCTCGGAATTCGCCGCAGGAATAGTCAGGCAGGTTACTGGCCGCGCCAGAATTCCATCTGGCGCCAAGCATTTATGTGGCACTCTTGCGAATGCGCCCTTTGAACACAAGTGCCGCCGATGCGAATACCGCGCGATTGCGCTATGCTTGCTTGAGGCCGGGCATTCTCGAGTTAACGTGAGGGCTCTTACCCGCTAAGGGTGTTGGCAACGGCACGGTACCTTTGGGTCCTGGCAACTGTGGTACTCTCAATTCGTTTCGCTGGGACCCCACACAACGATCCGGCACAGCCCCAACCCATTTAGCACAAGGCAATTGGAATAAAAAATCTTCAAAAATTTGGATTCTGTGAACGAGTCGCCTGGAAAGAAAGACGGGAGCTCCACCAATAGTAGTGCGCTGCCCTGATCTATACGATGGCCTTACGTCGGGCAGCCGCTAGGACAAGCAGTACCCAAAGCGTCGGATAAGACAACCGTCGCGTCGAGCGAGGCTATGATGCTACCCCCTGAGCTACGTTGGCGTGCGGCACTCAATGCCTGACAGTGTAAGGATTCCGCGCGCTGCCGTTTGTCCACTGCCGGCGCCATCGCGCCTGAAGCGGAAAAAAACCTAAAGCTTGAGCGCTTCTTCGACCGCATGATCTTCGGACCAAGCTGCACCTTCCGCCATTAGCTCTCCGATTGCCGCTTCGCTCAACTGCTCATGCAGCGATGACATGAGCTTGTCGTTGCCCCAACGTTCCGTATATTCGCGCTCGCATCCGAGGGCTCTAAACGCCGCGTCAACAAAACCCTTTAAACGCGCGGCCGTTTTTGCCTCACCGCGAATTCCCGCGATGGTTGCGATGTGCTGTAGCGCGGTTGCTGACTGCAGCAGATCCTGGATGTCTCGTGCGGCTCGTAAGGACTCACAAGCCAAATCGTGCGCTTCATCTAGAGCGCCAAGCGCCACGCTGTACGCCGCGGCGTTATTTTGGACCATCGCTAAAGACGTGGTATGTCTCCCTTTTGAAAGAATGGCCATAGATTCGCTTGCGTGGCGCAATGCCAGGCGTTCGTCGCCTTCTTGGAAGTCGTTTTCACCAAGAGCTAGCAACACTTCTGCGAGCGCTTTCTTGTCGCCTAAAGCGCGAAAGGCGGCAATGGCCTCCTGCAATCCGGGTCGGGCTGCCTGGGTATCGCCGAGCGACGAAAAGATCACTGCGCGCCTGCGCAAGCAGTGCGCGACATTAAGCTCGTCTTTGGACGTACGTGCCTTCTCGAGTGCTTTCTCGATGGCATGTAGGCCGGCATCAATTTGGCCGGTCTGGGAGAGGCCCAGTGAGAGCTCGTACAACGCTCTCGCAGAACCGCGACTGTCGTTAGCTGTGTCGTAGAGAGCGCAAGCGTGATGCGCGGACTCGCGTCGCTCCCTACCCGACGTAAGGTTAGCCAGCGCCAGCCATAGCCGAGCCGCAATCGTTGGAGATTCTGCCGCTGCCAGGCGTTCAAGCGCCGCATTTATCCACCAGCGACCCTCCGCTGCGAGGCCGCCTTCTCTCCAGAGGGGCCCCAAGGCCCCGGCAATGGCGCCCCCCAGTGCGGCGTCGTTACTCTGCGTAAGCGCCCACTCAAGCGCCGCACGATAATTGTCCAACTCGAGCTCCACGTCTATAAGCCATTCCGCGCTCGAACCCATGCCGTAACGTTCGTCGGCTCGTTGCGCTTGGTCGCGGAAATACTCGGCGTGACGTCGCGCTTGCCGTTCGAGTTTGCCAATTGCTGTAAGCTTCTCCAAAGCATAGGCCCTTGTGGATTCGAGCAAATGGTAGCGTTCCCGCTCACCACCTGTCTCAGCGACAACGAGCGACTTGTCAGTGAGCGAAGCGAGCAAATCTAAAATGTCCATCTCATTGAAGCCATCGCCCCCGCAGACAGTTGTGGCGGCCTCGAGGCCAAATCCGCTCGCAAATGTACCGAGCCGGCTGAAGAGCATTTGCTCCTCCGGCGAAAGGAGGTCATAACTCCAGTCAATCAGCGCGCTCAAAGTCTTCTGGCGAGGCAGCGCTGTTCGACTTCCTCCGGTAAGAATTTTAAATCGATCGTTGAGTCGTCGCGCCAAGTGGGGTATCGACAGCACTTTCGCCCGGGCAGCCGCGAGTTCGATCGCCAGCGGGATACCATCAAGACGGCGGCAGATATCGGCCAGGGCTGGCGCGTTCTCGTCGGTCACTACGAAAGATTTGTCCACCGATTTAGCTCGATCCACGAACAGTGCGACTGCCCCAAACTCCATTGCTGCCGACCTGGAGAGACCCGCCTCATGCGGTACATCGAGGGATGGGAGACGAAGGACCTCTTCGCCGCTTACCCCGAGCACCTGGCGAGATGTGATCACGATGTGCACATCCGGGGTCGTGTCAAGAATTGCATCCACGATTTTAGCAACGGCCTGTAAAACGTGCTCGCAGTTATCGAGGATGAGTAGCAGTTTCTTTCGTTTCAGCCAGGGCGGAATTGATTCGTCGACTCGGCGCCCCTCCGGTTGGTTCATTCCTAGCGCTTTGGCAATGACGCTCGAGGCGAGTTCCGGGTCGGTTATCGGGCCAAAGTCGGCTAACCAAACGCCGTCAGGGTAATGATCCAGAAGGTCCGCCCCCACTTGCACGGCGAGCCGCGTCTTACCGACACCACCTGAACCTACTATCGTTAACAAGCGATGACGGCCGATCAGTTCTTTTACTGCAGCGACATCGCGTTCACGGCCAACAAATGTGGTGCGTTGAAGCGGCAGGTTGTTAGGAAATGTATCTAGCGACAGCAGCGGTGGAAACTCAGTAGGCAAACCTGCTATGTTGAGCTGCCAGACGCGCTCAGGCTCGGCCAGGTCTCTCAGCGGATGGGAGCCGAGGTCGACGAGTAAGGTGTTCGCCGGCAACTGGGGGTGAGCAAGGTCGCGCGTAGCCTGAGACATCAGCACCTGACCGCCGTGCCCGATAGACATGAGCCGGGCGGCGCGGTTGACTGCAGGACCGAAGTAGTCGCGATCTCGTTCGGCCGCCTCGCCGGTGTGTAGGCCCATACGAACGCGCAAGCCGTCGACCGCGGCGAAATCTTGAGAGCTCAACGATTGCTGCGCGGCAACGGATGCGGCGACAGCATCTGAAGAACGGGCGAATGCGGTGCAAAAGGCATCGCCCACGGTCTTGAAAACTCGACCACCATGTCCTTCGATGGCGGAGCGCAGGACCTCATCGTGGCGCTTAACCGCCGAATCCATGGCGTCACGATGAGCCTCCCACCGCTGCGTGCTGCCTTCGATGTCTGTAAAGAGAAACGTCACCGTACCCGTGGGTAAAGTGACGAGGCCTTTGGGCTGCGTCCCACTCTCGGGTGTCATGAGGTAAATGTGTTTCGTTTGCCTACGTGGTGGAACCTAGGCCTGGACATACCGTCGGGCCTCGGATAATCCGCCGGAACAGAAAAAATCGGCCTAGAAAATTTCCAAAGAATTTTGGATGTTGTCAGCGCCTGGGGATCAAATCAGGAAAATAGCCGCGTTGGGGGCCCGGGCGATGTCTAGGCCATTCACCAATCCACCCTTTGTCAACCCAAATGCTTTGCGGCGGTAGAGTCTCGATGATGTCAACCGAGACGAAAGAGGTCGCCGAGCTGCGACAAATAAAGCTCGTTGGGGCTCGACGGTAAGCGGTAAGTTCAACGACACCAAATTTGTAAACCGCGGGTCGGGGGTTCAAATCCCTCCGTCGGCTTTCGCCTATTTTCCTGATTCTCTTAGTGCATATGAGCGTTGATTCCGCCGTTCTCTTCGCGCGCAGCGCGCTGCTTATCGTATGTATCGCCGCGGTTTTTATTTCTTGCAGCAGCGCCGCGTTACGTCGTGGTGAGGGAGCAGCTGGTGCCGGGGTACGCATTCTCATCACGTTAATCGGCCCCGCGTCTGTGCTCGCGTTCGTCGGCTTGTTCTATTGGCCGCTCGCACTCGCAGCGTCGCTCGTCGCTGCCGCTTGGCAGGGGGCAAACTCCACAAGCTATCTCTGGACTCGACTCGGTGAAGTGTGGAGCAGTACATCGCTCGTCTCGAAAGCGGCCCTCATCACTCTAGCCGTTGCATGCGCATTTCGCGCCGGCGCTGCATTATCCACACCGCCGACAGAAGGCGACAGCCTGCTCTATCATTTGCCCATGAGCGCCGCACTCATACAAGACCACACCATGTGGTTTACGCGCGCGCTGTTGTATCCGGGCGCGAGCGAGTTGGGCGAAGCGCTCGGTGCAGCTTCGACTGGAACGGTCACCGGCATCGTCGCGTTCCAGTTAACGGAGATCCTCGCGCTTGCTCTTGTTGCTTTCGGCTGGGCTCGGCGGGCGGGCGCGAGCATTGACGGCGCAACTGCGGCGGCAATCGTCGCGGTTGCACTGCCCATCGTCGTGGATCAAATGTTCACATCGCAAAATGACATCGTCGCGTGCGTGACCGTGGCGGCGGCGTGCGTGTTGTGGCGCCCATCGCCGAGGCTGGCCGCCATTAGTCTCGGCCTAGCGGCAGCTGCCAAAGTGACGGCATTCGTGCTGATACCAGCTGTTGCCATCGTTATGATCGCCTTCGAAGGCTGGCCGTTTTCAGTCACCGACGTCGCGTGGGCGGTCGCGATCTCTGCCCCATGGTACATCCGCACGTGGTTTTTGACGGGCAGCCCTCTGTATACGGTTGCCTCGCTCGGGTGGAGTTCGACGATTGCGGCTAATTTGGCGCACGCGTGGCGCTTTGTTCTTGCAGCGCTGCGCACGTATGGCGGCCTCGGCGCAGTCGCCGGCATCGCCGCGCTCGCATTTCTCGTAGGTAGCCGCATGCGGACAACGTTTGCGCGCGCGCTGCCGTGGCTGGCACTCGCCTCGTTTGTAGCGTGGATCGTACTGCCGGATTCCGCAGAGAGTGTCAGGGGGACGCTCGACCAAATACGTCAAGGCTGGTCCCTCAGATATGTTATTCTGCTTCCGTTTGTGTTAGCGACGGCGCTGCCGGTCGTTCTCGATCGTGTCCCGGTCGTGCCGGTAGCGGCTTTTGTTGCGCTGATCGCCGCTGCAAGCGCTGTCGTGCGCAGCGCAAACCTGAGCGCGTCGAACGAGCCTCTTGGCTTCGTCTACGCAATCCCGATCTTGCTTGCGCTCCTGCTCGTCATCATCGGATTAGCAGCACGCGTACGCGCTAGTACGCGAACCCACTCCGCAAGTGCTTTCATAGCGGCGGGATTGGCTCTCGTGATCCTGAGTCTAATTGTAGTTGCAGGAACGCAGTCAGTCACACGGTTGTGGGAGGCGGCTTACTTGCAATGGAGCCTGCGCATACCCACCAGCAGCGTTGGCTTGGACACGAGTATCGCATCGAGCTCGAAGGCCGCAGTCGTGGGGATGCGATCCTTTCCTCTGGTCGGTCCAACATTTGCACGGCGAACGTACGACAACATCATTATTGAATCGCCGTCTGCATGGCTCGCAGAGCTGCGTCGAAGCGGTGTGCCAGTCTTGGCTGCAGCGGGAGAATCCGGCGCCCCGGATCAGCCAGGTTTCTTGCAGCCGCTGCCCGTGGAAACATGGATATCCCATTATATTGCGCGAGACGCAGCTATTTGCAAAATCAGCACGCATGGCTACGTTCGCATTTACGGTCTCACCCGTGACGAATGCGCGCGAGCTCTACGGCCAGCGCAACAGCGTCGAGGGCGTACCAACTGAAACGACTTGGAGCCGTTGGATTCGAGCTGGGCCTTGTTCCCAGTATGCTGTCGCTTCGCCGGAATTGGTGCTGACGAATTGTCCGACTTCACGCTGGTCGCCATTTACCGTTTCAAATAAATTATAACGCCCCTTGGGCGTTAAACCGTCCGCAACGAGATACAGCCATCGGCCATTCAGGTCTTGGATCACCTTAACGTTTCCGCCCTCACCGTGCAGCGCGTGGTGCGTGAAGTGACTGTGAACCAGTGAGGCAACCGGCACAGTATAGGCGATCGTCTGCAACCCGCGGATGACGTTGAGGCCCCCGACGACAATCAGAACCGCAGCGGCAATGGCGGCAACTTGCAGTAGCCGCCACGGTTGACGTGCCCACAGGTTACCAGAACCAGCGCGCAGCGGCCGAGAATCGCCCAAGCTGATCTTTTTTGCGATCGCGCGCTCGCCGCCCGCTTCCATCATGTGAACGGCGTTGAGTGCATCCGCTAAAACCACTGCGCAGGTCGGGCACTGGTCCGCATGTGCAAGGACGCGCCGACAGGCAGCCTCATCGAGGCTCCCAAGCGCAAAGGCCTCAAGTTCGTCGTGCGGATGCGGCATCATGATCGTTGCTCACTGAGAATCCGGCCCAAATGGCTCAGCGCCAACTGGACGCGACGTTTGACGGTCCCAAGCGGAGTCTGTGTGGTTTCTGCAATTTGGCTCATTGTCATAAATCGAAAATAGGCAAGCTCGACAACCGTTTGCTGTTCCGCCGAAAGCGAGGCAATAGCACGCCGCACGTCGGATGCGTCGACACTCGCCGACACAAGGTCGGCCGGATCGGGTGCGTCTGCCTTCACCTCGCTCGTGTGAACGCGCTCTTCGCGCCGTGATCGGGCGCCGGCGCTACGCAGAACGGCGAGCGCAGCATTGCGTGTCACAACGGTCAACCATGGGGCAATCCCAGCGGTTCTCACAACGAGGCCCTCTCGATGCCGCCACAACGTGAGGAACGCCTCTTGCACCACGTCGCGCGACTGGTCGTCATTGCGCAAGATTCTGTAGGCGATGGCGTTGCAGCGGCGTGCGTGTTCGCGATAGGCGTCCTCAAGGGCAGTAGGGTCGCCGCTGATAAGCCGCGTGACGAGATCTGTGGCATCGGCTGGCGCCATCCGCTCTTTGCTTTACTGAGCTAGCGACTCATCAGCGACCGCGATCATGCCGGAGACGGGCTGCAAACTGACCGTACGGATGCCGAGGAGCTGGCTGAGCTGACCGGCTGGCACTTTCATGGGCCCTGGCTTTGGTGCGTTGCCCGGTTTGGGTTGAGGAAACGCGGTGGAATCTGCGGTGAAAAACGTTATCTTGCCATCCACCTTTGACAAGACCTGATGAATGTGGCCGTTGAGCACTGTGACTGAGTCGAAGCGGCGCACCATCGACAGGAGTTCGAGGTAGTCGTCGGTCGTCCATCCCCATTCCGGATATACGGCGTATAACGGTATGTGCGCGAAGACTACGATAGGCGTGTTATTCCGCTGCTTTGCAAGATCAGCTCTTGCCCACTCAAGCTGGTCGCGACCCAAGTAACCACCAGCTTTAATGTCGAGGACGTTCGTCAATGCGAGCGCGTGCACGCCGGCCGCGTCGAAACTATACCATGGCTTAGCGCCACGGCCGAACATCTTAAAGTAGAGGGCACCGCGGTCGTCAATGATGTCATGCTCGCCGGGCACTGCGTAAACGGCTCCGGTTTTTATCGTGCCCAGCATCTGCTTCACCGTGTCGAATTGTTCGGGTTTGGAAAGGTGGCTGAGGTCACCCGTGTGCATGACGAATTCCGGTCTCGTCGGGAGGGAATTGATCTTGTCGATCGCCTGCTGGAACGTTGCCAGCACATCAGTATTCGCTTCGCCGTGGAAGCCGACGTGCGTGTCGCTGATCTGTACGAAGCTCGCACCGGCCATTGCATGCGGCGCGGGGTCAGCAAGAGCGCGTCCGATAATACCGGGGCCCGCAACGGCGTAGACAACACCGGTGCCGCACCAGGCCATGCATTCCAAGAACTTGCTGCGGTCCATGCTCATGAGTTGCTCTCCTTAACGATAATCGTGCCGCGCATCATCGGATGCACCTTGCAGTAGTACGCATACTTTCCGGGCTTGCTGAAGAGATGACTAAACGTGTCGCCTTGCGCCAAGCCCTTGGAGTCAAACGAACCATCCACGGCAGTGACCGTGTGCGGATCGTCGTCAAGATTTTTCCAGACGACGGTGGTGCCGGTTGTAACCGTAATCGAGGGCGCCTTAAATGCGTAGTTCTCGATTGTGAGTTGTGTCGGCCCCATGGTGTGGGCGACCATAAGTGCATGCTGCGTCTGGCTGCTCGCGCCAGATATAAGAACGAGCGCTGCGAGCGCTACGGCTGGGTAATTCATCAAGACCTCCGGTGCTTTGAAAGCGAGGGGTCGCGCGGCGACCGCCCATGCTTACTGTATGCAACCGGCGCTGAAACGGTTCACATTCTGGCGGAAGCGGCCAAAGTGCTCGCTGGGCCTTACAGCGTAAGGCCTGGACGCCTATTGCGCTAACAAACCATTAGTTGTATGATAGATTTACCTTACAAACAATGGATAGCCGAGGCACAACGTGATTAATGGAAGCGGACCCGGGGTTGATCAGCTCGATGTACAGCTTCTCGATGCGCTGCAGCGCAATGGGCGTTCGACGTTCGCCGAGTTGGGGGAAATCGTCGGTCTCAAAGCTGCGTCGGTCCACGAGCGAGTCAAACGACTTGAAGCACGTGGCTTCGTGCGGGGCTATACGGCTCGCCTGGATGGCCGGCTTCTCGGACTCAACCTGACAGCATTTGTCAGTTGCTATACCTCAGCCAAGATGAACTACGATGAATTCAATGAAGCCGTGGCCGCCTTACCCGAAGTTTGCGAAGTGCATAGCGTTGCCGGCGAAGAGAGCTTCATCCTCAAGGTCATGACCAAGTCGACTGGCGAGCTTGACGAGTTTCTTTCGCGACTAAAAAAGATTGAGGGCATCGAGCGGACCAAGACGTTAATCGTTCTATCGACGCCGTTTGAACGCGGCGGAATTGCATTAAGAGAAGACGGCGTGCCGGCAGCGCGGCGTCTACGGAGCGTGCGGTAATGTCGGAAGCAAAAGTTATCTCGGCGACGCCAGGCAATGGTGCGGTGGCTGCGCCGCCAGTCAAGGCACTCAGACCGCCGGTGGGCCTGGAAGCGTTAGAGCATAGGAACTTGCGTCAAGGCGAGTTCTGGCGCGCGATACCCGCTTATAAGGACGTCGATGAGGCCACGTTCCTCAATCATTTGTGGCAGTACCAGAAGTCGGTGAAGACGCCGGAAGAGTTGCACAACACGGTGCAGGAGCTTGCGCCGCCGGAGTTCATGGAGGATTTACGGTCCGGGTTCCACCAGGCGCCGATGAACGTTCGTATTTCACCCTACATGATCGCGCTCATTGATTGGAGCAATCCGTACTCCGATCCCATTCGGACGCAATTCATCCCGCTCGCATCGCGTCTGCTGCCCGACCACCCCAAGCTCTCACTCGACTCACTGCACGAGCAAGAAGATGCACCGCTGCCGGGGCTCACCCACCGCTATGCCGACAAGGCGCTATTTCTTCCGATCAACACGTGCCCCGTATACTGTCGTTTTTGCACGCGCTCGTACGCAATCGGCGGCGACACGGAAGTTGTCGAAAAGGCGGGCCTCGCTACCAACCAACAGCTGTGGCAACAAGCGTTCGATTATATCGCGTCACGGCCCGAGCTGGAAGACGTCGTGATATCAGGCGGTGACGCGTATCAGCTGCCGGCGAAGAGCATCACGAAGATCGGTAACGCGCTGCTCGATATTCCGCACGTGCGACGGATGCGATTTGCAACCAAGGGTCCAGCTGTCATGCCAAGCAAGATCTTAACCGATATGGCGTGGACTGACGCGCTGGCAGGTGTTGTTGGTCGCGGGCGCACGATGGGCAAAGACGTCATGCTCCACACGCACTTTAATCATCCTAACGAGATCACGTGGATCACGCAGAAGGCGATGCAATTGCTCTTCGAGCGCGGGATCGTGCTGCGGAATCAAAGCGTGCTCATCCGAGGCGTCAACGACAACAAGCAGACGATGCAGTTGCTCGTCCGTCGGCTGGGGTATCTCAACGTGCACCCCTACTATGTGTACATGCACGACATGGTTAAGGGCGTGGAAGATCTACGCACGACGATCCAAACCGCGATCAACATCGAGAAGTACGTGCGCGGTTCGACCGCCGGCTTTAATACGCCGCTGTTTCTGTGCGATGCGCCCGGCGGCGGAGGCAAGCGTGACGTGCATAGCTTTGACTACTACGATCGAGAAAACGGGATCGCGGTCTACAGCGCTCCCAGCGTCAAGCCCGGCAAGTGGTTCTTGTACTTCGATCCCATCGATCAGCTGTCACCGGCCGCGCAAGAGCGCTGGAGGGATACGAAGACGCAGGATGCGATGATTGCCGACGCGATCGCACAGGCAGCGGCGTCGCCTGGCAACGCTATTTGAGTTTCGCAAACTCGTCGTCGACCGACGCGTCGAACTGATTCTCCTGATAATTTAGCGCGCGCGGCGGCCGCGGCGTTTCCTTCCACCATGCACTATAGCGCGCTAACCACTCGAAGTTTTCAAACATGAATGGGTTGTTGTTGTAGCGCCGCAAGTGATACACAAAGTCGCGGATGGTGGCCCAGCGCGTGCGCAGCATCAGGCCGACCGCATCGACGATGAGCGAAGCATCCAAGACTTCGCGACGCGCCAGCGCAGCGATTGTCTCGACGTATTGCCCAACCATCGCGAGGTCCTCTTCATCCTCAGATCCTGAAAAGCGTTCGCGGATAGCGTTGTCATTCGGATAACGACCTGCGACGCCTCGCAGACGAGTGAAGACGTGCACGATCGGCGCGGACGTCAGGCGGTCAATGGCTTGCAGAATTGCAATAGCGTTGCGCTCGTGCTCCATCTGCCGCACTTGACGCGAGAGCATAAGCGTCGTAAATACGACCGTCGCAAACGCGATGAACAAGGAGCCAATTGGCGTTATTTGTTCGAATAACGAGGTTGCTGGCTCCATGGCGCGCTCCTATATCCTTTGTTTTGTCAATCGTCCGTCAACGTAGCCGATGGGAATCGAGCTAGCGAGTCATATGACTTGGGGGCTAATCGGGCCCTCTCACCCTTAGGAGGCAGGTCACTTACCCCAGCGTGGACCGGAAGCCTATAATTTCAACGGGAGATTCGGTCGGTGGTGATGCGGCGGCTAGTTGGCCTCGCGTCCAGACTCCCGTCCTGTTTGGAGACGCATCAATTGGGCGCCATACATTTGGTGGACTTCGAACCTTTCGGGTCTGCTGAGCTGCACCATTCGGTCGCCCGCCGATTCGAGCGACAAGCGGGGCTGCATCCTGAACGTCTCGCGGTCAAGGCAGCCGACGAGGTACTGACATATGCAGAGCTCAATCGCAAATCCAATCGAATCGCCAGCTCCATAAGGTCAGCACTTGGTGCGCGCTCCGAACCAGTAGCGCTGCTCTTCGACCACGGCGCGAACATGATCTGCGCCATCATGGGCACGCTCAAGGCAAACAAATTCTACGTTGCCCTGGATCCCGGAGTCCCCGCGGCGAGAAGCCTCGCGATTGTTGGCGACTCGGGTGTACGGCTTGTCGTCACCGACGACTTGCATCGGCGAACCGCCGAAGAGCTTATCGAGGGCGACGGCCTGGTTCTATCCATTGATGAGATGCAACCCATTGAAGAAGCCAACCTGGAATTGCCAATAGAGCCCGACGCCCCAGCCTACATCATGTACACGTCCGGGTCGACTGGTGAACCCAAAGGCGTGGTGCACAGTCAACGTAACGTGTTGCACTGCGCCTTGTCCTATTTCAATGGCGCACAGATTCGCGCGGACGATCGTTTCACGCTGCTTGCTCGACACAACTTTGCGGCGTCGATCTCGAATCTATACGGCGCGCTGCTCGCAGGTGCGTCCGTTTTTCCATTCGATGTCAGGGAACACGGGTTCGCGAAGCTCGCAGAGCTGCTTCGACGCGAGAGGATCACAATCTATCAATCCGTGCCGACGCTGTTTCGCCACTTCGCTGCCAGCCTCCCAAACGACCAACGTGATCTAAGCCTCCGGATAATCAAACTGTCTGGCGAAACCGTCTTCAAGAGCGACGTCGAGCTGTTCAAGCAAAAATTTGCCGCGTCGTGCCGGCTTCTCGTTAGTTACGGCTCGACTGAACTAAACGTGGTTAGACAATTCTTCATCGACAAGCGCACTGAGATCGCGGGCGACGTAGTTCCGGTCGGCTACGCGGTTGAGGGTGTTGAGGTCCTAGTCCTCGACGAGACAAGCACACCCGTGGTCGACCACGTCGGCGAAATCGCTATCCGCTGCCGCTATCTGGCTGACGGATTTTGGCGGAGACCCGTCGAGACGGCCGCCGCTTTTGAGCAAACCCCTGGCGACCCGATGTTGCGCACGTATCGTACCGGAGATCTGGGTTACCTGCGCGCTGACAGTTGCTTGGTGCATTTGGGTCGCAAAGATCAACAGGTCAAGATCAGAGGATATCGCGTTGAGTGCACTGAGGTTGAAGCCGCGCTCGTCGGCGTCGCCGGCGTGCAAGAAGCAGCAGTCGTTGCTGTGCAGCATTCGGACGGCGATCGCTTGCTAGCCGCGCACGTCGTGCTCGAGCCCACGACTACGCTCACTGTCCGTGGGCTGCGCGTCGCTTTGGAGGACAGGCTGCCGGCGTACATGGTTCCCTCGGCGTTTGTCATCTGCGATGCGCTGCCAATGACCTCCAATGGCAAGATCGATCGCCTGAAGCTTGAAGCGTTGGACCGAGCGGACGTCCAAGCCGAACGGCTCTACGTCAAACCGGCGAACCCGCTGCAATACCAACTAGTGGCTATCTGGGAAGAGCTGCTCGGCATTTCGCCCATCGGTGTGACCGAGAATTTCTTCGACCTGGGAGGCAATTCGCTTTTGGCGGCACGCATGCTGGATGCGGTCGAGCGAGAGTGTGCAACGCGATTACCTTTAGCTGTCCTATCGAGCGCAGGCACGATACTTGACCTCGTGAGCGAGATAGCGCAGCGGCATGGTCCAATCGTCGGTTCGCCGATGGTCGAGGTGCAGGCGGGCAGCGGTCGGCCGTTCTTCTTTTTACACGGAGAATTTTACCGCGGAGGGGGCTATTGCCACAACCTTGCCAAACAGCTCGGAGCGAACCAAATATTTTACTCGCTTTCGCCACACGGGCTGGGTAGTAACGGTGCGCTTCCACCTATCGCTGCCATGGCTGTGGAGCACCTTCGAGCAATTCGGGCCGTGCAACCGGTTGGGCCGTACTTGCTCGGCGGGTGGAGCAATGGGGCTCTCGTTGCGTTCGAGATTGCATGTCAGTTAGAGGAAGTTGGCGAGAAGGTCGGCGTGCTCGTGCTTCTCGGACCGCCTTGCCCAAACGCGGACCTCGCAGCGCTTCGGACCATGCTCGGTTCCGTTGCTTTCTTGAAGCCGGTGTTCGGCTGGCTCGTATACCTGAACTCGGTCGCCAAGCTGCCCATACGGGAGAAACTACGGCGTGCGGCTACCAAGTTTCGTGGACGCGGCAGACCCTCTGCCGCTCGTACCCGACCACTTTCGATGTGGGGCCACTACATGCAAGCTATAGGACGCCACGTCCCCCGCCGCTATCCGGGCCGCGTCACAGTGTTCTGGGGGAGCAACGAGAAAAAGGTACAGCCCGCAGAGGTGTCGCGCGTTTGGCACAAGGTTGCGCATGACGTCGACCTCAACGTCGTGCCCGGAGATCATGATGGCTACGTGAAAGAATATGTCGGCGTTATCGGTGATGCTATCGAACTGCGCCTGCGCGAATTCCGGCAGACAGAGAGCACCGATGCATGACCAAGCGTCAAGATCGCTGGAGGAAGACGTTGTGCACGTCTGGTGGGTTGAGCTTGACGACCCACGGCTCGATTACGACGCGCTCTATTCGACGCTCGCCGAGGACGAAGCGGCCAGGGCGGGGCGGATTCGCAAGCATGGGGAACGCTACCGCTGGATTGTCGCACGCGCTACGCTTCGGCAGATACTGGGTCGATATGTCGGTATCGAGCCGAGCCTTGTACGTTTTTCCTACAGTATCGATGGCAGGCCCCGTTTGTCGGGCCAACTTAACGATCAGGCACTTCAATTTAGCCTGAGCCACGCTGGGAGCTATGCCCTTTGCGCAATCGCGCGCGGGTATCGAGTTGGTGTCGACGTAGAAATCCAGGGCGCCTTTAACCACGACGACCTCGCCCGCCATCGTTTCACACCTCAAGAGGTCGACCTGCTCGCATCCCTCCCCTCGAGCGAGCGGGGCGCTTGGTTCGTGCAGCTCTGGACCTATAAGGAGGCCTACGTTAAGGCGCGAGGATTGAGCCTAGATACTGTGCTCAACGACATCGTTATGGTGCCGAGGGCAACAGGAACGACCGCGATCATCGCAGAGCATGAGCTGCGGGCAGGAACCTGGACGCTTCGAGCGCTGCCGGTGATGCATGGCTATTGCGGCGCTATCGCTGCCGCCTCACCTGCGTGCCGAATCCAGTTTCGAGCGTGGCCTGTGGCGACCAGAAGTCGAAACTGTTCGAAGCTAGATCTCGAGGCGTAGTCTCCGTCGACGCCGACCAAGCGAAACGGGTGCGATACCGCTTGCCCTTGCATCGCGCCGGACCTTGGGTAGATGTTAGCGAAGCGGGTTGAGGGTGTTGTCTGGATGAACGATACCTCTCGACGCGTTCGGTGAATTACAAAGCGTTGCAACCGCGGTGCGTTCTCACCGTACGTGTTTGGCTACGATACGATATGAGAATGCTAAGGAGGAACGGCCGCCACGGTTTTCATGCACTTCGAAGCTGGTAGGCGTCTTCGCGGTTACATATAGCCCGTTACTATCAGCTTCCGGCGTGATGATGACCATGTATTTGGTGCGTTGATCGATCGTGTCGGCGAATGTCGGATCTATACGCACGTAGGGCCGTCCCGCGACAAGTTGAACCTGGCCGAAATCTTCAACAGTCGGCAAACTTTCTCGGGGTGTGTAGAAAAGTGCTCTGAGTATGGGAGGCCAGCGAAGTCCAATAGAATAAGGCTCCATTCCCAATGGGCAGGTGGCCGAGTGGTTAATGGCAGCAGACTGTAAATTTCGTTTAGGGGAATATCGCCCTACTACAACAAGTGGCAGGGCGCTTTATTTATCGCAGGTTGATGTTGGAACCAGTATCAATGAGCGCCAGCCAAAATCGCCGATCGACAGCTAAAGTGTGGGCAGTCTAAATTCGTCAAAGCCCAAAGACGCCAAGCTCAGCCCTCAATCTCGTCATACAAAGGGTTTAAGCCAAGCGGCACTGGGATCGGGTTCTGCAGGATAATCGCCGCTCCGCTAGCCCGAGCTCGGTTGAAGTCGGCGAAGAGCTCATCGCGGCGATGGGGTAACGCACCGCGCACAGGTTCGCTGACGAAACTCTTGGGAGCGCTGCGTAGGCAGATGCGGGTTAAGCTTCGTAGGGCCAAGAGCTAAGCAGTAATCAGCGGCTGTCATAGCTTTATCACGGTATGAAGCAAAACCCCGCGTAGGCTCCCTGCCCCAAATCTCTTTGTGTTTACGCTGGCGAGCGTACCGTTTCGCGTAGTCCGTGCAGCGCTGACAATATTTCTTGCCCTGATGCGCTAGACTTACTGTACAGCGGGTGCACATGCCCTTAAGAGGCGCCTGCTTAGGGAGCCGTTCCCTGTTCTCAATAACCATTGCCGGTCGTATGACGCCGTCTTTCTCGGAGCTGAGGGTATGCGCCTCCGGTTGGGATCTACCCGAACGCGGCGTCGCCGTCGTACACGCTGGGGTCCCAGAATCGCGGATCGCGCAACGCCGAGTCCAAGGCGGCATCAGCTGCACGGTAGTAGAATCTCCAGCTCAAAAGCTTTTTGTGGTATGGCGCGCATTCGTCAAAGGCGCGCATCTTGGGTACGCCGCGCCCGTAGTTCTCGAGAACGTGAATATCTTCTTGAGAACAACGCCGCAGGGCGACCCGCAAGAATCCCGGCAGCAGGTCGGCGTCTGGTTCGAGCGTTTGGTAGTCGACAAGCCGGACCGAGCAGCGGACTCCTTCGCCGATGCGTGTGAAAACGCAGTACGCTCGGAGTCGGCGGTCGCGTGACGCGGTAAAAATCCACAAGCGCCCGGCACGCATGGGAACCCCGAAATGCCACAACAGCGCGCGGCCGCTTCGCTCCGCGATTAGCTTTTCCGGATTTTGCCGCACGAGTTCATCCCAGAATGCGTCAAATCGTGAATCGAAGCGGTCGGCAGCTTCAATTGAGAAGCCGCCAGCGAGCTTCGGAAGCGGTTTGCTGAGCAAGCCAAAAGCGAGCGAGAGAGTCAAACCGGCGGGATACGACACCAGTTTCGATAGCGGCACGCGCTGCCGCCGCAACTTGTCGCGCACCAAACCCGGGTACCCGATCAGCCAATACGAGTAAGCATCCCAAGCACCCCGCGGGATGCGTGTGGCACAGCGGTCGACGACCGGTGTCGCCGTCGGTCCGGCGGTGGTGCTCACGCATAGGTCGGCGGTCGTCTGATTGAAATATTCGTCGATCAGCCACAGCGCGTATCCGCGATATTCCGGCATCACCGCCCACGCGCGAGAATTTCCGCAAATCAGATCGTGGCCCCGAAACTTGTAGAGCGAGGGCAGGTTCATAAACGTGCCGACGATTTCACCGCTTGCAGTCTCGAGCAGCCATCCCATCGGCCAATCTTTGCCGAGCCGGCTCCACAGCGGGCTGTCGAGCCACAATCGTTGCCAGTCTTGAAAGGGTCCGGTCCGCAGTAAATTCGCAGAACCAACGTGCGCGATCGCCTCGTAATCGTTGAAACTCGCAAGGCGAAGTTGAGGCGCAACGCGCGCGTGCGACGCCTCGGGTACCGCGGCCTTGACGTCGGCGCTCATGAGCTGGCTTCGTACGAGAGCGGAAGCGATTTGAGCCCGCGCAGCCCGAGGTTCTCACGCCACTCGAGCTTATCGCCGGTGAGATGCAACTCGGGGAATCGCTGCAGCAAGGTCTCGAAAGCGATCTGGCCTTCGATTCTCGCGAGTGGTGCGCCAAAACAGAAATGTGCCGCCCACCCAAACGCGAGATGACGGTTGTCGGGGCGGTCGAAATTGAGCCGGTCCGGGTCGGGAAACCGTTCGGGATCTCGGTTTCCGGCGGCCATGACTGCGATAACCCCCTGGCGCTTGCGGATGCGTTTCCCGCCGAGCATGACGTCGTCGGGCGCTAAGCGCGCCGTATGCTGGCTTGGGCTTTCGTACCGGAGCAACTCCTCGACGGCGGCGGGCATGATTCGAGCGTCGGACCGCAGCCGCGTCATTTGCTCGGGTTTGCGCAAGAGCGACAGCATGCCGTTGGCAATCAGATTGGTCGTGGTCTCCTGGCCGCCGACCATGGTGACGATTGAGTTGGCGGCAACTTCTTCATCGGTGAGGCGATCGCCATCAACCTCGCTGGACATCAATGCATGAACGAGTCCTTCGCGCGGTTGCTTGCGCTGCTCGCGGATTGCGTTGTGAAAGTACGCGGTCAAATTTTCCAGCACTTTTTGCACATCGCTCAGACGATCGGGATTGTGCTGGAAGTTGCCGAGCATCTCGGCAAACGTCGCAGACCAATCTTTGAGCTTCACATGATCTTCGACGGGCACGCCCAGCATCTCAGCGGTCACGATGGCCGGGAGCGGCGCCGCGAAGTCGCCCAGCAGATCCATGCGCCCTGTTCCGCGCGCGATGATATCATCGATGAGCCTCGTCGCGATTTCTTGAATATGGTCGCGCAAAACGCTCACGCGGGCGGGCATGAACGCGGGCGCTGCTAATTTACGCAGCCGCGTGTGCGCCGGTGGATCGAGGAAAAGCATCTGCTGGACCATGATTTTTGCGATGGGACTGACCTCGCACACACCCAGCTCTTCGAAGAACTCGGGTGAGGGCGCTCGGTCGGCCGAGAAGCGCGTGAGAACCGTCACCACGTCTGCGTAGCGCGTGACGACCCAAGCGTGAAGATATGGATCCCAGTGCACGGGGTCCTCGGTGCGAAGGCGGCGATACAGCGGATACGGATCGGCCAGCACTTCCGGATCCAGGAGGTGTGAGAGACTCAGCGGGACCTCAACCGCCTCGCCGGGCATATCGATCTATTTGGCCAACCGCGCGACTTCGTTCGATAGCGCGGCGACTGTTGGAGCGGTGAACAGCTGTCGCAGCGTGAGCTTCACGCCGAACGTATCTCGAATCCGCGCGACGAGTTCAACGCCGAGCATTGAGTGTCCACCCAGCATGAAGAAGTTCTCGTTGGCATCGATCGAAGGCCGGCCGAGTATGGAGGCCACGAGCGCCGATATTCGTCGCTGCATGCCGTTGGCTTCAGCCACGACGCCATTCGAGACGCCGTTCACGGACGCGTCGTTCAGCAATTTGTCGGCGGTGGCCTCCGGAAGCGCCGCTTTGTCTAGTTTTCCATTTACGGTGACCGGCATCTGGGCGATCGACACGAAGAGCGCAGGGATCATGTAATCGGGCAAACTGCGAGTGAGGAATTCTCGCAGCTTCGTCGCTGAAAGCTGCGCGTCGCGAGCGGCAACAACGTAGGCGACCAGCGCAGCACTGCTCGTGCCTGCATCGCGCACGGCGGCGATGCTCGCCTCGACGCCCGGAAAACGGTTGAGGTGCGCTGCGATCTCACCGAGCTCGATCCTATATCCGCGGACTTTCACCTGATCATCCATACGGCCCAGATACGCGACCTCGCCATTCTCCAATAGGCGCGCGCGGTCGCCAGTGCGATACACTCGTAGCGATTGACCACCTTCGGGCGCGTACTCCACGAATTGGCGAGCCGTGAGCTCCCGCCGATTCCGGTATCCTCGGCCGACGATCGCACCGCCCAGACAGAGCTCTCCGGGTTGCCCGGGCGCGACAGGTCGTGACTCGTCGTCGAGAACGAAAGCTAGTGCGTTAGGAATTGGGCGTCCAATCGAAGGTGTGCCCTCAGCGTCGCCTTCAGGCGCGACAAGTCCGGATGTTGCGACGACCGTACACTCCGTCGGGCCGTAATTGTTGATGACGGCGAACGGCAACCCAGGTATGGGACGGTTCCTTAGCATGTCGCCGCCCGTCAGCAGGACGCGAAGGTCGCTCTCGGCGGGCCAGTTCATACGGATCAGTTGCTCGGCGATCGCGGTGGGCACAAAACCGATCGTGATCTTCTCCGAGACGATCCAGTCTCGGAGTGTTTCCGGCGAGCGGCGAGTCACATCATCAACGATGAGAACGTTTGCTCCCGCAGCGAGATACGGCCAAATTTCCCACCCGGCGGCATCAAATCCAAAATTGGCGACTTGGCTTGCTCGATCGTTTGTCGTCACGTCGAATGCCGACAGATGCCATTCGACCAAATTGCAGAGGCTTGCGTGCGTTATCTCCACGCCCTTTGGTTGGCCTGTCGAACCCGATGTGTAGATGACGTAGGCCAAGCTGCTCGGATCGACTTTGAAATCCTCAATTGCGGCCGCTGGCACGTCATCAGCCCCATCGAGTTCAATGACGTGCCAGACACCCGGTGGCAATGTTCGAGCTTGGGATGAGCTCGTCAGCAGCGCGATCGTTTCGGCGTCCGCAAGGATTGTCGCAATTCGATCGACCGGCGTCGACGCATCGATTGGAAGATACGCTGCACCGCTTTTCATGATCGCCAGTGCGGCAATCACGAACGCGGAGGATCGCTCGACGAGAACTCCCACGCAGCAATCCTGCGCCGCGCCGGCTTGTCGCAGCAGGGCGGCAAGCGCGCTCGATCGACGATCAAGATCCGCGTACGTTAAGTGGCTTTGCGAGTCCGTAACAGCGATATTGTTTGGCGCGGCCGCTGCATGAGCAGCTATGCGCGCAGCAATCGAGCGTAGCTTATGGGCAATCACAGAGCGTCTGCTTCCGTAGTTGACGGGCGGTCTGCAGGAGTAAACTAAACTTATCACTCAGTTGTTTCAGCAGAGAACGGTTTCCCCCTCACATCATCGCGCAATTGAGGGCGTACGGCCCAACACATGAGACAGCCACCGCCTTCATATGAAAACGTTCCAAACGAGGAAGACGTCGCGCGCTCTCGCTGCACCGGGCGCGAATCTCAGCGAATTCCAAATGGGTTGCTTACTCGAAGCTGGCGTCACCGTCGTAGGCGGACGGATCCCATACGCGCCCCAAGCGTAACTCGGCGCCCAAATCAGCGTCGGTTGCTCGATAGAAGAATTTCCAGTTCGAAAGTTTCTTGCGGTAAGGCGCCGTGTTGTCCAGAGCATGCATCTTGGGCACCCCGAACCCGAGGTGTTCTAGAATATACACGTTTTCTTTCGCGCATCGCTCGAGCGCCGCGCTTAGAAGTGCGGACAGCAAGTCAATTCCCGGCTCGATGCTTTGATAGTCGACCAAACGCATCGCTCGGATACCCTGCGTGTCTCCGTGCGGCAACGCGGGCAGCCGGAACGCGTGATCCTGGCGCGTGAGCGTGCAATACGCCGCCAGCTTACCGTTTCGAGTCGCTGTGAGCACCCACAGGCGTCCCTTGCGCAGCGGTGCGCCGAAGTGCCATGAGAGCGTGCTGCTCGTGCGCTCCGCGAGCAGCTTTTCGGGGTGCAGCCGGATCAACTCATCCCAAAACCCGTCAAAGCGCTGGTCGAAGCGATCTGTGGTTTCAATCGCGAACGAACTCGCACTCTTAGGGAGCGACTGGTTTGCTACAACATCCTTCGACCACAACGCTGCGCCAACCGGATACGCGAAAAGCTGAGACCACGGGACGTTCAATTTCGCCAGCGCCCGCTTGGCAAATCCAAAATGCCCGGTGATCCAAAACGACATGCTATCCCACTGACCGACCGGGATGCGCTCGCAGAATTGGTTGAACGATTCGAGTGCGGGAACGCTGACCGCGTTATTAATGTAGAGATCGACACCGGGCTGGTTCAGGTACTCGTTCATGAGCAGCAGGGCGAACGGCCGGTAAGGAGTTTTGACGAACCACGCGCGGGAGACCGCGGAGACTAGATCGCTTCCGCGAAACTTGTACGGCACGCGAACCGTGCCCATCGTGCCGACCATCTCGCCGTCGGGCGTTTCAAGGACCCACCCGATGGGAAAGTCCCCGGATTTGGCTCGCAGCGGGTTGTCGAGCCACAGCCGCCTCCAGTCATCTTGCGCGGGAAGGTCCAGCGAAAACTCCAAGCCGAGCTCACGGATCTTTTCGTAATCATCCAGGCGCGTCTCGCGCAGTCGCGGTGGTACAAGTGTCGCCATAAGGCTACGCGAGGTTTTTGGCTTTCGACCACCGCACCCGAACCGGAGGCGAGCCGCGCGGTTGGCGAACGGCGGCTCCCGCTACGTGCTTGGCGTTCGGCCGGAACAAGTAGAGACGCCAATCTCTGATTTGCGCCGGTTGTCCGTTCTTGCCGATCTCGATGGCGAACCGTTCGGGTGCCGACGCGACTCCCTTTCCGACCCCCTTGAAGTACGCCTCGCGCAGCACCCATTGCTCGAAGAACAGTTTGAGGCGCAACTCGTCTGGCAAACCTCCCAAGCGTGCTCGCTCTCGAGTTGAGAGAAAATGTCGTGCCACTTGGGCGACGTCGACCGTGCGCGATGTCTCTTCAGCGTCCACTCCCACCTCGCCGGCGCGCGACAGCAAGAAGACCACCAAACCCGCCGTATGAGTCAAATTGAACCGCACCGATTTGAATTTTGCCGGTTGGGCAATTCTCGGTTTGCCGGTTACGGTCGTGGCGAAGACCCAATCGCTAGGGTTGACGCCAGTGTATCGTGACAGCGTAGCGCGACACAAGGCTCGCGTCGTCAGATACTCGTGTCGTGTTTCATCCGTTCGACGATTCATATAGTGTGTGCGCTCCTCAGCCGAAAGCCAACCAAAGCAGCGATCGTAAAGCGCTGAATTCGAGAGTTCGTTTGGATTGACGTGCCAAGCGACTGCGCTGGTTCGGAGTTCGTCCCAGTCGTAGATAACGCGTGTGGCACCACGGGTCGCCTTCATTGTCATCTCAAGAATGGTTTCGACAGAGCGAGGAGGATGCTTGAGCCCCTTTTAACCCTTGCGACGTGGTAAGGAAGCCAAAGGCCACACGCAAAGAAATGCGGACGTTGACGCTGGAGCAGGTTGGCAAGCTGGTCAGCTTCGTGGTCGGCGCTGCGATGGAATTGCAAGTTGCTCTAGGCCTCGGATGCGGACTGCGTCGGAATGAACTTTTGGCTCTGAGGTGACGAGACGTGGACTTCAACAGGGGCACACTTGTTGTGGCTCAGAGTATGGACGCGGATTTGTCGGGCACCAAGCCAATCTTCACGTTCAAGTCCCCGAAGTCTGGCAGGCCAAGATCCGTTGCGATGCCTAGCTTTGTCGCTGAAGCATTGCGACGCCATCGCGCCCAGCAGAATGAAGAGCGCCTGCGCTTGGGTCCGAAGTACAAGATCGGGTATGACCTTGTCTTAGCGGCAGAGGAAGGGGAGCCGCTTCATCCCGAGCGGTTCACCGCCACATTTCGCAGGGCAATTAAAGGCGCCGGCCTGCCAGACTGCGGTCCCACGCTTCGGCATACTTGTGCAACGTTGTCTCTGGCAGCAGGCGCGAATCCGCTCGTCATTAGCCAAGCACTTGGACATCACGATCCGGGGCTTCACACTGCGTCAGTACGCTCACGTCTTACCTGGAATGCAGGCACAGGCTGCAGGTGCGATGGATCAGACGTTGCGGCAGGCTCTTAGCGCAGGTGAGCGGAGCACAATCGCAGGAAAGAATCCAGCCTGACAAAGGCCACAGAGATGCCGAGTGTGGGCAAAGACGATGGCGCCCGATCGAGCGGCGGTGGCCTCAGATAGCTAAGCCAGGTAGAATAAGCCTCGCACGGACTATGGGCAGGTGGCCGAGTGGTTAATGGCAGCAGACTGTAAATCTGCCGCGCTCAGCGCTACGTAGGTTCGAATCCTACCCTGCCCAATTTCGAATAAAGAAAGTAGATGCCGCTGGAATTTTGGCCAACCGCTGCATCGCATAGTTGATGGCGTTTAGTCTCAAACGAGGCAGAGCGGCGGTCCTGAGAGCTGTTGCTCTTACGCTCTTGAGCATCGTCGTCATTATCGCGGCTCTCGTTGCGTGGATTATTCGTTCCCCGCTCCCCAAAATAAACGGCTCCCTCAAGGTTGCTGGAATCCAAGCCCCGGTAACGATCCGCAGAGATTCGCGCGGCATCCCACATATCGAAGCCGCAAACGAAGCCGACCTCTTTTTCGGGGAAGGGTTCGCCTGCGCGCAGGACCGTCTGTGGCAAATGGATCTGCTAAGGCGCACGGCGGAAGGCGAGCTTTCCGAGATCGTGGGGCCCGCCGCGCTGCACATCGATCGGTACATGCGCACAGTAGACTTAGGTGCAGCTGCGCAGCGAGACGCGAGCGCGCTGCGCGGTCAAAGTCGGGTCGATCTCGATGCCTACGCAGCCGGCGTGAATGAGGCCGCCTCATCACATCCTCTGCCGCTTGAGTTTCGGTTGCTTGGATACCATCTGCGTCCGTGGGCTGCCGCTGACAGCATCGCCATCATCAAGTTGATGGCACAACGTCTCGATGATCAGTGGAGTCAGGTCGAGCTGCGTTCACTGCTCGAGAAGAAGATCGGCCTGCGTGCCGCGCGGTCCTTAATGGATGCGCAAGTAGCAGGACTCGAGCATTTCATTCCAAGCACGAGTCCAACTGCCAAGCCGAAATCAAGTTCGCTCGCCAGCAGCGTTATGAATGCCGATGCGCTAATGCTCGTTAACCCCTTGCCGCCCGATCCCCAAAGTGGTTCAAACAACTGGAGCGTTGCGGGGAAACGCGTCACCACAGGTTTTCCGGTGCTCGCAAATGACACGCACCTAGGCCACTCCGTGCCGAGCACGTATTGGCTCGTGCACCTCCACGGCGCCGGTTATGACGTTGAAGGCTTCATTATACCGGGCATTCCGTTCGTTGCATTGGGGCACAACGAGCGCATTGCGTTTGGCGTAACAAGCGGTGACGTTGCAGTAGAGGACATCTTTATCGAACGCTTTCGATCGCGGACCTCTGACGAATACCTGGCTAACGGCCATTGGGTGCGCGCGGCACATCGTGCCGAACGCATCCAGATCAAAGGCCAAAAAGACGAGGTTCTCGACGTTTTGCTAACGCGTCACGGCCCCGTGCTGTCACGCAAGGGAGCGACGGCGAACGCGCTTGCATGGAATATCTTGCGGGGTGGCAACGAAATCGAACTCTTGCGACGGCTTGACTTGGCTGCAAACTGGAGGCAATTCGAAGATGCGCTCTCGCAAGTTGTCGGCCCGATGTTCAATTGGGTGTATGCGGATGTCGACGGAAACATTGGGTATCAGCTCGCGGGTAAGGTGCCTAACAGAACGCATGGCGACGGCTCGCTGCCTGTCGAGGGTCAAGACGACCGCTACGATTGGCATGGATATCTGCCATTTGCCAGTTTGCCGCACGCGTTTAACCCATCTACCCGCATCCTTGCCACAGCCAACAATCAGGTGGCGCCCCCGAATACGCCAGTGGGGTCGTCTCCGTATTTTGACGCCCCCTATCGCATCGACGGTATCTACCGGCGGCTCACGGCCCAGGCGAAGCTAACGCCCGAAGCGATCGGCGATGTCCAAGCCGACGTCCACGACATTCCACGATTGCAACTTGCGCACATCACAGCTCGCGTGCTGCTTCCGAGCACAGATGCGCGGCTTCACCTTATCGGCACGCAACTCGGGGCGTGGGATGGACAGGCGACCGCGACGTCGACTGCGCCCACCTTCCTCATCGCTGAAGCACGCGCGCTCGAGGATATGTTTCTTGTACCCAAGATCGGCCCAGGGCTACGGGATCGGTATGATTACGATTTCAGCGTGCTGGTTCCGCTCGAGCGCGTCATTGACTCAGGCGACACATCGCTCCGATCGATCGGCATTACCCGCGCATCGATCCTCGCGGCAATTCCAGCTGCGTGCACGCGAGCGGCTGATGCCGTCAGAGCCACTGCGCGCGATGGTATCGCTCGCATCGAGCCGTGGGGCATGCAAAACAAAGCGATCTTTGAGCACCCCGTAGGCCGGACGTGGCCGCTCGACGCTTTGTTCAACATCAAGCAGTTTGCGCAACCGGGTGATGGTTTTACGATCTACGCGGCGAAGCCCGATCATGGACCGGCGTCGCGCATGGTCAACGATCTCTCAGATTGGGATAACTCGTCGATGTCGCTTACGCTGGGTGAATCCGGCATATTCAATGACACGCACTATCAGGATCAAGTGCAAGATTTTTCATCCGTCAAATGGGTGAGAATGCCGTTTTCTGATGCCGCGGTGAAGGCAGCGACCAAGGATACGTTGAGACTCAATCCGTAAGGTATCTATCGG
>Ga0185299_10002411_pt1 | contig 28947 bp, 21 predicted proteins | sample PaiPotPPA55metaG_FD_128002 | JGI IMG/M metagenome (GOLD analysis project Ga0185299, IMG submission 128002) | Iron sulfur acid spring bacterial and archeal communities from Banff, Canada, to study Microbial Dark Matter (Phase II) - Paint Pots PPA... ...
CGTTTCGCCGTCAATGAACTCCATGGCGATGAAACCTCGGCCGTCCTGTTCGCCAATGTCATAGATCGTGCAAATGCCCGGATGATTCAGAACGGATGCGGCTTGCGCCTCGCGACGAAACCGCTCCAACGCCTGCGAGTCTTGCACCATGTTATCGGGCAGAAATTTCAGCGCAACCGGGCGGTCCAAGCGGATGTCGATGGCCTTATAGACCACGCCCATTCCCCCTGCACCTAGTTTTTCTATGACGCGAAAGTGAGAGATGGTCTCGTCAATCATGGCTGCGCCGGCTCTTCAGAAAGCGGCCGTCTAGTCACAATGTCTTGTCGTTCAGCGCGGCATGTCCATCCAGTTTTTCCCGCTCCACATTCGGAGGCTTGAAGATCCCAACATGCTCAGCACGCGTCAGCCTTCTCGTTACATGCTTGCGTCGGCTTGATGTTCCAACGAAAACGTTACGTTCTTGTTGCACACAGAGCAGACTAGTGCGCCGTAGTCGGCGCCGCCTTGCTACACGAAGTCGTTGTAGCGCATCACGGGATCGCAACACACTGACCAAAGATTTGGAGTTTTTCACAGTGCCCAAGGTCACCCTCCAAAATCGAGTTGACCGCGATTATACACTGAAAACCTGCGGCTAAGAGTGTCCCTCGCCAAAATCTAGAATGCGTTTGAAATGAACACCATGCAGACGGGCGTGTAGCATTGTTACAGGACGAAATTTATGGCCTTGCAGAGTTTTGGCGAATGACAGGTCGTGACTCCTCGCACATCGCTCAGTCGCAATCGGACTCCGTCGCCGAAAAAGCAGCATCACGCAGCTGGTAGCGTAGTACCTTGCCACCAGCAGTCTTCGGAAGCTCGTCAATGAATTGGATATGTCGCGGATACTTGTACGACGTGATCCGCTGCTTAACAAACTCCTGCAGTTCCCGAGTGAGGTCAGGGGTTCCTGCTATGCCCTCCCGGAGTACGACGAATGCCTTCGGGGTGTGGAGTTCGGTGGATTCTCGATATGCCACGACGGCCGCTTCCAAAACGCTATTGTGTTCGATCAATACACTCTCGACTTCGGCTGGCGAAACCCACTGACCCGAAACTCGGAACATATCGTCCGCACGACCTGCATACCAGTAATAACCGTCTGCATCGATCCAATACTTATCGCCAGTGAAGAACCACTTCCCTTGCATGCGCTCAGCGGTGAGCTGTCGCCGATTCCAGTAGCAAGTCGCAATACTTTCACCCGCGACAAGGAGATCTCCTATGGTGCCTGGTTGAACCTCGCCTTCGTCTAGGTCAACGAGGCGCAGTTTATAACCGGGAACTGCCGTGCCGGTGCTCCCGGGCCTCACGTTGCCTGCCCGTGCCGATAAGTAAATGTGCAGTGCCTCAGTGGACCCGATTCCGTCGAGAATTTCTACTCCAAATTTACTGTGAAACCTTCGGTAAATTTCGGCAGGCAATGGCTCGGCAGCGGAAACTGCAAGTCGGATGCTATCCAAGCAGTACGATTCTTTGTCTGCCTCTTGGAGTATCTGTGCATACAACGTCGGAACGGAGAAAAAAAGCGTTGGCCGGGCTCTCTGAGCAACGTCCAAAACTGTCTTTGCCTGTGCTTTGCTCGTGAACAGAATTGCGCTCGCCCCCGCGTAAAAAGGAAACATGAGTCCATTGCCTAGTCCGTAGGCGTGGAACAGCTTGGATGAAGAGAATGTTATGTCGGTCGGATTAATTCCCAATACTTCCACTGCATAGTTTCTGCAGCAGGGGATCCAGTCGTAATGCAGGTGTACGGCAGCTTTCGGACGCCCGGTGCTGCCCGACGTCCACAACCAGAACGCGACATCGTCGCCGTTTGTCTCAGCGGGCCTCAGTTCGGGCGAATTCCCGGCCAGCCACTCTTCCCAAAGAATGCGCCCGGTCTGACGCTCGCCGACTACGATCACATGGCGAAGGTAACGCTGCTCGCTTAAAGCTGCGGCAATTTCGCCGAAGACTGCTGAATGAACAATGAGTATCCGGGCCTTGCTCTCGCGGAGGAAATATTCATAATCAGCCGTCCGAGCAAAGCTAGTTGTGGGAACTGCAACCCCTCCTACTTTCATCACAGCGAAATATGCGACAACGAATTCCGGACAATCGGGAAGGACTAAGAGCACCCGCTGTTCTTCTTGCAAGCCTAATTGCAGCAATCCATTCCCTGCACGATTAACGTCAGCAGCCAAGTCTCCGTAAGTGTGAACATACTCAGCACATCGAAGCGCCGGCTTGCCAGCCCTGCCTTCTCTGATATGGCGATCGATGAAATAATCAGTGAGATTGAAACGAACTGGCTGTCCTGAAGTGTTCATACTCGCAAGTTTTTAACGTCCGAGGGTAGTTGTCCCTCCTCAAGCATATTGGAATCGCCACCGCCGAGAAAGCTAAAGTAGAAACCGGGTTTGAAGTTCCGGGTTAGTCGTGTACCCGGACGTGTGGTATTTTGCCAGGTTTTCACTTGCCCGGTGAGTGCTGCGTTAATCGGGGCTTGAGCGGTTTGGTGGTTCACTGTTCGCCACTATTTTCGGATAGCCGACTATAATTGCGGAGACCTGCTCACGATCGGCGGCGGTAGCCATGAACGAGAGGGATCAAAGGTCTCGTTAGATTGTAGAGGTTGCGTGGGTCCAACTATATGCGGACGAAAAATGAAGTGAATCGAAGATTATTTCTGAAATGGGCAAACTTGGTTGGGCTGGCTGCCTGGTTTCCAGCAGCAGCGAAGCCGACCCCGATCCCGATGCAAGACACGAACCCTGTGCATTCCGGAGAAGATTCCCAAGCGAAGGAGCTGCGTTCACCAGAGACAATTCTCCTCAAAGACTACCGCCCGAAATCGATCTATAAGATTCCCGTCACGGAGATCGACAAGGCCAAATATCCCATCATCGACATGCACTCTCATCCGTACGCCAGAACTGCGCAGCAGATTGAGGAATGGATCGAAAACATGGATGAAGTTGGCGTTCAGAAAACTGTCATCCTTACTATGGCTACCGGCACGGAGTTTGATGATATCTATCGTAAGTATTCGAAGTATCCGGATCGCTTTGAGATGTGGTGTGGTTTGGATCTGTCTGGCTACAACAAGCCGGGATTCGGTCCTGCCGCCGTCAAGGAACTGGAGCGCTGCCGGCAGGTGGGTGCGCGCGGCGTGGGTGAAATCCACGACAAGGGGGACGGACTAGTCTCAGGCAAGTCCAAAGCACCCGGAATGCATCCCGACGACACGCGCTTGGATGCGCTTTTGGAGAGATGCGCCGAACTTGGCATGCCTATCAGCCTCCATGTCGCCGACCCCATCTGGATGTACCAGAGGATGGACAAGACGAACGACGGCCTCATGAACGCCTACCACTGGCGACTCGACAATAAGCCGAATATCGTGAGCCTGTCCGGCATGATCGACATTCTTGACCGCACACTCACGAGGCACCGAAGGACAACGTTCATCGCGTGCCACTTCGCCAACCTGGACTACGATTTGGCGCGCCTGGGCGAGATGTTCGAACGCAATCCTAATCTGTATGCCGACATTTCTGCCCGTTACGCTGAGACGGCATCCATCCCGCGGTTCGCTTCGAAGTTTTATGAAAAGTATGCCGAACGACTTGTCTATGGGACCGATATGGGTTTTGAGAAGCCGATGTACCGTGTCACGTTCAGAATCCTTGAATCGCTGGACGAGCACTTCTACGAAATCGAGCAGTTCGACTACCACTGGAGCCTAAATGGATTCGGGCTTAGCGGTGAGACTCTGAAACAGGTTTATCATGCCAACGCGACAAAGCTGCTTGCCGCCCGCACTGACCCCCCGGATAGAACAAATAAGGGAAACGCACTTGGATGGTAAATCGAGCTACCAACATTAGGTAGTAGCTCGGACTTTTCCGGTAAGCGCTAATGGTCCAAGTGCGGCGACGGTTGCTTCGATTACTTCGTCGAACGCGGTTTCGGGATACGGCTGACCAACGGGCAATGGAGCATACGCACCAGCAACAGGATAGCTTAGACTTCCGACGTGCCAGCAATCGCACTGAAGAACGACCTGAGCCGATTCCTGCTCTCTATTCTGCTGTTCTTGTACCTAATAGGCAGGGTTCTTCAGCTCTTTGCCGGCAGAGTTCCCAGCCCTCTTATCGTCATCTTGCATGATTCGTCCCGCGCTCTTCGCTCTTATACATGGAGCGCGCATCTACCGTTTACGTGGCATCCTTCTCTTTGCAACTCTGTGCCTCGGAGTCGGAACTTTCTTTGAGAGCGTGAACTTGCAAACCGGCTCTCCGTTTGGTCACTACATCTTCACCAACCTAATGGGACCAAAGCCCTTCGACCTGCCTATTCTGCTTGCCCTAGCTTATGTGGGCATGGGTTATCTGTCGTGGGTCCTCAGTCTCGAAATCCTGGAGTGCCAGGACGAACCTATGTCGGGAAAGAGGATCGTCCTATTGCCCTTGGCGGCAAGTTTCGTCATGACGGCTTGGGACCTTTCCATGGACCCCGTGTGGGCAGACATCGATCGTGCTTGGGTGTGGCGAGACGGAGGTTCGTACGATGGGGTACCAATCACCAATTTCTTTGGTTGGTTTCTCACCGTCTACATCTTCTATCAACTCTTCGCCTTGTATCTTAGAAACCGAGTCAGCATCTCATCGCCGACCATCACTGGCGTCTCGCCATCTTGTCTTATGCCGCATCTGCAGCGGGAATCTCCTGGTTGTGGGCCCCCTTTTCTCTGGGTGGAATCTTTGTGGATGTTCAGTCCACTTGCTGTGTAGTCGGATTACCAGACATCACGGCCACGTTGCGCGTTGTCATGCACGTGAATTATTTCTGAGCTCGTTATCCCCCATCCCTGTGGTGACCGCCCGGAGCGGCTACTTCTGCGTTGGCACCTCCGTCTCGCGCTTTCTTGCTAGCGCATTGTCGCCGTAGGCAACTACACTTCCTCTGCCGCCACAACAAAGGGGATCCGGATGTTCAATCGTCGCACTTTCCTCAAGACCACCGCAACAGCGCTTCCGATGGCAAGCGCCCTCGACATCCTCGAGCCCGGTTTTGCGCTTTCCCCTGAAACAGTTGCCACCGCAGCCGTCAGCGGGGACACGCCGAATCTCATCCCGCTTCCACAGCGCTTGACGCCGGTTGACTTAGCCAGCGAGCCCTGGCAGCAGAGGATTCGCCGCGTGGGCCAGAGCAACATGACTGAGCACGACCCCGCCGTCATGAACGTCGAGGAGTGGGCCAGCTATTGGCACTCGGCCCACGCGGATATCGTCTTCGTCAGCGTAACTGGCATCCTCGCGTTTTATCCCTCGAAAGTGAAGTTCCACCGCCACGGGAAGTTCCTGAATGATCGAGACTTCTTCGGTGAGTGTGTGGCGGCCGCCAAAAAGCGCGGCATGCGCGTGGTCGCCCGCATGAGCCCCGACCTCAACTGGGGCGACGCACTCGAGGCCCATCCGGACTGGGCCATGCGCAACAAAAACGGTTCGGTGCAATACAGCGGCGAAGAACCGCGACTCTTCAAGACCTGCATGTTCTCCGCCTACATGGACGACTACGTGCCCGCCATCATGCGAGAAATCAACTCGCTCTACGATATCGACTGCTTCTACACCAACGGATGGCCGCCGATTGGTAGCCTGCCCGAGTGCTACTGCGCGATCTGCAGCAAACTGCCGCCCACCGACACATCAGAGTACTGGCGCGTCTTCAACGATCGCGTCTTCGAACTCTGGAGCAAATACGACTCCATCGCCAAGGAAAAGAAACCTGACAGCTTCTATTTCGCGAACCTTGGCGGCAACGTTCATCCCGGCCCCAATTTGGACCGGATTGGCAAACTAGCGGTTTGGTTCCAAGCCGATAACCAGGGCCGTACCTACGACGACCCCGCCATCTGGGGATGCACGCTGCAGAGTCGCGCCTGTAATGCGGTGCTCGACGGCAAGTTTTCCGCCAACGTCGCCGCTGCATACTCGACGGGCATCGTGCGCTGGCGCAACGGCTCTAAGAATCCCGCCGAAGCGAAGATGTGGATGAACGAGGCGCTCGCCGGCGGCATGGCCCTGTATTACCACTTCATCGGTTCAGAAGGCGGCCTGGGAGAAGATCGCCGCTGGCAGAAGGTTGGGGCCGATTATTTCCGGTGGGCCGCCAAATACGATGCTCATCTCACGACTCGCCGCTCCATCGCCAACATTGGCGTCGTTATGGGTCAGAGCACCCAACTCCTTTATAAAGGTCCGGCCACGGCGCATTCACGCCAGTACATGCGCGAAACAACCCATGGTCTCTATGAGATGTTGCTCAGCGGCCGCTTTGCTTTCGACTTCGTTCACGAAGACCGCCTCAACTCCGAACGTCTGAGCCGGTATCGCGCGCTGCTATTGCCCAATATCGCCATGCTCAGCACCCGCCAGTGTCAGCAGGTCCGCGACTACGTGCAATCGGGCGGATCAATCATGGCCAGCTTCGAAACCGGACTCTACGACGAAAACCTGAAGCAGCGAGGGGACTTCGGCCTGTCCGATCTCCTCGGCATCAGCAAGGCAGGCGATGTCGTGGGTACCACTGGCAACGCCTACTACGGTCGCATCGAGCACCAGCACCCGATTCTTGCAGGCTTCACGAACACCAACTGGATTCCCGGCGCACAAAACCGGGTGCCGCTGAAGCCCGTAGCGGAACCCGTTCTCACTGTCGTCCCCGGCTTCGTTCAGTATCCGCCGGAGCTGGCCTATCCTCCCGTCTCGCATACAGCGGAGCCGGCCATAGTCCTGCGTGAGATCGGCCACAGTCGCACCGCCTATTTCCCCGGAGACATCGAGCGCACCTGGTGGCTCACTGGCCATGGCGACCTCCTGCGGCTCCTGCACAATACGATCCGCTGGATTACCCGCGACGAGAGAATTGTCGACGTCCAGGGCGAAGGCTTCGTCGAGTTTTTTGCCTGGGAGACGGCCCCCGGTTACTCAGTTCACGTGCTCAACTACACCAACCCCAACTCCCACCATGGTTGGCTGCAGTCGGTCTATCCGCTCGGCCCGCAGGCCGTCAGCATGAGGCTGCCCGCAGGAGTCAACGTAGAGTCCGTCGAGCTCCTGCATGCCGAGCGCACCGTGCCTTTCCGCTTGGAAGGTGAGCTCCTGCACTTCATCATACCGAGCGTCGAGGACTGCGAGGTCGCCGCCATCACTGCCGGATAGATCCTTTGCCGTACGAAAACCCACACGTACGATTAGCAGCGTTAATCGGGAGTTGGCTCGGTTGTACCAGCTAATAATCGCGCTATGAGTTGCCCAGCCGGGCTTGCGGGTGTAGGCTCAGTTTCGTAGTGTTGGGAATACTCTCACACAATGCTGAACCCACATCCAAACGAAGTTGTGCCGTTCGGGCGATACGGCGGAGGCTTGCTCACTGGGCATCCAATTGGATTGGTAATTGTAGTTGGAACACTCGTTATGGGAATTGTTGGAATGCCGGAAGCACGATGGTTTTTTGGTGGTTCTCTGGTCCTCGGTAGCGCGGTTGGTTTTCTCCTCTGGCTCCATCACCGTTAGCTCAAGTTTTCTAGTCCAGCGCTCATTTGTCCGGTTACCACAAGGCCTTTTCAGGAACTTCATCTAGCAAACTAAGCCGTCCGAAGTGACAATAGGAGCAAAACGTCACTTCTAAGAATGCTCTAATCAGTTGACTCTCTCGAACCCGACATTGCGAACGCGAACTGAGAACACGCTGAGCCCGGAAACGCGATGACTAGCATCCCTGTGGAACACCAGGGTCCCAAAATCACCACTGTCGAATTCGTCTTGGACGATCGGACTTAGTTTTAGTGGAGGATTCCAATTGGTCCTAAGCATCAAACTTCCCTTGTCGATCGACAAATTGTATGTCGCGTCGAGTTCCCCGCTTCTATACAGTCCGACGAATTCCGTCAAAGAGGCATCACTAAGGTGAGGCTCTTCTATCCTACTGCCAGCGAAAAATGCGACGCCGTCCATCTCTAGCGTGGCCTTCATACCACCGTGTGAGTTATCAAAAGTGATCGTGCCGGTACCAAGGTCCTTGAATTGATTAGGTCCCAAACGGCGGAGGTTCGCGCCCCAAGCCATCAAATTGCCCTGCACAGAAGTGAACCAATATACAAAATGCTTGCGCGGGTCCAGGTATTTGCCAGCAAACAGACTTGGGTCGGGAAAGCCGCTATGACTTTGAGATTTGAGCGCGTCGGCCTCGGGTCGCAGACTCTTTGCCAGATAAACGTCAGCGACCTCGCGGGAGATGTTGGTCACCGAGGCACTCGACACATTGCAAAGGCACACGACGGTGAACCGCTGCTCTGGAAAGCGCAGAATTCCCGTGCGATATCCAGATAGTGCGCCGTCGTGCTCCACTATTGGCAAACCGCGGTAGGTTCCTATTTCGAGGCCAAGGGCGTAGCTGATCTGGTTGCCGTTATTTAACACGCCGCGGGTCTGCAACTCTTCGAGAAGCCTTCCCTGTCCCAGACTGTTCTGATAAAAGTTTTTGTCCCATAAAAGCAGATCATCCACGCTGCTCATCAGCCCGCCAGCTCCAACGGTGTCATAGTTTGTGGACCAATCCACAAGGAAACTGCCGTTGCTTCCGGGATCGTAGGCGGGCACACGGCCGGGCAACACGAAAGTATGATCGTCGTAAAATCGAGTGTGCGCCATTCTTAGCGGCTGAAAGATGTTCTCGGCGGCAAACTCGGCCAGGGACTTCTTGGTCGCACGCTTCACGATTTCGCCTAGCAGAAAGTAGTTCGTATTGCTGTATACAAACTCATCGCCAGGAACGTTGTTGAGGCCTTTCTGGCGCACGATGAGGGCGATCATTTCCTCCTTGGAATGAAGGTCCGAATCATGACGTCCAGAAAGATAGAGCAGCGTCAGGAAGTCCCGAAATCCGCTGGTATGGTGCAGCATTTGCCGCAACGTAATGGCGTGTCCATAATCGGGGAGTTCCGGGACGTACTTGCGGACGTCGTCGTCAAGCGAAAGAAATCCCTGTTCGGCCGCCAGCACAACACTGGCAGCCGTGAATTGCTTCGAGACCGAACCCATGTAAAAAACAGACTGGGGCGAAAGCGGAACTCCAAGTTCGAGGCTGGCCATTCCATAGCCCTTGCGGTAAATGAAGTTTCCGTCCTGTATGGCGCCAAGTGCGCAGCCAGGAGAACTTGCTTTATCATAAGCACCGAAAATCTGATCCACTCCTTGTCGACCAACCTCATTGGTAAAAGCGGGAGACTTGATGAAGAATCCGAGGGCAAGGATGACAATGGTGGCAAACCGCATCAGGTATACCCCCCCAACATTTAATATTGCCTGAAGCTGAAAACAATTCCGATTATAAAGGCATACCAATTTCTCGGTATGATTTCTCCGTCTCATGCTCTCCCCAAAATGTCCGCCGCGTCGCCTAGAGATCGGAGGCATGGCGGGCGGAGTTCCATTCGCGGAAAGAGACGGAGCCGTGCCATCCCTTGTCCATGGCTTTTTCTAGAGCCTGGAAGGTTTCGGAGGTGTATTGGGATTTGTGGCATTCAAAGGCGCGCTTGAAGTTCTCGAAATCCCTGGGAGTGTAGGAAATGGTGGCAGTCAGATAGGCGGGTTCGGTGGTGTGGAACGGGAGGGAGGCGGGCCAGATGGTGTTGAGAGGCTTGGCTTGCGCGGGAGTGAGGCCGGGGTAATAAAGCCTGATGCCAGAATTTTGCGATTGCACGACCTGGGTGACGGCATCGGAGACGAGGCGATGATCGGCATGGCCGTAGCCGCCCTCGGGTCCCCAAGTGATGATGACTTGAGGATGAAGTTGCTCCATGAGTTTCTCGGTGTTGTCGGCGACGGCGTGGATGTTTTTGGCGAGCGGATTGGTGATGGCGCCAAGTTCGCCGTCGTTGAGGTTGAAAAAGATCGGGGGCTCGATGCCGAGTTGCTGGCAAGCGCAGGTGGCTTCGGCGCGACGGGCGGCCGCGAGGGGTTCGCCGGCGGGAATTTTGGCGAAGTCGGTGGCTCCCTTTTCGCCTTTGGTGGCGATGGCGAGGTAGACGTGGACGCCTTCGCGGGCGTACCGCGAAAGGGTGGGTCCAGCGAAGACCTCGTCGTCGGGATGGGCGAAGACAGCGAGGAGGACGCGGGAGTGCGAAGGGGCATCTTGTTGGGCAAAGAGAAAGGCGGCGAGCAGTAGCAAAGTCAGTAGGGTCAAGAGTCTCATGGTGAGAGTCCTTTGTGAAATTGACGCAGTTCTTGCGCGAACGTTACCACTGTGGCGATCACAAAAGTATAAAGACTCTCAAGCACTTCATTCCGCTGCCCCGAGGGCTCTGATGTTCACGTCGTAGGGCGAAACGCCAGCCAAACTAAACCGGCGAAATTCGCAGTGTTCCTGGTTAAGGACAAAGGCGCTCCCGTATTGGCGCCGGCGAACTAAAATCCAAACACTACAAGAATTGGCCCGACTGGTACGCCGCATTACACGGTGGCGCCGTGGGGACCGACCGCGGCGTCGCTTCATAACGTCGAAACCAAGTTCGCCACATATACGAATCGCTCGCTTCAAGGGAGTTATCTAGTTTAGGGAACATAATGCACGGTAAGTGCGTATCACCTTGCGAGTTCGTACGTCTGGCGGGGCAGGCATCGCTGCGGTGGAATTTGGACGCGTAGGAGAGACGAGATGGAAACGCTGCTGCAGGACATTCGCTATGGCATCCGCATGGTCGCCAAAACGCCAGGCTTTGCAGTAATTGCGATCCTCACGCTGGCGCTGGGCATTGGGGCGAACACGGCGCTCTTTTCCGTTGTGAACGGCGTGCTGCTAAATCCGTTGCCCTACGAACAGCCTGACCGTCTGGTCGCCCTTTATTCCAAGACCCAGCAGTTTACGCACTCCTCTATCTCCTATCCCAATTTTCTGGATTGGGTGCGAGCACAGAGTTCTTTCTCTGAAATGGCCGCATTCCGCCAGGACGTTTACAGTTTGACGGGAATGGGCGAGCCCGAGCGCCTGAAAGCAGAGATGATCTCCGCAAATTTCTTTTCGTTGCTTGGAGTTAAGCCGATTGTGGGTCGTCTATTTCGTCCCGAAGAGGATCAGGTTGGTGCGCAGCCGGTGGCGCTCGTAAGCGGCGGTTTCTGGAAACGGAAATTCGGCTCGTCGCCGGATGCGGCCGGGAAAAACCTCACCCTAAACGGCGTGAGCTACACAATCGTTGGCGTGATCCCCGCGGACTTTCGCTATCAAAGCGGCAATTTTCATAACAGCGACGTCTATGTGCCCATCGGCCAATGGAACGATGTGACTTTTCGCGATCGGCGCACTGGTATGGGTATGGATGCCGTGGGCCGGCTCAAGCCGGGCGTGACACTCGGCCAAGCTCAAGCCAACATGGATGCTGTGTCGCAACATCTTGCGGAAGCCTACCCGGATGCCGACAAAGGTACTGGAATCACCCTTCTTTCTCTGAAGCAGGACGTCGTGGGCGACATCCGGCCGTTTCTCCTGGTTCTGCTGGCCGCGGTGGGATTTGTTCTCCTTATGGCCTGTGTGAATGTGGCCAATCTGCTTTTGGCGCGATCCATGGGGCGTTCTCGCGAATTTGCGATCCGGTCTGCTCTTGGCGCCGGCCAGGGCCGCGTAATACGGCAGCTTCTCACCGAAAGCCTGGTGCTCTCTTGCGTCGGAGGCAGCCTGGGCTTGTTGTTGGCCGCTTGGGGAACGCAGGCCGGGATTCGTCTGCTGCCGGAGGCCTTGCCGCGCGCGCAGTCTGTGCATATCGATGCTCGAGTCCTGCTCTTCACTCTGGCGGCTTCCGTGCTCGCGGGAATCTTCTTTGGTCTTGCGCCAGCGCTGAAAACCTCTCGTGCCGACATACACGAAACGCTGAAAGAAGGCGGGCGAGGCTCGAGCGGTGCGCGCCACCGTTTGCAAGGCCTCTTCGTTATGGCGGAAATGGCGATGGCGCTCGTGCTGCTCGTCGGCGCTGGCCTGATGATCCGGAGCCTCGTGAATCTCTGGAGCGTCGATCCGGGTTTTGATCCGCACAATGCCGCCACATTCTCGCTTTCCTATCCCACATCGTTGGGCGTAACTCCCGATGCAATCCGCGCTTCCATGCGACAGCTTCACGACTCGGTGGCCACCGTCCCGGGCGTGGAAGCAGCCTCGCTAACGGCGGGCTCGTCGCCCATGTCTGGCGACTCAGAGCTACCCTTTTGGATCGAGGGCCAGCCCAAGCCCGCGACCGAAGCAGAAATGAAAGCCGCCTTGTTCTACGCCGTCGAACCGGACTATTTGAAGGCCATGGGGACTCCAATCGTGCGCGGTCGTTTCTTGACGTCCACAGACAACGAGCACGCACCATTCGTGATTACTATCGACGAACAATTCGCCAGACTATTTTTCGCCGGGAAGGATCCCATCGGCCAGCACGTAAACTTTGCACTATTTAACAAGGCGGCGCTAATTGTCGGCGTCGTGGGCCACGTCAAGCAGTGGGGCCTGGATGAAAACACCGAGTCGCCTGTCCAGGCGCAGTTCTATTTTCCGATTTCGCAGGTTCCGGACCAATTCCTGCCGTTGATCGCACGCGGCGCACAGTTCGTTATGCGGACGCAAAGATCGCTGGGAACCGAGATGGTGCCCATTCGGCAGGCGCTCGAAAAAGTGAACAGTGAAATTGTAGTCTACGACACCGAGACCATGGACAGCATTATTTCTGATTCGCTGGCCGCCCGGCGATTCTCCATGATTCTGCTCGGCATTTTCGCTGCGCTCGCGTTAGTTCTTTCGTGTGTCGGCATCTACGGCGTGATTTCTTATCTTGTTGGGCAACGCACACATGAGATCGGCATTCGCATGGCGCTTGGCGGTCAGCGAATTGATGTGCTGCGATTGATCCTGGGACGGGGCGCGAAGATGGCGGTCATCGGGGTCGCTGTAGGCATCGTCGGCTCTCTCGCGCTGACGCGGCTCATGTCCAAGCTGCTTTTCGGTGTGAGCGCCTACGACCCTCTCACGTTTCTGACCGTGGCCGCCCTGCTATTTATGGTTGCCCTCGCTGCTTGCTATATTCCCGCACGCCGCGCCATGCGCGTAGACCCCTTAGTCGCACTGCGATACGAGTAGGGCATTGCGGAAGTCACTGGCGACCCTTCTTCAACTCTGACTCGGGACCTTCCCGGCGGTTGAGCCTGGATCACGGGCTAAGCGGAAGTTATTCGGCCGGAAGTCCCGTTCGAGGAAGTACGTACATTGCTGAAAGCCGACAACCTGGGAGCAACGCTTTCTGCAGCATTTCGCTAGCCGTTTTGGGACAAGAATGCGCCCGTACGTCCATTCAGGACGTTGCAGTGTTTGCAGCCCCAAAATCGAAGGGTTTCGTCGTGCCGGCCCCAGGTGGCATTTGGGGTTTGATGTTGTGGTTCATGCGGAGGAAATTGGTTGGGTCGTGCTTGTTTTTCAGGGCTACCAGCCGATCGTAATTCGGCCCATACGCTGCGCGCGCGAACTCGTCCCCTTCGTCAGATACGTAGTTTCCATACGAACTCCCGACTAGAAACGGCTTCATGGCGCTCCAGTATTCTCTCGTCCACCGGATATTCTTCTCCGAATTGTCCGCGCCTTCCCAGTTCGACCAAATCATGAAATTGAAAGAATTTTGCCGATGAGGAAACGCCGTCTCACTTACTCCGACTCGTGTCGCTGCTCCATGCCAATGTTCGATTCCCGGGGCAAAACTAAAGGGCGACGGCCCCGTCCCCATGTATGCTGCCGTCGTCTCGATCGCCTGATCGCTCAAGCTGTGCATGAAGTTTGACTTTACGTACGTCAGTCGGCCTGGGGGAAAAAACGAATCGAACAGACTTTGCATCTGGACATAGCTGAGGACGCCAAACATATCTCCACTGGGTTTGCCAAAACTGCGCAGCGGCTTCAGTACCCTTTCTCCCTCCGAGAGATCTCCGTGGTAACACCCCACAATCGCAAATACAGGTCCGAGGTCTGGCATCGTCAATGACCCACACTGAATCACCAATTCGTCCGGTATGCTATCAGCCAAGGCGCGGAAAAAACGCAGCCCTTCTTTTGCGAAAGGAATCGGATAGAGCACCGCACCACCCAATACGGGACCGACTTCGTGCAAGCGGTATTCCAGTGAGGTCACAATTCCCAGGTTGCCACCGCTGCCACGCAAGCCCCAAAACAGATCTTCGTTTTCCGAAGCGTTCGCGGTGAGCAGGCAGCCATCGGCGGTGACTACATCCAGGCTGATCACGTTATCCAGCGCGAGTCCATACTTCGCGTGCAAATGACCCCAACCGGCGCCGAGCGTCAGCCCGGAGATTCCCGTCTTCGAAACTGTCCCCATCGTCGTCGCCAAACCAAACGCCTGCGTTTCCCGGTCGAATTCTCCCAGGGTCAGTCCAGCCTCCGCGCGAGCAGTTTGTTTTGCGGGATCAACGCGAATACTTTTCATGGCTGAAAGGTCAATCATGAGCCCGCCATCACAAACTGACTTTCCGGCAACGCTGTGGCCTCCGCCCCGTACGGACACGAGAACATCATGTTCCCGCGCAAATCGGACGCAAGCGATTACATCGGCAGGCCCGACACAGCGAGCAATGATCGCCGGCCGTCGGTTGATCATCGCATTCGGAACCGTTCTGGCAGCGTCGTAGCCCTGCTCGCCGGAACAGAATGATTGACCCCGAAGGGATGAACGGAAGTTCTGAAGGGCGGATTCTGAGACCATGGGGTCCTCCGAAAATCTGGATTGACGTCCCGAAATGGCCCGTTGGTTTCGTGCATTCTAGCCCATGGCTGATCGCAAAGTCCTTAACAAAAACCTGGACGCAGGAGTGCCGACCCGATGGCCTGTATTCGGCCCAACAGATTTCAAGGAAGGACCTGGTACATGGCGGTCATACCCGCCTCCATGTGTTCATCAACGTGGCAGTGGAACATCCACATCCCCACGTTGTCCGGCACCATATCCGCGGTGACGAATTGTGCAGGCAGCAAGGAGAAAATGTCGGTTCGGTGTCCCCCAATCGAAACGACGTTTCCGTGCCAGTGAGGTGTATGGATATTGACCGAGCCGCCGAGGGTCATGACATACCACCTCACGCGCTCGCCACGTTTCATCACCAGCATCGGCAAATTGCCGAACATGTATCCGTTAATGCTTGCCCGGAAATTCGCGGCCGCGAAACCGATCCCGGCTCCATGAAAGTTCCCATCAACGTCGCTGAGGGTGAACTCCCGTCTGTTGACCGATTTTGGGTCTTGCGTGTACGTATCGATGTTGTGCTGCAGGTAGTGCGATTGATTTTCATCAATCAGCATAAACAGAGTCGCGAATTCGCGGTCCACATCCTTCGGGCTTCCGTCCGCCCGCGCCATGCCTCGCCGCGTAATTACCATCGGGCCGATCAGTCCAGCGCTGACGTCCTTCGGCTCCCAATTGTGTGAATGATAGAGCCAGACCACTGAGCTGCCATCCCTCTGCCCGGGTCCCGCCCGCTCAGGCACCTTCCAGATGTACGTGTGCATTTGGCCAGGCGGTACCAGCCCTGCTCCAGCCATGCTCGTTTCCGCGTAAGGAGTGCCCTCCGAGTCTCGGCTATAGGACACACCATGTGGTTACATGCTGTAGGGCTGCGATGTATTGTTGCGAAAGTGAATGACAATCGTATCCCCGGTCTCCGCTCGAATCAGTGGCCCCATGATTCCCAGGTGCTCCCACTCCTTTGCTCGCGTCTTCTCTGTGTTGAACGTCGTGTCTGTGTATTCGCAATAGATGGCCTTACGATAGACATTGCCGATTCGATCTTTCCGGTGCTCGGTCCAAATCTTGGTCTCGCCTCCGAACGGTTTGCCGGTCATCATGTCCTTATTAGCCGGCACGTAGTTCCACTCCGTCTCCACCGCTGCGATGTAATAGGTTCGGATCTTCCCTCCAGGAAGCGTTGGCTGGACCTTCTGCGCAAGCGCCACACCGGAGAAAGTCAGCATTAGTAAGCACGCGGCAACTACGGTCGCAAGAGTTCTGACAGTAGGTTTGTTCACACACACCTCCTCGTCGAGCGCCGAGCTTTCGATCAAACAAGATCCAGGGTCGAAACTAATCGAAGCGTACTCGCTCCTCCCGGCTCCGGCCATGCATGGAACCTAAAATAATTCTGATTTTCGCCAGACATGTATGTCTTTGCAGCGGTGTCATTTAACCGGTCTAAACCTGCGGATGTCTTTGGTCGCCAAATTGAGTAGAATCGCGTTCCAAGATCTGCTGCCCGACTATGCCGATGGATCCAACGTCCAACGCTGCTGTCCGTTTCGGTCCTTTCGAACTGGACATTAGCGCCGGCCACCTCCGTAAAGGAAGGACCCAGCTCCATCTTCAGCCGCAGCCCTTCAAACTCCTGTCGCTTCTCGTCAGGCGAGCCGGTCACCTTGTCACGCGCGAGGAAATTCAAGATCAACTTTGGGACAAGGACACGTTCGTCGACTTTGAACAAGGTCTGAACGTTTGCATTCGGCAGATTCGCACCGTCTTGAACGACACGCCAGCTGCCCCCCGCTTTGTCGAGACCGTTCCTCGCCGTGGCTACCGCTTCATCGCGCAGGCCATGCTGGTCGCCCGTCCCGCTCCAGTCGACTCGCTCGCAGTGTTGCCCTTCGAGAATTCAAGAGGCGACCCCGATCTCGAATATCTTTGCCAGGGCATTGCGGAAAGCCTTATCAATACTCTTTCCCAGTTGCGGCGGTTGAGAGTCATTCCTCGGCAGACTGCATTCCGCTTCAAAAGCACTGGTGACCTGGCAAGGATGTCGAGGGAACTCAATGTCTGTGCGGCGGTCTGCGGTCGCGTAATTTCGCTCGGCGACAGTATCAACGTGCAGGCGGAGCTCGTGGATCTCGAGACCCATTCCCAACTCTGGGGCGGGCAGTTCAGCCGGAAGCTTTCCAATATTCTCGAATTGCAGGAAGAAATCTCTCGCGAGATTTACCAGCACTTGCGTCTCCAATTGAGCAGTCGCGAGTCCAAGCGGTTGCGAAAACGTAGCACACAGAATTCTGAGGCTTATCAGCTCTATCTGAAGGGCCGCTACTGTTCTGAAAAGCGAACACAGGAGGAACTCCACAGGGCAATTGATTATTTTTGCCGCGCCGTTCAAAACGATCCCAACTATGCCCTGGCTTACGCGGGCCTAGGCGACGCCTTCACTCTGCTCGGTTCCGGTACGTACGGGGCAATGCCGTCCAAGAGCGCCCGGGTAAAGGCCACGGAGATGGCCTTGAAAGCGCTCGATCTGGACGGTAGCCTGGCCGAGGCCCATGCCTCCCTAGCGTTCGTTAAGTTCCGCTTTGACTGGGCCTGGCGGGAGGCGGAGAGAGAATTCCAACGCGCCGTCGAGTTGAATCCACGCTATGTGCGCGCTCACCATTGGTACGCGCTCTTCCTCGCCGCGATGGGCAGGCATATCGAAGCCATCGCGGAGATCAGAAAAGCTGAAAACCTCGATCCGCTCTCCCTGATCGTAAGCGTAGCCGAAGGTCGCATACTACACTTCGCGCGCCGGTTCGATGATGCGATCGCGGAATTTCAAAAGATTCTGGAGCTCGATCCAAAGTTTATTCCGGCACACAGCGATCTCGGAGCCACATACGACGAGAAAGGGTTGCTACATCAAGCGCTCGCCGAATTTGAGACTTGTGTTGCCCTTTCCCATGGCGGTCCGCTCTACGTGGCGGCTGTAGCCGAAGTTCACGCGCGGCTCGGAAATCGGGAAAAGGCGCTCAAGATGCTTAGCGAACTACTAGAAACGAAAGACCTGTACGTCTCGCCATCCAGCATTGCCTTTATTTACTCGAGTCTCGGGGAACTGGATGAAGCGTTCTCTTGGCAGGAGAAAGCCTACCAAGAGCGCGACGCGTCACTGGCCTGGCTGAAAGTGGCTCCCGAGTCGGATGCTCTACGCGCCGACCCACGCTTTGCAGATTTGTTCCGCCGGATGAACTTTCCCGATGGCTAGACAACGGTTGCGACCGATTCTGGACGGATGACGGACTGTTCTGAAGTAAATCCCAAAAGGTTGCCGACAAACTGCCCAGAATCGCCCGGACCGACATTTGGCGAGGTATAATCGCGCAGGTTTATGCCTCTGATTTCTGGAACGCGACTAGGGCACTATGAAGTTCTCTCCCTACTTGGCGCAGGGGGTATGGGCGATCCGGGAGGAAACGTGATTGGTTTCTACTAGCATCCCACCTGAGGCTAATCGTCTTTTTCCGAGGTTGCAGTGGGAATCTTGACCGAAGACATGAAGCGCCTGGTCAGCGAGCAGCGGCTTGGATTCGTCGCGACCGTATGCCCGGATGGTACTCCCAACTTGTCGCCTAAAGGAACGACCGCAGTATGGGACGACGATCACATCGTCTTTGCTGATATCCGCTCCCCCGCGACGGTCTCAAATCTAAGACGTAATCCGTCGGCCGAGATCAATGTAGTCGATCCGATGGTGCGCAAGGGCTACCGCTTCAAGGGCGTCGCCTCAGTCGTCACCGAGGGAGCCCTGTACGAGCGAATCCTAGATTTCTATCGAACGGAGCGAAATCTCGACGAAGGCCGCACCAGGATTAGGTCATTCGTACTGGTCAAGGTCAACGAAGCTATGCCACTCATTTCCCCCGCTTACGATCAAGGCCTGACCGAAGAGCAGGTGCGAGACAAAATGCAGCGCTACTTTGATTCGTTGCATCGCAAGAGCTCCACTACGCAGCCGGAAGAAATGTGATTGGCCTCTACCAGGAACCGGGCTGGGAAAACTGTAACTGCGCCTGTTTTTGCCCGAGACGACCAGATTCGTTATTTTGCGATTGCGCCCGAGTCACGGACTACCCTTCCATGATCCGGTAAGGGAAGGGTTGCCGACAAATCGGCCTAGCGCACCTTGGGCGCTTTCGCCTGTCCATTGTCGGGTACAACCTCGTCGTGCTAGCAATTATTCTCTTCGGAAGCGATTAAAATCAGCTTACATTCGACTTGTGGCGGGCCGGTTTCTTGGTTTTGCAGTGAAATTGCTGTCTATGTCGCTCTCCAGTTTACAAGTCAGATGCAACAGGATGCGACGTTGAAGCCCTGCCCTCCTCAAACTGCGTTGCGCTCGGCGAAAGGACCAGGCTTGCTCCCGGAGGCACATGGACTTGAGTTTGTGCGCCGTTCGCCTTGAGAAGTTCACGAATTACCTTCCAGATTCCTTAATGTTGAGAATTGAACCGCTCGAGGGAATTGGATTACAGGAAGTGCGGCGGCGGAAATTTGGTCGCGGAAGTTGTTCTGAGATGGCATTTCTGTTCTACGCTAGACGTGTTCGCATTTAGGAATTTCGACGGCCCCTTCAGAGATAAGATCATGGGAAAGATGTTTCAGTCTGTCTGGGCGCTGCTGCTCATTGTCGGTTTGGCCTCGGCGCAACAGCCCAGCATGAGCGACGAGGGCGGGCGCGTGATGGCGCTTGAAAACGCATGGAATCACGCGCTGGAAGCAAAAGACGCGAAGGCGCTGGACATGCTTTTGGCAAATACGTTTGTATCTGTCGACATCGACGGAAGCGTTTCGTCAAAGAGCGAATTTTTGGCGAGTATCAAGTCGCCTGACTATCAGCCATCCCAAGCTGTCACCGAGCAAAGCACTGTCCAGGTTTATGGAGATGTTGCTGTGGTCGTTGGGGTGTTTCGAATCAAGGGTACGGAGAAAGGCAAACCATACGTCCACCGCGAACGATTCGTCGATACCTGGATTAAGCTCCAGGGCACATGGCAGTGTGTAGCTACAACGAGCACGCTCATAACAGCGAAATAAGAGAGTGCCGTCTAGGTTCTCGAACTACTTGACCGATAAGCGCTTACCGGACAAGTCGCCGCCCTTTGTAAAGACTTTGAAGGCTCAAAAAGGCGGCAATCACAAGGCTAACTCCCATCGGCAAGCGCGTGACGATGAAGGACTGGGGACCGCCTCTGTCCCTGCGGGTTCGATGATCTACTGGCCTTATCCGCAGTTCCCGGGCGTATTTAATCACCTGGTGGTGCGAACGGCGGGCGATCCGTTCAGCGTCGTGGCTGGAATCAAAGCGCAAGTCCGATCGGTGAATCCGGAGCAGCCGGTGTCGGAGATTCGCACGATGGAACAAGTGCTGGGAGAATCGCTAGCGCGGCGGAAGTTCAGCTTGATTCTGACAGGGATATTCGCGGGAGTGGCACTGGTGCTAGCCGCGATGGGAGTCGCAGGCGTGATGGCATTTATGGTGGCAGCGGACGCGGGAAATGGGGATCCGCATGGCGTTGGGGGCGCAGAAGAGCGACGTGTTTGGTCTGGTGCTGGCGCAAGGATTGCGGTTGACGGCGCTTGGCGTGGCGATCGGGCTGGCCGGGGCGCTTGGCGTGACGCGGGCGCTGTCGAGTATGCTTTTTGGAGTGGCGCCAGGCGACCCGCTTACGTTCTCGCTGGTGTCGGGGCTCTTGATCGGTGTGGCGCTTGTTGCGTGTTATGTTCCGACGCGCGCGGCGACACGTGTGGATCCGATGGCCGCCTTGCGGTACGAATAGCCGGGGCCTGCGTCGCCAACTACACACAAGTGGCGTCCCTGGGAAGTCTAGCTTCGTGATGGCCACTGGACCGGATGACTGTCGATTTGGCTTGTAGCCAAAGATCCCGGAATCGACACAGCTTATGCGCCAACTTCAAGGCTTGACCGAGTAACCTAGCGGCCGGAAGCTTGCCAGCGCCTCGGCCTCATCCTCAAAGGTAGGAATAAGGTCTAGCAAGTGAACCACCCTCAGCACAGCCCGTATCCGACTGCTCGGGCAGAGTATTTTCAGGCTGCCGCCTTGTCGGCTAAGGGACCCGTACGTTTTGGCGATAGCGTTGATGCTCCAACTGTCTATCTGTGTTACGGCTGTCAGGTTCAGCAGCAGCTTGGTCGCACCTTTGTTGACGAGCTCTTGTAAGTGGGGACTGAGCAGATCGGAATCAGGGCCGGCCATTACTCGTCCCGTGAGGTCCAGAATGGTTATGCCATCGGATTCCCGCGTCGAGATTTGCAAACCCATAGTGTCCCGTTCTAAACAGGCCATCCAGTGGAGACGACCGGACGCATTATATCCCCCCTTAGCAAGCCTTCGCTGTCCACTAGATTAACAGCTTCCAGATGGCGTTCCGAAAGGTTTTTGGGAACTCTATTTGAATGCTGGCATCCACTGTCCTTTCGGGCAGCTAACGACTAGCGGACGCTTATCCTCTCTGACTCTATCCCCCAATAGATACTTGGCTCATTCTGGCGGCATACGGAGGGGCGCACGTGAAGATAATCAGAAATGAACCGCCGCGCGACCAGGAGCCACGCCACTTAACCGCTTCGGGTCCCGGTCCGGGCCCCATGCGTGAAACGTATTTCTTCTACGAAAAAAATACCGGCGTCTCTCATTTCCACGTGGAGGCTTCGGCGGACGGCCATTTTCCGGTCGAGGAAGCGGCTGGCCTGCTGGCGATGCATTGTATGGTCCGTGGGCAGTCGCCGCGCGATTACGTGGTGATGGTCGAGGCCGCACATGAAGCTCTTGGGGGCCTAACCGACAAAGCCGAAAAGCTGCTGCAAGTGGGGCATTCGGTGGGGAGTTCGGTCAAGTTGACTCGGCGCGAGGAAGAAGTGCTCAGCGGTGTGATGCGGAGCCTGGCGAACAAAGAGATTGCCGCGTCGCTGAATCTTTCCGAGCGCACCGTCAAATTCCACGTCTCGTCGCTGCTGGTGAAATTCCGTGTGCGCGGGCGGATGGAACTGGTGCGCGAGGCCACGCGGCGGATACCTGCGTCGGTGACGGGGCCACAATCTTTCGCGTCGCGTGAGGCGCGAGACTATGCAGCGGCTTCCGCGAGTTACCACAGCGCACCGCACGCAACTGATGTTCAAAAAAACCTTTCTCGAATTTTGGAACCGTCTAAGGCGACGCGGTAGAGGGTTCCGACTCCAAGCTTCATCTCGGTTTTTCGGCACCGATTCCACGCATCCGGTGAGGCACAACCCCTCGGGTCCCCTCTTATGGTGTCAAGAGTGCGCTGCTGGCGCCGTGATCTTCGGAAAGTAGAGCCAGAGATGCCCGCCGTTATCGTCTTCGCCGAAGACGATTTCACCATCGGGGCCGGTAACGGCGTCGCCGAACTGGTAGCCATAGCGGCGACGCTCAAGAACCGAAGCGGCGACGCCGAGATTGGTGACACTACCCGAGTCCGTGTCGCAGCAAAACAGATTTGCCATCTCCTCTCCGCAGAAGCCGAAGAGCCTGCCGTCAGGCACCACCGCCATGGGTCCCACTGGCGCGAGATGCGTTCTTCCGAGAGCACGGAAGCCTTTGTTCTCGTCGAAAGAGAACAGCCGCCCAGCAGCGTCGGCCGTGAAGAGCAGACCGCTTTGTCGATCGCGCGTCCATCGCAGCGGGCTGGTCCACTCACCGTCGGGAAGATGGACGGCGGCACGGCGGACGTGGCCAGAAGCGACATCGAAGTGCCAGAGTCGCGGGCCCTCATCCTGTCCGAACACGCCCGCACGGCCCATGGCCAGATGGCCGCGACCCGGCGCCTCTCCCACAACAGTAATCAGTCCCGACTCGACATCCACAGTGAACAAGTGACGAGTGGTTACGCCGACGACGGTTTTTCCCAAAGGGCCAGTGACGGCGCGAACCACGGACTCTCCCGGAACACACTCGCCGAGTTCTTTGAGCGCAGGTTCCTCGAGGCCCCACTCCTGAATCCAGTCCTCGGCAAGATGCAAATACGGTACGGCCACGGCGCGGCCACCCTGCGGTCCGTTCACGAAAGCGATGACGCGAGACGCGCCGCAACAAATGGCTTCCGTGCTTGTCGAACCGGGGACCGCCCCGGCATCCAACACAATTCCGGTGAGCCCGTGGAAGGCCGCTCCAAAAAGGTGCGCCTGATGCCCGCTTGTTCCGCCATAGACGTGTCCTTCGGAGTTGATGTCGAGCGCGGTGATGCGGCTCTCGTCATGTGGTATCGGTGTAGTCATGCCTGGCAGGCACGTGGGAAATGCCACCATCGTGCCCTCGCGGACAAATTGGTGCGCGAGTTCGTTCCGATATGCCTTGATCTCCGGCGAATTAGGATCGAATTTGGCTTTCGACTGCACCGTGGTCGTCCTTAACCCCACATCCGAATCGGAAGGTGCGCGTTTTTCCGCTTCCGGTCGGCCGGCATCGCGACTCTGAAGATGCCGGAGGGGTGATTTCCAACGTGGCCGAAGAAGAGATCGCCGTTGTGGTCGACGGCGCCTCGGGAAACATAGTGCGCCATGCCCGTCGGATGCTCGAGTCGAGCAACTTCCTCTCGCCTTAGGGTCCCCGGATCGAGGCACCAGACCACGCCCTCATTCTGTTTCTGTGATTCGGGCATCGGATTATATTTGGCATCGCGCCAGCGCGAGGCCACGTAGTACAGCTTGCCGTCGCCCCCGAACGTCAGCCCGCCGCAGTGGTCGCGGTACATATCAATTGGGAAACGGGTGTCCCGAAGCTGCGTGGCCGGTCCGAGATCCTCGACTCGCGGCCACTCGCCCTCGTTCAGCCAGATCCGCATCAGGCGCGGATTCGGACACCAGGTGGAGGCGTAAACGCTTTCGCCGTCGGGCGACGGCGCCACGTCATAAAACACACTGTGCCACCCGGTTTGATAGTTCAGGTCATGCGCGAGCAGTCCGGGAGAGATTTCCAGGCGGTCCGTCTCAGGCGTGTAGCGCACCAGACGTCCGTAGTCACTACTGGTCCAGACGCGATGCCGCTTGTCGAGGAACAGAGCCTGAGGATTTATGGAGCTTATGCGGCCAACATCGCGTCGCTTGCGGGTGCGGAGATCATAGATGATGAAATGGTCGCGCGGGTAACTCATGGCGTAGAGCAAGCCGCGCTCTTCATCGTGCAATAGGCAGCGGCAGCCCTCCTTCGGGATGAGCGTGTCCCACCAGAGAACTCGGTCGGTGCGGGTGTCGTAAGCGAGCAGCGCGGAGCCGCGAAAACAACGCTTCGTGTCGTGCCAGGAGTACCATGGCGAATAAACGGGCAGGTCGATGGGCGGCCCTGAGAGATGCGTCGCCATGTACAGCACGGCGTCATGCATCGAGGGCACGAAGCTGTAGTGGATCTTGCACTGCGACGCGCGGCCTGAGTCGCCGGGATCGTCCACCTTTTCGGCGAGGTTAAATAGATAGTCTAGATCGTCGCGCTGTTCGTTATAGCGAACAGGCTTGACTACGCCTCCGGGCACGGTCTCCGCGCAAGCAGCCGCATAGATCCGGCCATCGGGCCCGACTGAGAGCGACCAACAGGTGTCCGAGTCAGGATGACCTGTGAATGGGTACCACTTGACGGGATACGGCGTTTCGTCGGACGGGCTAGCTTCAGCCGCCAGGGAGGGCGCGATGCCCGCCGCGAGCATTCCGCTGCTAACCTTCATGAAGGTGCGGCGGTCAATTTGCTGTCCTGAGCTCATTGATCTCCTTTCAAGGCGAGGCCGGGCAAGCCACGCGCATCCGGTCCGTCTCGCTAAGGAGTCCGGAATTTCCGATTCGAACCTCTGTCTCGCGCATCGTACGCTTCCCTTGTCCTCGACACAACGGACTTGCCACCAGAGAAATCCCTTAGCGAGATCAGCGGCTCGACGTAGCTCGCTATACTTTTGCCACATGAATGATCCAGGGCCCAGCATCCGTCGCGCTAGGGCGACGCTCTCACCGCGGACAAAATGAAAAAGTGCGTATGGCTGCGTCCCATGCGCGTGGCACAGATCGAATTTCTTGAGTGAACCTCAAGGGATCGTCTCAGGCACGCACGGTTTGTGGGGCTCAGGGAGGACAAGGAACCGAGCGAGGTCGTGAAGGAGCATGCGGGCGAGTCCTGAGACAGTCGTCTGGCGTTTTCTTGATTGTGATATACGTCAATCTCGTCTAAACGGGACTGTCCCCACCTCGGCCCGTTGGAATAAGGTAGTAGCAGGAGCCACCGGTGACCAGAGAACAAAATGCTCGCCGCCATCCGAGGTCCAAAGTTCAAAAGCAAGTGCTTGTGGCCTGGATGAAGGGGACCCAAAAGCATGTTTCGCGCGTGGAAAACCTGGCGCTAGGGGGTTTGTTCGTGTGCACGCAGGATTCTCCTGCTGTGGGAACCAGTCTGCAGTTGCTCTTCAACGCGCCGGAAGGCGAAGTACGGGTACGCGCCATCGTCCGAAACCTGGTCCCAGGACGAGGTATGGGCCTCGCCATCGTTTCTATGGAGCAGGAACACCGGGCCCGTCTGGACCGATGGTTGAGGCGGTTAGCCGTGGAACTGGAACCGGCAACCCCGCGCGCATAGTTCAGTGTATCCATCGAAGGGCTCTACAAACAAACCGGGGACTCAGCCTCGCGGAACCGAGCTTCTCGCATCTGGCGGAGGCCGGCCTACTCTCATCCCGTCTGGTTAGTCACAGAACATCTGCACCTGGCTCCCGCGGGGCAATTCCACCGGTCCGAAGTGCGTAAATTGGTTAGGTATCTTGACGGTTTGTTCGCGCACGCTTCCTCATGCGCCGTTTCCAGATAACTTCTGTGTAGCCGACTACTCGTCCGCGCAACCACGAACCGAGTCTTTCCTGGTTTGGCGGCGTCGCTAGTCGTTCGGCTCGGCTGGTTTTTAGTTCTTGATAGCGAGAACCATGAGTTAGTCCTGCCGGATCGTGTTGATGGCATGCCATCTAGTTCGAATAGCGGTGAACGAATTACACAGGGCGGATACACCAAACACTCTCCCTCCACCTATTCAATTCAAACTCATCGGGATGTCGATTACGTATTTTGATCGCGGGCTTAAGTGGCGCGACAAGAGAAAAATAAAAGAGCCGTGGCATATCGACCTCCGGCTCTTTTTCTTTTCGGGCGAGTCTCTACTTCGCGCACTTTGCCAAGTTGGCCACGCACGCGTTGGCTAATTCAAGGAGCTCCTGGCCTTGGCCGATCAGTTGCTTGGCGACTATCTCATCGATCGGTACTCCGCCGAATTCGGCTCCTTCAAGCATCTGCTGGATCTGAGCGGCTATGCCATCTCGTACGGAGGTCCAGGCCGCGATCTTGCCCTCGAGATTGTTATAGACCACGTCACCAGCGGACGTGCTGGTAATCGCGTACGTGGAGATCTGTAAAGTGTCCTCCGCAAGCGTTCCAAACGGTGCGTCAATCTGCTTGTAAACCTGCCCGAGGGCCTCGAAGGTGCTCTGGTGCGCCTTCGAAGAGCTCGGCAGAACGCTTTCATCGAGGATTTCAGTGATGACGCGTCCGTCGTGCTGATAATCATCCGTGAGTCCGGTCAGCATCATGATCGTCGGCCGAAGGTCCACGTGATCCGTGAAGAAGTCGCTGGGGCTAGTCACGCCCAGCTTCTTCACGCCGGGGCCCACGATGCCGATGAAAGTGCGGGCGATCTCCGGCTGAATATCGCCGTGGTTCCAGGCGAAGCCGCTGCCGATGTTGCTGCCGACCACCGCGGTAGCAGGCCCGCTGGATTGGAAGAAGAAATTGGGATTACCAAAGAACGTAAAGGTGGGATCGCGATTGGGGTCTACCTCGCTGTGCATATGCAGGAGCTTTTGTCCGACTTGATCGACAATCGCTCCCTGCAGATCGGCTCCGAGACCATTGCCGAGCAGGCTCTCGGTGAGGCCCGAGTGCGGGTTAAACACGCTCTGGCCGGCCATGGTTTGCTCCAAAGTGCGCACGGCAGGCGCGTTAAATAACGGTTGTCCGTCCACATAGGTCGTCGCAGCATCGTCCGAGTGGATTTCGAAAGGGGTCGCATCCCCGGCGTTGCTCACGACCAAGGGCAGATTGAGGTCGAGCTCACCGATACCCGTGGCGCCATTCGCCGCGGGGTAGGTGCAAGGGACGTCCGGCGCAACACTGCCATCCTTGTTGAATTTGGCGCCGTCGCAATTCGCTGGAACCGGTGGGACTCCGACAAAGTGGTCGCCCTCATCGGGGGTAAAGATGAACAACGTATTTGTTTCGTCGATTCCGGCTTCCTTGAGATGTTGGAAGAACGTGCCGAAAGCGGAGTTGTAATCCGCTAACTGCTGGACGTAGCCGATCTCGCCGGGGCCGAACGTGCCTTCGTTCGAGGAATCCAAGCTACGCGGCGCCTGGTTGTCATGAGCGTCGGCGATGTAAGCGTAAACAATGGGAATGCCCGCCTTCAGCATGTCCTCGACGACCGCCAGCGTTTGTGCCGGCGTGGGATCAAAACTCAGCGATTGGAAGCCGGTGATCGGAACGCCGTGGTAATCGGTGATGCCACCGAGAGCCGGAGCAATATACTTGAGTCCGAACAAAGCCTGATAGCCCGTGTAGCTGCCTGGTTCATCCGGCAGCTGGTCGGCGACGGCGTTGGAGTTGGCGGTGCAGACGGGGTCCTTGAGCGCGCAATGGATAGCCGCGCCTTCGAAATCATCCGTCTGGTTGGGTTTTACTGCCGTACTGGTGGATTCCATTGCCTGCGGCGAGCCTGCGCCGAAGACCTTGATCACGTCGAAAGGTGTGCGCTCGAGGACAATATTCGCCGTCGAAAAGGCACCGACCGTGCATCCAGCACGGGTAAAGGGCACCCACGGAGCCGGCACATTCTGTCCCCCCGGGGTAGTGAGCGCGAAGTTGGCGTCGGTGTCAGACGGCGGCTGGATGTCTTCCACTTTGTCGGTCCAATAGAAAAACGACGACGGAAACACGGCATTGCCTCCGCTTGACGAGAACAGCCCAAAGCTATTCGCGACGAAGATGCTCGTATCGTCGGAATAGAGCCCCGTCTGAGTGGTGAGAATATCGTTCGCTGTGTGGGAGATGAGCACGGTGTGATCCCCGGCATCGAGCGTGCCCTTATCCTTGAGGAAATTCAGCAGGTTCGGCATCTGCTCGAGATCCGAAGGGACATTGGGGTTGTCGCGGGTAAAATGCACGTTGTCGAACTCGATGTACACCACGTGCTTGATCTTTCCCGAGGGCGAATTCAGCTGGCACGACTGCGCCTGTGCCAAACCAGCGAGCCCCAGTACAAGCAATCCGCAACCAAGGTAGAGAGTTGCGCGACGAAGCAAAGTAACAAGGTTCATCCGCGTTTCATCCTTTCGGAAGTGCGCGGGCACACCACACACATCGTTCTTTTTCATCTCTTTCTCCTTGACGAAGCTGGTGTTTCTAGTTCCAGCCCTCGCGCTGGGATGGACAGGGATGGAATGTCCCGCGAAATATAAACTTCCGTGAAAGTGATGTAAAGCCTTGTTGCAGTCCTGTAATAAACCGCGGAAAACTCCGCACGTGGTCCTCCCTTACCTCGAGATCAGGCAGCACCACCAGCGCGCGACTAGACAGGCCAACTCCCGAATCACGGGCAAACCGGAAGTAGCCCCTCAGACCCGATTCGTACCATTCTCGGGTCGGAGGAGGCGCGCTTTCGCGCTGGCCTCCGTCCGCCGCCCAAACTGCCCGTACACATTTCGTGTAGGCAGCTTTCACGAAGACTCAGCGATGCCAGGAACCGAGAGAAGGAATTAAATAGAGCAAGCGAATAAGCTCGTACTCGCCGTAGAGCTGGGACGCAGGCAGCCGTTTCCAGCCCGCATTGCGCCAGCGCCGGTACCGATGCGACCAGATGCGTCGCCGGATCCAGCCGTCGAGTCGTTGGAAGAGCTTGCGGATGTGGGCGCGTTTGTAATACTCACCCCAGCCCCGCAAGAGCGGATTAAGCCCCGCGATCAGTTCCTCGGTTCCCAGAGGTGTCGTCCGT